>ENA-OROP01002125-OROP01002125.1-human-gut-metagenome-genome-assembly--contig:-NODE-2125-length-15582-cov-5.010433_pt1 | contig 15582 bp, 20 predicted proteins | sample MGYA00242132_ERZ509056 | MGnify/ENA primary metagenome ERZ509056 (study PRJEB26280, sample SAMEA2338768) | human gut metagenome | biome: human gut; feature: human-associated habitat; material: faeces...
CATCTTTTCCATGATCTGTGCAATGGTCATCATTTGTTTCACTCCCGTTTTTAATCCTTAAATGTTCACCTTGATAAACGCGAATTTGTTACTCTAATTCCGTGCGAAGGGTGAATTCATCGGGAAGATCGTAAATCGCTTTTTTCAGGAAAAGCGGATAAAAATATTCATCTTTCAATCTATCAAACTCCAGCCATTCAAAAGTATGGGTATGCTTTCCTTCTGTCAGAGTAAAGACGTTTCCTCTTTCCAGTAGAGTTGTCTCTGAAATATCCACCAGAAAATAAATACACAGTTCATGATAATGTAGATTATCCACATCTTCGGTAAAAAAAGCCTGATTGAGCCATAATGGACGTGTAATCTTTGGAGTTACACCAAGTTCTTCTTGAACTTCCCGAACCACTGCTTGCTCAGCAGTTTCACCCATCTTAACTCTTCCACCCGGAAGATAAAAATAGGGTGAACGTTCATCGTGCATCGCTAAAATTTTATTTTCCGCGATTATCATGGCACATACTCTATAATTAAATTTTTGATTTTCACAATTATAGGAAATATCCATTGCATTTCTTCCTCTAAATTCTAATTTTCCAATTTAACAAATTCCGATTCATAAAATCCCCGTCACTGCCAGTCTTGTGTTTGAGCCACTCGCCAAAGCGTTCAAACTGTGCATCCAGATCAATAAGTTCACCCAGCCGCGCACCCAACGCCAGCGATAGAATCATGACCATAGAGCCACCGGTGCTCAAAGTTCCGTCTGGCCTAACCGTCAGTATCTTGGAGAGCGTTCCCGCCGCTCCCAGAAACACCACGGAAAAGCCCGTGGCTTTGATGATTGTATCCTGATAGCGCTCTTTCAGAAAGCGTTTGAACAGAATACCCAGCACACCGCCCATCACAATGGCCAGCGCATTGATGATCGTTCCCCATCCCCGCATTCTCGTTTTTCCTTTGCTTACTGATTCCTGTATTTGTTTAGGACTTCATCCGGGATATGACAGTAGCTGCAGTCTTCCGGGTACCGCTCCAGATGGTGCTGATGTTCCTCTGCACTCCGGACGTAATTCGTCAGCGGCAGCACTTCCACAACGATTTTATCCCGGTCCTTCCGGCTGTCAATAAAGGCTCTTGCTTCTTCCAGATGTCCGGGATTTGTGCTGTAAAGCCCCGTGCGATACTTTTTTCCAACATCAACGCCCTGTTTGTTCAGGCTGTACGGGTCGATGATTTCAAACAGATGCTCCATAAGCTCTGTAACACTGGTACATTTCTCATCAAAGACCACTTTAACGCACTCTGCGTATCCATCATACGGGCCGTCCAGCGTGTTTGTTGTTCCGTTGGCTCTCCCGGCTTCGGTCGTCCGTACACCGGGCACCGTGTCAAAAAAATGCTGGACGCCCCAAAGGCACCCGCCTGCAATGTATACCGTTTCCATACTCTTGACTTTCCTTCTTTTACTGGTACAGTTTGCATCCATGCTCTGTACTCCTTACGGTTTCCTTGCTAGCTGCAAATCGATCCATCATACCAACTCACAAAAAGTGCTTCCGCACCATTGCAGAGTAATTATCATACGGATAAAAACAGTTTCTGCAATTCATCGGCCGTGAAATCTTTTGTTTGTTTATACTCGATTTCCATGATGCACCCCTTTATAACTTCCACAAACGTGAACTTGTCGGGGCGAGGCCCCTCCATCTTGCTGCCGCAAGACCGTTCTGTCACTTAAAAGCCCCACTGGGGCTTTCATTGTTCTGCTTCGCTCCACAAACGCGAATTTTGATACCTACAATTCTTTAACACCTAACTGGTATTATAAAGTGTTACGATAAAATCCGCAATGCCTTGATTTTACTACAGTTTTGGCAAGTGAGCTTTCCCTTAGACTTTCCCTTATGTTATATCCTTTTCCCTTGTGTTACGACACCTCATAAGGGCAAAAACAAGGGAAGCAAAATCCGGTAACAGCTAATAACATTATATAAATCACATAATCGGCTGGAACTGGTCAAGATGCTTCTACAACTGAAACAGATAAGAGAAAGGACTTTGCAATATGAATATCGTTCATGCAGAATATAATAAATATCACAACATCATAGACATCAATTATTACAATGGCTACATACTTCGGATTGACTGTGGCAAGGCAGAAGATGGATTGATTACTACTCCTAACTCTCAACGAATGTTGGATGCACTGGCGATTGACAATCCACTAGAATATGCCCGTTTGTATCTTGATTCAGAAATGCAAGATTGGGTGAATGCGATGAATATGGAATGGTATAGCACTTGATAAAAGAACATAAAAATGAGAAGAAATCTGTCAAAAGTATTTCTATAAAATACGATATTTCTTTAGCCCTTCCATAAATAATGAAATAGAGCCGATAACTCACAATCGAAATAACGAGTGATTCATCGGCTCTATATTTTATGGTTATGGATATCATGAGTATCGCTTTATATGCAATTGCTATTTTGTTAATTCCCAATATTTATGACCCATAAAGAAGATTGTTAATTCGTTTTGATCTACTTCTATCTCAAAATTCACGCTATTATCTCTCTGTTCCACAAAAATCATATTTGAGGAAGATATGCTATATAATGCATTGCCACAGGTAATACCCAATTCGGGCATATCTTTGTTTACAACAAGTCCTCCATTTTCTTGAAAGGTAAACACTTCCTCTGCATTTGCATTCTTCCATGTACCAATAATATTTTTTTTATTCTGAATGTGCTTTATTTTTCCAACACATACAACGATAAGTATAGCTACACTTACAATTAAAGCAATGCCTACAACACTCTTTGCCAATTTCTTTTTATTCAATTTCTATTATCTCCATTTTTAGTTTCTTTAAGATTGAATGATTCCATATTGCTTAATTCAGTATCTCCATGAATTTCTAACATTGATACGCTTCTCACAGGAAATAGAATAGGAGAGATTCATTCATAAATAATTAAATCATTCATACTTACCTGAATTTGTAATGTTTTTCCATATTTTCTCATAATTATCTACTATAGTTTTTTCTGAGGTCAAAAATGCAAACATAGATATACTTGAATAGAGAGTTTCCGCCGAATCAAAAACCACACAACTTTCATCATGAGTTAGATTTCTCTTTGAATATATTTCCGATACAGGCATAAATGAATTTTCTTCCTCTTTGGTGTATTTATACCCATCAATACATCCTAGATTTTTTAAAAATATTAAATAAGTATCTTCGGTCTTCAGATATTGCCATCCGTTAGTGTAAAATTCTTCACCTCTAACAAATGATACAGGTTCTATAATGTAAATACAGTCACCTACTGAAAGATTAGCAGAATTATCCTTATAGATTTCCTCTATTTTTACCATTGTTTTTGTTGATCGTAAACTCATTTCACGAGAATTTGTTACAGTTATACGAGCTATTAAAGAAGAATCTTTTTCCATATCATCCAATGAGTAATTACTTTCATTGTTAAAGTAAGAAGTTTTCTGCCCTCCTGTATAGAAAATTTCCATAGCTGTATTTTCTGATAAAGCAATATCAGGATCATGAACCCCTGTAGTTGTTTTTATCCCAGTCTTTCCATAGAATAAGGCTGTCACCATACAAATGATTACAACACAGATAGTTAATACAAATTTCTTCATTACATCAACTCCTTAATTTTACCAAATTCCATGCATATCTTCTCATCCGCTAATATTTCAATATCTTCTTTATTATGGCTTGTCAGTATAGTAATGGTATCATTCTTTTTTTCTTCCAATATACGTTCACGAAATAAATCAATGCTATGCTGATCCAATGCGTTAGTTGGCTCATCCAAAAGCAAAATTTTTGGATGTTCCATCAGTGCTTGACAAAGAGCTAGTTTTTGACGCATTCCTAATGAATATTTATTTACTTTTTTCTTTGATTTGGGATCAAGACCAAAGTATATCATTATTTCATATATTTCTTCATCTGATACAATTCCTTTTATATTGGAAAGCATTTTCAAATTTTCAAATCCTGAATACATACTCCAAAAAGAAATATTTTCAATAACAGCTCCTAAATCTGGTAAAACATCCATATCTTTATGTAATGCCTTGTGATTATATTTTATGTATCCTTTGTCTGTATTTATAAAACCTGCAATGGCTCTGAGTAGCATTGTTTTACCTGAACCATTTTTACCATATATTCCATATATTTTACCAGATTCAAATGTATAACTGATATCATCAAGCACTTTTTCACCTTTAATTGACTTTGAAATAGATTTTACATATAAATTCATGGATATCATTCACCTCACAATATTTGTTTTTTTTCGCAAAGAAATTTACCTATCCACACCAAAACAGCGGATGATATAACTGAAATGAGACAGCTTGACTTAAAATTCAATAAATCTATATTGCTTGTAGTCCATTCGTAATTTTCTTCGACATAATATATAATAAGCTTGTTATGCCAATTAAATAAAGGAATATGTAGCAAGGAATAATGCCAAATTTTCCATATAACATTTCCCATTGAAAAATAAAATCCACACACCATTACTGGAATAAAAAATACAATAAATGCAACGATGTATCCTATAATTGAATCTTTCCAAAATGAAAACAAATAACTAATCATTTGCAAATGAAAAATCTCTATCAATAGCATAAAAATAACTTTGAAATCTTCTAAGCCATTAGAGGTATGCTCTACAAAAAGAAAAAACAAATAATCGGAAACAACTACAATACAGTCACGTAATATCATTTTTATTAATATATCCTTATAAATTATGTGTTTTTTCCCATAACGAGGAAGTAGAATTACCATGTTATCATTTGCATCATTAAATAAGTCCATTGTAAGATAACAAATCTCAAGGATAAACAAAATCGCAAAAAATGATAAAGATATAAGGTCAAACGAATGATCTATTAGTATTCCCCCAAAATATATTTGTGAACGTACTCCTTCTGTTATTGTAACCAGACTATTATGAAACCCCAAGTACACATTAGCATAAAAATATCTAATTACAAATGTTATAAGTGATACTAGTAAGCATTTTCCAACATTAACATTCAAAATTTTTTTCTTATATAACTTCATAATTTTTTATTTTTCTCTGTATAATGCCAATACTTAATCCAAAAATAAGCAATATCAGAACAATTTCTCCTATTATATTTCCATGAACATTAGGCATAATATAACCTTGTATAGAGAATTCATTTAGCCCAAAGACAGAAACAATCAAATTAAAAACAATATAGAATATAAACAAAGCACCAGGTATCTTTGCGAAATATAGAACTTTCATTTTGTTATAATATGAAAGAGCATAAGCTAAGATAGCTAATCCCGAGCCAAAAATTCCGTAATTAAAAATGTATATTAGATTATATAAAGTTGGATGTTGCAATCTCACCATATCAAGAAAATTGTCAGCGTTATATGATACCAAACCTATAGCGTAATCAGGTTCTCCCCAAGCACTGTCATATCCATGTATTGGATATGTCAAGTGGCATAATAATAAATTTATGAGCATTGGTATTGTTATTGTCAAAAAGGTTACAATCAGAATGCCAAATAATTTTCCTGCTAAATATTTCTTTTTCCCGATTCTTTGAATAAGTAGGATTGAACTATTGCTTTTTTCTTCTCTTATTAAGGAAAGTGATGCAATAATTGTTGCATAAACAGGCAATAACAGATACATTATATATGGAATATATGCCGCTTCAGTGCCCTGTAATACGAAATTTTCATTTGCTGAACGAATAAATTGATAACTTTTTCCTATATCATTTTTTACACATAAAATATACGAAGCAATATTTAAAATCATTAGAGCAATAAAAACAACTTTATATTCTGCACGATCAATACAATGTTTGATTTCTATAAGAACCATTTTTTTCATAATCTTTACCAAAAGGGCATAAACCCACGAAGAGGTTTATGCCCATCCCTTCTGTTATCTAAAATCTACATTTCCACTTACAAATGCAGTTGATAATTGAGATTGATAATTTTCCATTCCCATACCGACCTGTGTGTTAGTAGAATTATAACCGCTCTTGGTAAAGATTAAATTACAAGATCCTGTTCCAACACCCTGCTTATACTTATTAGATATTTTACTCTTGCTGTTATTGACAGCCCAGAAATTTGCGTAAGAGGTATTGGTAATTGCTGTTACCTCATTTGTGATGTAATCATCGGATGTTGTTTTTGCATGCATAGAGGTAAAGTTATTAGTCTTATTCAGTTTAAGTGCATAAGCGGTGTAAGATGCCGCCTGAGAATATGCTGCTGAAGAAAGAAATACACATCCTGCACAAAACAAACCAATACCTACTTTTGCAATCTTCTGTTTTAAACTTTTTAACATCATAGTCAATTCCTCCCAATCTTATTTTTTTAACTGCGTTGGTACTTTTGGTTCATACAACAAACCACGGCACAATGAATTTGCATTACTTCGAGCAATAGCAGTCACTGCCTGAAGTACGAGACGGGCACTTTTCTGGGGTGCCTTGTTTACTTGCTTATTGTCCATCGTTTTCACCCCCCCTCCTTAATTGTCTGACAATTACAGACAACTTTATTTGTTTACCATGGTATGTGCTTAATATAACAGAGTATTTAATTTTTTCAATCCCTCTATGCACGAATGGTAGCCCAACATGCACGAACTGTTCTACATATAGGTATAAAACCGAAAAGATGGCAGATAGGTTAAGCACCTACCTGCCATCTTTAATCTATTCCATGTGGCAGCCCCAGTGTTAATATAACTCATGTAAGTGCTGTTTCCGTCATAGTCTAGATGTTTGCCAGAATCAACAAGATCCCATGTTTGTACATAAGCTTGTGCAAATGCCGTAATAGGAAATAGCATTGCTATAGCCATTAAAGTTATAATGCTATACAATAAATGATTTTTTAAAACAGATTTTTTAAAATGCATACTCCTTCACTCCTTTTCAATCATGTAACAACGGTTATCTTCAATTATTCTTAAAGGTTATCTTTATGAAAATTGAAACGCAACACATACTAGTACACATTATATATCCTGTTAATATTCCTAAAGTACGACATCTTATCATCTCCACTCCATATTATAGATTCTCAGAATACTTAAGATGTAGTAGTATACCTTGAATATAACAAAATCTTTATACTTTTCAATACCTCTATGCATGAATGGTAGCTCACTATGCACAAACGGTAGCATATTATGTTGTGTACCTACTTTATTGATGATAAAATATGACGGAGAATGATTAAAGGAAGTGGTAGCTATGCTATATATTGACTCAATATGGGAATATATTGTTAATTTCTTAGAACTGGCATTGTTTATAATATTTATCCATAAAAAATTGCGTATTCGAGCAAATTATAAACATCAAGCAGTTTTGATGTTTCTTTTCGTATCATTTCAGTTTGCTGTGTTATGCACGCTGAATAAAATGGGAATATCATCCTACAGCACTTTGATGTCATCTTGTGTTTTGGACATTGGATATGCAGTATTGTTCTATCGTGATAGTATAATTCGCCGTATCTTTTGGGGCTTTTCGTATTCCATCATTTGCTTAGTTGCAGAACAGATTTCGTTCTTTATTCCCGTTACTCTTTTTAAAGGAGCGTCTCTGGAGCTATTATTAGGTGGAACATTACGGAAGCCATATACCATGTTATATTTGGCAATGATAGCTGTTTTTGTCTTGTTATTTCATTCTATTGGAAACAAAGACATATCTCTTTCACCGTTCCAAAAAGTTGCATATATTTTCATCGCAATTTCTGGACTTGCAATCGGGCACTACATATTAAGGCTGACTTTGGAATCTGTTGATAAATTTGGTGATTCATCCTTTTCAGCTAGGCTATCATTGGTTGACTTGTTTTTTATTATTTTATTTTTAGTATTGATGCTATACATATACCAGCTAGGTTATTCAAAAGAAGAAAACATACGATTACTGGAAGAACAAAAGATTTATGAGCTGGAAAGGACTGAGTTCAATAGCTTATCTGAGACAACTGAACGATTACGAAAAATGAAACATGATATGCAGATTTATGTGGATGCAATCAACGTATTAGCAAAAGACAAGAAATGGGATGAACTTATAGCATATACAGAGCAATACCATAACACTCTTGCAACTACGCAAAGTGCCATAGCAACGGGAAATATTGCTATTGACTGCATACTTACCGCAAAACTTGATTATGCTGAAAAACACGGAATTAAGACAGAATATTCTATTATGGCTCCTGAAAATTTTCCGCTTGATTCTGTTGAGCTTTCATCCATACTTGGAAATATATGGAATAATTCCATTGAAGCAGGAGAAAGACTTATAATCTCTGATCCAACCGAGCATCCATACATTTATTTTTATATTAAACCTTACCAGAATATGATACTGATTCACATTGAAAATAATTATGATGGTGTGATAAAAGGTAGCATTGATGGAGACATTTTGAGTGTTAAACAAGGAAAAGAACATGGACTTGGGATAAGACGAGTAAAAGAGCTTGTAGAAAAGGCAGATGGCGTATTGCAGATTACATCTGATAACAAAATTTTTTCCGTACATATTATGATACCGGATAAGGAGAATAACAAACTACTATGAAAATGAAAATAACCATACTTGAAGATTCTGTGATCGAATCAGAACGGCTGAAAAATGGAATAAGAAAATACGGGCAGCAATATGATTGGGATATTGAAATTGACGAATACGAATCGGGCGAAGAATATTTTTCAAAAAATTCTGAAGGCACAACTATACAGGCTTCAGCATTTTTCCTTGACATACAAATGGGGCAAATGAATGGAATTGAGGTTGCTAAACGCCTTCGTGAATCTGGTTATCAAGGTATTATTGTATTTTTAACAGCTTTTAGAGAATATGTATTCCGAGGATATGAAGTCAGAGCTTTAAACTACTTGCTAAAACCCGTCAAGGAAAATACTCTTTTTCTGTGTTTGGATGAAATCGCGAAGGAGTTATCTAATAATACCTACATATACCGAAACAAGCAGGAAATTGTAAGTATTCCCTATGCAGATATATTGACATTTTCGAGCAGATTACATTATGTGGATATATTGACCGTAGACGGCAAATGCTATGAACAAATGTCTACCCTAAATAAGATTATTGTCCATTTGCCAAGTGAATTTATCCGAACCCATCGTTCTTATATTGTAAATATGGCACATATCTATCGTATTACATCAGGAACGATTGAATTGTCAAATCATCTAACTACACAAATCGCACGTTCTTATTCCAAAGACGTGATAAGTGCTTTTGCCAAATATACAACAAGATTTGATACAAGCGGGGATTTTGAATGATTACGAAGTGGGCTACATCTATTGCTAATAAGTTAGCAGAACTATCCGGGGAGGATGTTTCTGCGGATCAATTAGAAATATACATATATGGCTTAGAATGTTTTTTGAATACTTTTATAACCATAGTGTTATTGTTCGTATGGGGAGTTTTATCACATACACTCGGCTATACCCTAATTTGGGTAATTACCTTTTCATTGTTACGACATTATACCGGAGGTGCCCATGCTCCAACGCAGTTAACATGTATCTTAGGCAGCTTTTTTCTCGGTTGTCTTGATAAGTGGGCTATAATCTATTTAAAGCCAACTGTACTAGGATATTTGATACTTGTCCTTATGTGTATATTATTTGCACCTATAAGTAACCATAAAATATGTTTAACCACCAAACAAAAATGGATACATAAACTTATTTCTGTGATAATTGTTAGCATTGGATTTCTGCTGTTTTATAAAATTGGAAACACGAAGATGAATACCACATTGTTTTATTCCTTTTTCTGCGTAATCATTCTTATGATAGTCGAAACAATTAAAAATCTAATGAGACACTTTAAATAGCAGGATGACTTTTCATAAATATTCAAAAAAGATAAAGAATTTGATGGTCTTTATCTTTTTTGAATTTAATTAGATTATCTAGCTCCTCTGTCTGATGGCGAACGATAGTTAAAATCTCTGTCCTGTTCCCGTTTCTGAACTTCTGCCTGTTTTTCTGCCAGCTTTCGATGGATTGAGTTTTCTCCATACTTGGAGTTCCATTCCTTGTTTGCTTTGACATAGGATTCATACTCGGACTTGCCTTGTTTATAGACTTGCAGGAACGCATCTACCGTTGGATATTTGTAATCCTGCACGATATGGGATAATCCCTGCTTCATAATCTTAATCGTTTCTGCGTATTTGTTAGACTGTGCCTGCAATTCCTTTCGTTTCTTTCCTTGGAATAATCCTGTACAGTTCTTCAAATCCTCGTCAATAAGGTCTTTTTTCACTTCCTGCGTATGAATGGCTCTGTTTTGTCGTTTAAGTTTCTCCATAATCTCTTCAAGTCGCATCTCATAATCGTGTGCCAGCTCAGACATTCTTGGTCTTGGCGGAATAACGGTCTTTTCTGCGGTAGTAGTAGCAGGTGCTTTGAATGGTTGGGTCACAGCAGGAATTGTCTGATTGTCTGTCTGTGTAACGGATGGAGCTGGTTGTTTCTCTTGTTTTTCATTTCTTCGCTCCATAAGGTCGGAGATTCTGGCTTTCTGTTGTTCCTGTTTCTGTATCAGCAACTTTATGAGTTCTTTTAACAGCTCGATTGCCCGAAAGATAATCATAAACAAAAGCTCCGGATGATTGCCATACTTGTGAATGGATTCCTTAATCGGAGTTGAAATCTGTTCCTGCTTTACCTTTAAGATTTCCTTTCGCTCCATCCCCGATACCAAAGCGTGATCCACAGTACGATTCCAGTCCTGTATGACCTTATTATTGAGTGTAATCTTATCTGCCTTTGGATTGTTCTTACCGATTTTCTTAGTGGCAAGATAGACATCCCCACGCTTGAATGCAGACAGCTTTTCTTTCTCATCTTTGACAAGTCCGTTGATGACATCGGTATAAAATACCTTGACCTCATCTAAGAAATGTTCCTGCTTAAAGCGAGCGTCCTTGATGGTAAACATCTGTCTTTCGTAGACCTCACCTTTCTTGATCACCTTACACCTTTTACGGATAGTTCCATTCTCGTCTAGGATTTCTTTCTTGGTACGAACATGATTACCTTTCTCATCATAGAACATATTTCTGGTGGCAATCTTTTCTATCGGTTCGTCAAGATAATTTCGTTCTGCAAAGATAAGATGGATATGATAATTCGTCTTTCGTTTGTTATGATGGAGTGCTGCAATACAATCAACACCATACCGACTTTTGAATTTATCCGTCATATATTTTAATAGTCCGTCTGGCGGATAATCCACAAAGGATTCCGGCAGGGCAATGATAAATTCTCTTGCTTCGATACATTTTCCCTCTGTACCGCTTTTCTTAAATTCTGCCTGATTGCACTTGGCAAGTTCTGTCCAAAATTTTCGGTCTGTGGTTTCATATACCGCATAGAGATTTTCCTGTTTTTTGTCACTGGAGATATAATAGATTCTTCCACGAACATTATGGAGCTTTGACATCTGCACAAATGAATTTCTTGGCATAGCGATTTCCTCCTTTCCCAGTTTTGATTTTGGAAAAGAGGACAGATAAGATAGATGAGATGTGAGTAGTAAACTTTCCCTGTGAGCGAGTGCATAGGCACTCGTCTTGCGAACACATCCGCCTTGTGGCGGCTAAGCCTCGCAGAGCGAAATACACAGAGTACAAAACGAAGTTTTGTGCGATGGGTGTATTTCGCTCTCAAACGCCGAGGGCTTGCTTATGAAGTTCACTTTTAGCTGTAACTGTTCCCTCAGCACCTAATTTTGTGCCTTTAATGGCACACTTTTTATGTGCCGTATCCGGCACTCCCTTTTCTTAACAGAAATGCTAGAAGATTGCTATGAAAATCAGCGAAACAATAGACGAATCCGTTAGCACTTTTGCCTTAACAATAGCATTGTTCTATTATTCAGACTTTTTAGCAAAAACCGTAGAAACAGTAGAAGTCTGCTATTAAAATCGAAAAAACAATAGCACGATTCGTTAGCATTTTTGCCCTGACAATAGCATTGTGTTACTTCGCTTACTTTTAAACTGTGTCTGGCAAGGAAGTGGTAGTAAAAGTTCCTATTAAATTTCATTTTTAATAGTGCATTGTTTTATTACATTTTGATTTTAATAGAGCTTTTTACTATTAACTCTTTGAAAATGTACCCCATAGATTGGACACTCAAAATCATAGTAGCGTACACTTTTTGTCATAGGTCGGACAGCTTTTTTCATAGCTACACTTGGTATGACTTCTCACAGCACTTTTTGTAAGTTGGGTGGACTTGTCCTACCAGTCGGCTTCACTTGGGTGGATGGTTGCACCCACTTCATTTTCTGGCTTGGGTGGACTATTCATAACACCTTTTGCATCTTGGGTGGACTTGTCCTACCAACAAGCTATAACTGGGTGGACGATTGCACCCATTCACATCCATCTTGTCCTCATTTTCCAAAAGTTCTGGTTGTATCTGAGGACTTGTCCGTGATATAATCTATTTGCGTGTAGGTATATCATGGCTTTTAGTCAGATACATACCAGAGGGATGGTCTTAGGACTGTCCCTTATTCATTTTTCATTGTTCCCTTGACCGCTTTTACTGCGTGTCTGTCTCGTAAATCCTTCCCCTCATTGAGAATCAGAAACTCGTCTAATCGTTCCCTGCGGATTAAGATTTTTCTTCCCACTCTAAGGATAGGCAGCTTTTCCCATTCCACAAGATTTCTAAGAGTGTTTCTTCCGATACCTGTATAGTCGGCAGCTTCTTCAATGGAGAGAGCAAACTTTAATTCTGTCATTCGATCACCTCATTCCTGCGTAGGATTACAAGTCTTGTATATCAGAGGATGTTCCTTTTTGAAGAAAGGATTAGCCTTTTTTAAAACTTGCGTTACGCAATTCTGATTAAAGTATATATCTTTTATAACGCTATGTCAAGCCTTACGAAATTCTATCATCTTTTATAGAATTGCGTATTGCAATATATCGTGTTATGTGGTATAGTAATGACATACCGAAAAAGGAGGTTCGCAAGTATGTTAAAAGATAAAGAATTGCGAAAGACAATCGGTAGCAGAGCAAAAAGCCGTAGACAGGAGTTAGGATTGAACCAGCCTTATGTCGCTGAAAAAATGGGCGTGACAGCCTCAACCATTCAGAGATACGAAGCAGGAACGATTGATAACACCAAGAAAATGACCTTAGAAGGTCTGGCAGATGCACTTCATGTATCTGTGGAATGGCTGAAAGGTGAGACGGACGAATACGAAACAGACATTACGGATAAAAGAGAATTACAGATTCGTGATGTGATGACTTCCATTCTGAATAAGCTCCCTTATGATATGGAACAGTCCGAAAGTGATTTTTCCAAAGACCTGCTACTACTGATGTTACGGGAATACGAGCTGTTCGTGGATTCGTTCCAGTTCGCTTGTAAGAATTTCAAAGGAAATACAGATAACAAAATGCTCGCCCAGACAATGGGGTTTGAATCCAATAAGGAATACAATGAGATTATGTTCCTTAGAGAAATCACCCACACCGTCAACGCATTGAACGATATGGGCGATATTGTAAGACTGTATTCTAAGAATCCTGAGACAGCGAAAAATCGACTAGCCAATCTTTTATCAGAAAAAGATCCCGATTCGGTATAGATAGGCAGACGGAGCTATGATATACTTACACGCAAGAAGCATTTCACCAGTTCCGATTGCCGATATCGAAAGGAGAAACGATTATGGCAAAAGGTTCTGTAAGGAAGAAAGGCAAGAAATGGTACTACCGCTTTTATGTGGAGGATGCAAGTGGTAACTTGGTTCAGAAAGAATTTGCAGGTACGGAGAGCAAATCAGAGACAGAGAAAATGTTACGCAAGGCTATGGAGGATTATGACGCAAAGAAATTTCTAGCCAAAGCGGACAACCTCACACTCGGACAGATGCTAGATGTATGGGCAGAGGAAGATTTGAAAACGGGTTCACTTAGCAACGGTACAGTCGGTAACTATTTACAGGCAGTAAACAGGATTAAACAACACCCAATCGGAAACAGAAAACTAAAGACAGTCACTTCGGAGCATTTGCAGAAGTTTATGGATTTACTTGCATTTGGCGGTGAGGAAGGAAATTTTAAGTCAAAGGGTTACACCATCGACTATATCCGTTCTTTCCACGCAGTCCTGCAACAGTCCTTCCGATTTGCAGTCTTTCCAAAGCAGTACATCACATTCAATCCAATGCAGTATGTGGTAATGCGTAGGAAAGCCGAGGAAGATGTGGATTTGTTTTCTGATAATGATGAGGATGCAGAGGTTATCAACCCGATTACACCAGAGCAGTATCAAACGCTTATGGAGTATCTGGAAGAAAGAAACAAGCCTGCTGTCCTGCCGGTACAGATAGCGTACTACACAGGTCTTAGACTTGGAGAGGTATGCGGACTGTCTTGGAGTGACATTAACTTTGAGGAACAGTATCTGACAGTACGAAGAAGTGTCCGTTACAACGGAGCAAGGCACAAGACCGAGATTGGTCCGACAAAGCGAAAGAAAGTCCGTATCGTGGATTTCTGTGATACGCTCGCTGACATCTTAAAGAAAGCGAAAAAGGAACAGAGAAAGCAGGTATTCAGTTACGGAGAACTCTATCAGAGGAACTACTACAGGGAAGTTAAGGAAAAGAATCGTATCTACTATGAGCTTTATCATTTGGATGGCACAGAGGACATTCCGCTTGATTACAACGAGATTGACCTTGTATGTATCAGACCGGACGGAGCATACGAAGCCCCTGCAACGGTTGAGACAGCTTTAAGGACAGCAAGGAAACGATTGTCGGAGCTTGATGATAATTTCCACTTCCACACCCTGCGACACACTTATACCACAAACCTGCTCTCAAATGGAGCAGCACCAAAGGATGTACAGGAATTACTTGGACACTCGGATGTAAGTACCACTATGAATGTCTATGCACACGCTAACCGAGAAGGTAAGCGAAACTCAGCCCGACTACTTGATAAGGTGGTTGGAGAATAAAATCGAATAAGAAAAACTTTCCCTTGTAGATACCTCATAAGGGCAAAAACAAGGGAAAAGGATACATATAGAGTGGCAAGGCATACCGCCAAGTCGCATAAAATAAGGAAAGTTGAGATTTTAGTTATACAAACTGGAATTTAGTAACGCAAAAGGAAGTATATGACATACACCCAACTAAGTAATCCATGAAAAATCGCCCAACCGACAGACTTCCACGCTGTATAACTAATAACCATAGCTAATGCACTTCCAAAAGTTATTCCTGATTTTACCGTTTTCTTGACATTCGTTGATTTATTATCTTCCATATTTGTTTCCTCCACAAATTCTAAGTTGTTATTGTAAATCATTTTTTGATATTTCAATCGATGGATAGTGTTCTAAACTTGTTAAGTCAACATCTAATGGAGTAACGTATTCCATATAAAATTTTT
>ENA-OROP01002143-OROP01002143.1-human-gut-metagenome-genome-assembly--contig:-NODE-2143-length-15471-cov-4.211533_pt1 | contig 15471 bp, 15 predicted proteins | sample MGYA00242132_ERZ509056 | MGnify/ENA primary metagenome ERZ509056 (study PRJEB26280, sample SAMEA2338768) | human gut metagenome | biome: human gut; feature: human-associated habitat; material: faeces...
CCATAAAAAATAAGAAGAACCCCTCAGTATTCGCAGTACTGAGGGGTTCATTCTTTTTTGCTATATGCAGTTTTTATTTTCTTTGCCTAACGGCATTATATCATATGTATTTTTTATTTGCAATATCCCAACACACGTTTAAAGCTGTATTTTTATATGCAGTTACTGTTCCTCCTTGCGCAAACAGTAACTGATTTTGCCGATGCTTCGCATTCCAGATCGGCAAAATTTACTGCCACCACTGTATTGTACGGAATTTTCAGTTCAGAAAATTCCTGCCTGTGTCCAGTAACTATCTGCTACCTGCACCATTTTTCTCAGCTTCTGGAAAATCCCAGTGTCTTCTCCAGATCCTTCTTAAATGTCAGCACATCTGTGGAAAGCTCCGCGATCCGGGCATCAGTCATGCGGCTTACAGGGGCGGAGATGCTGAGGGCATAGACCGGTTCCTTGTGGTAGTCCGGGATGCTGACCGCAATACAGCGTACACCTTCCTCGTTCTCCTCATCGTCCATCGCGAATCCGGCTTCCCGCACCCCGCGGATCCGATCCATGAGATCTGACAGACTCGTCACTGTATACGGAGTCAGGGAGGTGATCTCAGAACTGTTCCAGATATCTTCGATCTCAGGATCCGGCAATTCCGCAAGCAGCGCTTTGCCAACGCCGGAGCAGTATAACGGGATCCGGCTCCCAACTCTCGACACCATGCGGATCGAGCTGACTGTGGACTCCACTTTATCGATATACACGGCCTCCGTCCCCTCTCTGCGGACCAGATGCACCGTCTCTCCCGTCTGCTCCGAGAGCTTCTTCAGAGACGGATGGATCAGGGACGCCATATTCGTCTGTTCCAGGATCTTACTTCCGATCTCCAGAAATTTTAAGGACAGCGCATATTTTAAGGATTCCTCGTCCTGACGGATATAGCCCATGTACTGGAGTGATGTCACGAGGCGGTGCGTCGTGCTCTTATGAAATCCAAGCTCAGCGCTCAGATCCATGATCCCCATAGGGCCATTTTCCGCCAGACGCTCGATCACCTGGAACAGGCGCTCTGCGACCTGGATCGGATTTTTTCCTGTTTCTTCCATTCTGCTTGTTCTCCTATCTAACCCGGCAGATCATTCCTGCCAGCCGGGTATTCGCGCAGATATAACTGCAGCTTCCTGCACAATTTCTTAATTTGTGCCTGTTTGGCAAATCTGCAGGATTGCCGCGCAGTTCACTGCTGATGATCATATAAACCGTGTCTTTTTTGTCATTTCCACGAACTCTCTGTTCGTCCTTGTGCGGGCAAACATATCCAGGATCTTCTCCACAGACTCTTCTGCCTTCATGGAGTTTGTCGCCTTGCGGACGATATCCACAGCTTCCGCTTCCTCGCTCGTAAGCAGGAGGTCGTCGCGTCTTGTGCCGGACTTTAAAATATCGATGGCCGGGAAGATCCTCTTCTCGGAAAGTTTTCTGTCGAGTACAAGTTCCATGTTGCCGGTACCCTTAAATTCCTCGTAGATCACGTCATCCATACGGCTTCCGGTATCGACGAGGGCTGTTGCGAGGATCGTTAAGCTTCCGCCCTCTCTCATGTTTCTCGCTGCACCGAAGAATCGCTTCGGCATGTGGAGAGCCGCCGGATCAAGACCGCCGGAAAGTGTGCGTCCGCTAGGCGGAACAACGAGGTTGTAGGCTCTCGCCAGTCTCGTAATACTATCCAGAAGGATCATCACGTCGCGTCCATGCTCTACAAGACGTCGCGCGCGCTCGATCACCATCTCAGAAACGCGTTTGTGGCGCTCCGGGAGCTCGTCGAAGGTGGAATAGATGACTTCCACGTTCGGTCCCACAACGGATTCCTTGATATCTGTGACTTCCTCCGGACGCTCGTCAATCAGGAGGATGATCATATGCATGTCCGGATAGTTTGTCGTCACGGCTTTTGCCACCTGTTTTAACAGGGTCGTCTTACCTGCCTTCGGCGGGGACACGATAAGACCACGCTGTCCTTTACCGATGGGGGCGAGAAGATCCATGACTCTCATGGCCGTCGTATTTTTTCCGCCTCTGACTTCCAGATTCAATCTCTGGTTCGGGAAGATCGGGGTCAGGTCCTCAAAGTTCGGGCGGCGTTCCACGACACTTGTCGGGTAGCCGTTGATCGTCTTCACATAGAGGAGTGCCGCAAATTTCTCTGTTGCGGATTTCACTCTGCGGCTTCCGCGGATGATATCACCGGTCTTCATATTGAAGCGGCGGATCTGGGACGGAGCTACATAGACGTCGTTGTCGCCCGGGAGGAAGTTCTCGCAGCGGATAAATCCGAAACCATCCGGCATAACTTCCAGGATTCCGTTTGCCTCGATGCCGCTGTCAAGGTCCTGGAGGTCGTTCTTCGGGTCCGCAGTGTAGCTCTGAGTTCCCTGGTTTCTTGTCTGGTAACCTGCCTGGTAGGTTCTTGTGCTCTCCTGGATGCCCTGGGCGTCCTGGACACTGTTCTGGCTCTGGCGGTCCTGATAGGAAGTGCCCTGTGTCTGTGCATCCTGGCCTGCGGACTGGCTGTTCTGTCTGTCCTGATAACTGCCGCTCTGACGGTCCTGATAGCTGCCCTGACGGTCCTGGTAATTATTCTGGCGTTCTCTGTAGTTATTCTGGCGGCTCTGGTATCCGCCCTGGCGGTCATTTCTCATCTGGCGCTCGCCGCGGTCCTGACGATCAGATCTCTCATAGCGTTCGGTTCTCTCCTGACGTCCTGTATGTTCCTGACGGTCTGCACGCTCTGATGCCGCAGACGCCCTCTCCGGTGCCGCGCTTTCCGTTCTCGCGCTTCCAAAACCGTTTCCAGAAGCTACTGCTTCTACAGCTGTCCCCTGTGCCGGCACTGCTGTACTTTCTCTATTTTCACTGTTTCCCGCCGCTGCCTTTTGGCTGTCGGCGCTCTCCGCTGTCTCGCAGAGACGGTCAATTAATTCTGCTTTTCGTAAGCCGCTGATATTCTTGATTCCCTGGCTCTTTGCCAGCTCTTTTAACTGAGTCAGCGGTAATGTCGCTAATTTTTCACGCATAATGGATACTCCTTCATTCTTATTCCGGTTTTATCGTCTCGTTGGGAATCATAAAAGATTGTAACAGCCTCTCCGTCCCCGGCCCGGCTGCCTTTGAACCATTAGATTTGAAACTCTTCTCCGATGGGATCACCGCAATTACGCAGTATCGGAGGATCAGTATATCTCATTATAACGCACACATTATAAAAAAGAAAGAGGGAATTTTACAGATTTGGAATACGAAGCATCTGCACAGTTCCCTCTTTCTTTATTGTCTGCAGCATCTACAGCTTAATTGTCTTACCGCGTATACAGCGCTCAGGCAACTCAGCGAATTATTTCACAAAATTCCTTATTCTGTCTCCCCAGCTTCTCTCTTGATAAACTCCATATGCTCCCGGATCTTCTTCTCATACCCGTTCTCCGACGGCTCATAAAACCGCATTCCCTCCACTCCGTCCGGCAGGTACTGCTGGGTGACATAGTGGTTCGGGTAGTCGTGGGCATACTTGTAGCCGAGACCATGTCCAAGCTTTTCAGCGCCCTTGTAGTGCCTGTCCTGAAGATGGGCAGGTACCGGCATGGTCCGCGTATCCGCCACGGTCTTCATCGCTTTTGCGATCCCCATGTATGCCGCGTTGCTCTTCGGCGCGGTGGCGACATAAGCTGCCGCCTGGGAGAGGATGATCTGGCTCTCCGGCATGCCGATCCGCTCAACGGCCTGGGCCGCGCTCACCGCCACCACCAGGGCATTCGGGTCCGCGTTTCCCACGTCCTCCGACGCACAGATCATGATCCGTCGGGCAATAAATTTCACGTCCTCGCCGGCATACAGCATCCGCGCCAGGTAGTAGACCGCAGCGTCCGGGTCAGAACCACGCATGCTCTTAATGAACGCGGAGATCGTATCGTAGTGGTTGTCCCCGTCATGGTCATAGCGCACCACCCGTTTCTGGATACATTCCGCCGCCACATCGATCGTGATATGGATCTTTCCGTCATCGGATTTATCTGTCGTCAGGATTCCCAGCTCCACTGCGTTCAACGCCGCTCTCGCGTCGCCGTTCGCCACATCCGCCAGGAAATCCGCCGCCTCGTCGGTAATATCGGCGCCGTAGGTTCCCATTCCTTTTTTCGTATCATAAACCGCCCGCATCACAAGTTCCCGGATATCCTGCTTTTCCAGCGGTTTTAACTCAAAGATCCTGGATCTTGACAGCAGGGCGTTGTTCACCTCAAAGTACGGATTCTCCGTTGTCGCGCCGATCAGGGTGATCGTTCCATCCTCAACAAACGGAAGCAGATAGTCCTGCTGGGACTTATTAAAGCGATGGATCTCGTCCACGAAGAGGATCGTCTTCTGCCCGTACATACCGATGGAATCCTTGGCGTTCTTTACGATCTCTTCCATATCTTTTTTCCCGGCTACAGTCGCATTGATCTGCTCGAACCGGGCACTTGTCGTGTTTGCGATCACTTTCGCCAGAGTCGTCTTTCCCGTTCCCGGCGGGCCGTAAAAGATCACGGATCCAAGCTTATCCGCCTTGATCGCACGGTAGAGGAGCTTGTCCTTCCCGATAATATGTTTCTGCCCGACCACCTCGTCCAGAGTCGTCGGACGCATCCTGGATGCTAACGGCGACTCCTTTTCCATCGTGTTCGCTCTCATATAGTCAAATAAATCCATGGCAGCTGCCTTTCTGCGTTTTGCAGCGCTCCGTTTCCGCATGAAATATCACCATCTGCGCGCTGCATCCTTTACCGCTCTTTTTGCAGGTCTTAATCGACCATCAGTTCGTCTACTGTAACAAAAGTATACCCTTTCGCTGTCAGGTTGTCAATGATCCGGAACGCCGCTTCCACAGAGGTTTTGAACTCGTCATGCATCAGGATAATGTCCCCGTCCTCCGTATCTTTCACCACTTTTGCGGTGACTTTCTCCGTATTTTTCAACCGCCAGTCGATGGAGTCCACATCCCAGAATACGGGAATCATGTCCACAGCCTCCTCCAGCTTCGCATTCCAGCTCCCATATGGCGGACGGACATACTCCGGCCAGTCCCCGGTTACTGCCCGGATCTTCTCCCGTGTGTCACAGAGTTCTTTCGCTGCGTCGGAAAGCTTCTCTTTTGTGAGGTCTTTGTGGGTCAGGCAGTGAACACCAATGAGATGTCCGTCCTTTGCCATCTGCTTTACGAGATCTTCATTTCCGTCGATGCATTCGCCCACGAGGAAAAAGGTCACGCGGATTCCGCGTTCCCTGAGGCCGTCTAAGAGCGGCTTTGTGTATTTGGGATTCGGGCCGTCATCAAAGGTGAGTGCCGTATACTTTTTTGCGATGTCTTCCTGCTGGCCGTACAGATCTGATACAGCCTTTTCCGATCGTCCGGCTCCGCTGTGATCATGTCCCGAAACCTCAGTGGTCATCCCTTCGCCCGGCACAGGGATTCTTCCCGTATCAACCGGTTTTCCCTCGTGCGTATCAAATATTTCCCCTCTTCCCTTCCACATCCGCACTGCCCCCCAAGCCAGGATCATATCCACGATCAGGATCACAATAAAAATAAAAACTTTCTGTTTGAATTTCATACGCTCCTCCAGCTGCATGTATTACCGATACGTAACTGTTCGGTACTCACAGTTACGCGCAAAAATCCATTCCAAATCGGCTGTGCCGATAGGATTTTTGCCTTCTATTCTAAGTTTTCTTACGGTCAGCGCAGTAAATGCGCAGACCTACTGAACAGTTACATCGATACAATATATGCGGCCGCCCCACACTTTACCGCTCTGTTTTCTCCCTCAAAAAAGACAAAGCCCCTGAAACAGCTGTATTGGGGATAAGCTGCTTCAGGGGCTCTGCCTGCTCAATATGTACCATAATATTTCCCTTTTCAGGGAAATCCACACCGGGAACATGAATTTTTTCGCCGTGGCGAGACAGCGGGCCTCCCGGCCTTCCATTTTCCTGGCAGGCATCCAATCTGCCAGAAAACCGGTCTCTATCACATCCACCACGATGTGATTCTGCAACGATCCGGCGTCTTCATAGCTGCATGATCTCGTAACTGTTCAGTACCGCTATCATTGCATGTTTTCTATAACAAGGAGTGAAATACATCTGTCTCAAGTGGGTGGACTCGGGATCCCTGTGAGTGGATCCCTGGTCCGGAAAAGGATGGGTATTTATAACTGAAAGTTTGTTTTCCTTCCTTTTTGTTTGGTGTCTTCATTATATGCCATACTATATGGAATGTCAATAGTTATTTCAAACTTTTTGTTTGCATTAATGTTATTTTGTTGACAAACAGTTTGTCATATGCTATTCTGGACTTACATCGAAGCCTGCAGAGGCATTTCTTTATACCTCTGTTTTGTTATTTTTTTCACATAGCGTATATACGGCGAACACCCCGGGGAGATGTCCGTTTTTGACGCTTATCTTATGGGGGTACATTTATGGAAATTTCCCAGTATCTTGACTTTGACTTTCTGATCCGTTTTCTCGAGGGACTCCAGAAATTTTTAGGCGAAAACAGCGAGATCCTGATCCACGATTACCGGAAAGGATATGATCACACCATCGTTTACGCCTTAAACCCGGCGGTCAGTGGCCGTGCGGTTGGCGGTTCACCGAAGGGCGGAATGATCACACAGCTCGGAAAAGACATCGAGCCGATGAAAGACAGCATCCAGACCTTCTCCAATGGACCGAAAGACCGTTTCTATAAATCTTTCACCACGCTGATTCCGGACGAAAGCGGAAAGATCGTTGGATCTGTCTGTGTGAATCTGGACGTCTCGGATCTCCTGAATGCGCAGCGTGCGCTGGGTGCTTTTGTTCAGTACCCGATGACCCATCACGCGCCGACAAATGATATCGATGCCCTGGCCACAAAAAATGTGGATGACATTCTTAAGTACTACATGAAACAGGCGGAGCTTCTGGTCGGAAAACCGATGGGACTGATGAACAAGGAGGAAAAGATCCGCGCATTGGACTACCTCGACCAGAAGGGTGTCTTCAAAATTTCCAAGACCAGCGTTCTTCTCTGCGAGACGCTTCAGGTATCAAAATATACGCTCTACAACTACCTTGAGGAAGCACGGAGCGGACGCGGGGATAATGGCAGCGAAGAATAGCTCGCTTCTCATAAAAAACCGGAGTACAGGCATCTTGATATACTTGTACTCCGGTTTACATTTCTCGCAACTGTTCAGTACCTGCATAGCTGCAAACAAAAAGCCCATTCTATTAGAGCTGTTTCTGTGCCACCTCAATAACACATTCATGTTTCTTAGTCACTCTGTCATAATTAATTCCAACCAATAGCAGATTTCCCTGATAATCTTTTAAAGCACTTCCATAATTCTTTTCTTTGATCTGGTTCAGCGCACCGGCTGCGCTTTTATCCCACTTCAGTTCAATCACCACCGCCGGTTTATCCAGATGCGTCTTGCGCGGAATCATACATATATCAGCAAAACCTTTTCCTGAAGGTAATTCGCGGATCATCGTATAGTATTCCCGTGCAAAATAGAATGCAAGATTGACCGTGCAACTGAGCGAATTCTCGTCATTATATTGAAGAATAGACATTTCCTCATGCGCTTTATCAATTCCGGAGGCGACAGTATCCGCATCCATTGCCCACAATGCCTCTAATAATTTTCTGGATGACTCCACGGAATCTGCAACTCCATGCCAGTTCATTGTACTGATCGCATTTACATACTCCTGTGAAACCTCTTTGTTTGGTATCGCTGCAGTTTCTCTGATACTGTCATAGGTTAAATATCCAAGATGAACCAGTAATGTCAGAATATCATCTTTTGTCGCAAATGTGGTCATATCATTGCTGAAGGTTCCAATATTGATTGATACCGACTCACCTGCAAGCATTCTCACCACTGAATCCTGCAGACCATCCATATCCATTTGGATATAAATCTTCAGAGCTTCATATGTTTCTGTCTGATTCCAATAAGTACCGAATTTGTGCCGCAGCATGGCTTCAACAACAGACTTTGGACTGTACATGGAGTAATATCTGTCACCCGATTGATGATGAGCAATCAGATCATATCCATCATACCACTGTTTTGCCTCATCGAAACTCATTTGATACTTTTTACACAGGTCCGATACTTCCTGCTCTGTAAATCCAAAATATTCTGCCATATCACCAGGATCTGTCATGGAATACTCAGTAAACATGTTAAGTGCCGAATGGGATCCATATTTTTTTATAGGCAGAATTCCTGTCATATAAGCCAGAGCAACATAATCCTTGTCCTTAAGCCACGCGCGAAGAAAATCCAGATATTTTTTCTGCGCATTCTGATCCTGCTGATACTCCCGGAAAAGGCAGTCCCACTCATCGATCAGAATCACGAAAGAACGCTTTGTTTTCGCATAGATATCTTTCATCACCTGAATCAGATTATTTTCATCCCGGAACCGAATATCTCCAAAATGTTCCACAAGATCAAACACCAGGTATTTCTGCAGCATGGCCAGCATATCATCCATGTCGTGGGTCATGCTGAGAAACTCCTGCATATTGACTTTGATGACATCATATTGGTTCAGATGAACATGGTAAGAAGCTGCCCCACTGATTTTTAGAGACGCAAACAAGCTGGAGGAATCCTCTCCCCGGTCATAATACGCAGCCAGCATATCTGCTGCCATTGACTTTCCAAAACGCCTTGGCCGACTAACACACAGAAACTTCTGCCGGGTATTCAGAACCGCATTTGTCTTCTCGATCAGTCCTGTTTTATCCATATAAATTTCCGAGTTTAAACTTTCCTGAAATCCTTTGCTTCCCGGATTCAGATAGCTTCCCATGTGACTCCCTCCCTGCGAAATATATTTATATTACTCTTATTATACCTGATTCTGATTGAGATCACAAGAACCGTCCGCCTTTATGCCTTATGAGACCCCTTCCGATAACAGAGTGTCCTGATCACGAGCTACCGATGATCAGCCGAACGTCTGCCAGACCGGCAGGTTCAATTTTCTGTCAGATCGTCACATCCTCCAGCACCTTCAGCTGATCCAGCCCCGCGCTTCCACCTGAGATCAGGAAGCAGACCTTCTCATCCTTTTTCACCTTCGCAAGTCCCTGTAAGACCGCACCGACGGTGATGGCGGAGGACGGCTCGCAGAAGATCTTTCCCTCTGTCAGGAGCAGCTTCCATGCTTTTAACAGATACTCATCCTCCACATCAAAGAATCCGTCCACGTTCGCCGCCACATACGGATAGCACTGGTCTCCCGGCATCTGGGACACGAGAGCGTCCGCGATAGACTTCTTCTGTTCAACCTTCACCGGCTTTCCGGCCGCCAGGCTTGCGCTGTATCTCGGAAGCGCTGCCGGCTCTGCTCCGTAGACCTTAACGCTGTTATCCATGCCCTTTACCGCCGTTGAGACACCGCCGATGAGTCCACCACCGCTGACCGGAACGATGATCGTATCGATCTCCGGGCACTGTTCCAGAATCTCGATTCCCGCAGTTCCCTGTCCGGCCATAATCTCCTCGTCATTATATGGCGGAACCATCGTCGCATTTCTCTCCCGGCAGATCCGCTCCGCAACGTCAAACCGCTCGGATGTCTCACACTGAACGACCTCCGCTCCCAGCTCTTTGATCGCATTTACTTTAATAGCCGGTGCCGTATACGGCATCACGATCGTCGCCTTTGCACCAAGCTTCTTTGCAGTATACGCCACTGCCTTTCCGTGGTTTCCCGAAGATGCCGCGACGATCCCGCAGCTTAACTGCTCCGGTGTCAGCATCCTGATCTTGTTGACTGCTCCGCGGAGCTTAAATGCGCCGGTGATCTGCATGCACTCCGCCTTCAGATACACCTGACAGCCAAGGTACTCGTCCAGCTTTTCCAGACGGATGAGCGGTGTTCTCGTCGTGTACGGGGCGATCCTGTTTTTCGCTTCAAAAATCTTTTCCAAGGTAAGAGACATATATTTTTCCTCCTCTGCGTTGATGCTTTGATTGTACCATCCGAAACCCCAGATGTAAAACAAAAGAGGAGCCAGATTTCTCTGGCTCCCAAAAAGGGGTATTTAAACATATGCGATTGAACTAAATATAAAGGGCAGGTCTTCTGTCTTTAAAGGATGGAAGTTTGCTCTCCACTTCCTTGATCCGATCCGTATCCACATATACCGGAATCAGTTCTTCTCTTTCATTTCCAGCTGCAAAGGCAACTCCCATCGGATCGACTGCTACACTCTCACCCATCGCTGTGCCTCCGCACTGATCGCACGCAAATACGAAAAATGTGTTTTCCAGTGCTCTGGAGGTAATCAGTGTACGGAACTGATGACTCTTTAAATCGCCTTTGAACCATGCAGTCGGCATGATGACGATCTCAGCTCCTTTGGCCTTCTGGTAACGTGCTACTTCCGGGAAACGAACTTCGTAGCAGACAAATAAACCGAGCTTTCCAAACGGAGTATCTACTGGCTCAAAGAACTTGTCTCCAGCTTTATACTCATTGGATTCCTTGTATCCGAACGCATCATATAAATGCGTTTTTCTGTAAGTCTGTACGATTTCTCCCTTGTTATTCACCATAACAACTGTATTGTAACAGCGATGATCAGCCGGATCCTCAATGGTCTCCTTCATTCCGAATGTGAGCCATACATCATGATCTGCGGCTAATTTTTTCATTCCCTGCACAAATTCTCCGTCCAGCGGTTCCGCAACCGCATTTGCTGTTGCAATGTCTGTACCAGCCGGAAAGCGGCTCATAAAAGTTTCTGGGAAAATAATCATACCCGGATGATATTTTTCTGCTGCTTCCTTTACTAAGCTGTCAGCTTTCTCGAGATTATCTTTTGGATATTCAGTTGGTGCGACCTGTGCCATAACAAATAAGCTTTCCATGTCTTTCTCCCACAGAATTTATTTCCCTTATCATACTACATATCACACACTTTTTCTATATACAGATTCAGTGTTTTATTTGGCCCTAAAATGCCATTTTTAAGATTCCGACAGAATACGGAAAGAGACAGGCATCCCCGTCTCTTTCTTATCGTACACAATTCTTTCCCCCATTATCAACTCTTTACGATCAACCGATTATCTTTATCCCCACACCATCTTTCTTTTCCTACTTAACCCACTTTTCAACCTTTTCCACATGGAATCCAACAGCATGGGCTATCTGCTCCAGCGGCAATCCTAGTTTTCGAAGATTTATGGCCGTCAATTCAGCCTGCGTTTCACGTCCCTTCTCTCGTCCCTCCTCATAACACTCTTTTTCCACCTCATCCATTGTCCGGTACATCTCGTTCACTCCCTTCGAATTTTCCTTGAGATACCTTGTTCTTTCTGCCAGCAATCCGTAATGCATGTCATCTGCATCTGCGCAGTTGAAATCATGCATCAGCTTTCCAATGGCGGAATCGTCACGGTACTCTCCGTTCACATATAGAATATGTGCCCCATCACCAAACGGTTGGTTTAATGTCTGATTCATATTCTGGATCATATACACCGCCTTTCCCGCCTGATAATAATCCTTTTCTGTGATAAAAATCACCCCCATCAAATTGTATTTTTTCAACAATCCTAAAAAAGCGGATCTGATATGAACTGTTGATTGTGTGACTTTTCCCCGTAGGGCTCGCCGAGATAGGTTTCGAAAACACGTGTTATTGCCGGATTTTTGTTTTTATCCCTACTCACCCATACAATAAAACGTAAATTCTCCTTCTGCCAGGAGCTTCCCCGTATCGGTCTCCACGACCTCGGCTTTTGTAAAGCAGACGGTCTTTCCGCGCTTTGTGATCTGCGCCAGACCCTGAATGTTTTTTGCGCTGCTGCCGCGAAGGAAGCGGAAGGAACTGTCCAGAGTCACATATTTTCTTCCGTCATTTCTCGTTACAAGTCCCGCGGCGATCTCCGCCATCACGAACATCAGGCCGCCGTGGACCGTCTGCATGGCATTCAGGGAATCCTCTGTGATTTCAGCCCGGACCTCAGCCCGGTCCTCCGATAAGGCGACCGCACGGATCCTGTTGTGAAGCATAAATGGGTTTGTTTGATTCACACGTTCCATCTGTTCTACATACGTTTCTTTTCCAGAATTCTCCATACCATTTCCTCCATATTTCCACTTCTGTCCTTCTGATTTTTCACATGATCTTCTGTCTATGACGATGATCATTTATTCGTGCAGTTTGCAGCATCGATGGCGATCGCCAGCATCAGTGCCATAATTTCGTCCTTAGGATCCAGAATGTCAATCACATAGGTATCGCCCCAATGGAACGGCTTCTTTGAAATATGAACCACCGCACAGCACTCCTCATACACATCGTAGTCCCAGGCCAGAAAATCGCCCTCACACCGCCATCCGTTGTAATCCAGTTCATACCGCGGCTTAAAGAAGGTAAACTCTTTCTGCACACTTCCGAATTCTTTTCCATCGATCTCGATATCGAATGCCGGAAGCAGGGTAAGGAGGCGTTGTTTCACCATGCCGACTTCCCGTCCGCTCTTGTCGTATACGTGGATCTGATGCCCCAGCGCAAAAAATTCCGCTTTTACAAAGTATTTTGGTTCTTCCTTCTCATCATACACATCGTATGTATCGGTCCATGAGAAAACTCTCTGTTTGATCAGTAGCTGCATAGGCTTCTCCTTTCTTAAAACGTCCGCTCCCATCCCGCAAACGCCTCATCCACCGCCGCCAGATATTCCGGCACATGCTGGGATTTGCGGATCTTTTTCGCAAGTTTTTCGCTGTCCGGTACTTCAGCTAACATATAGCTCCATAAATCTTTCATACGGAAAAGAAGATTTCTGTCACCGGACATGGTCTCGCGGTAATATTCAAAGATCTCATCGTGGAAAGCACGGATCCGGGGCATGAGATTGTCTCCCGTGTTTCTGGACTCCGGTACTGTCTTTTCCATCTGCTCCGGTGATGTCTCTTTGTTTCCGTTTTCTGTTCCTGCACAGACCTGGGCATTTTCCACACCGGATTCTTCTATTTTTATCAACTCTGCCAGTGCCGGATTTCTGATGAGTCCCCGCCCGATCATCACGTTCTCCACCGACGGAAATTTCTCCCGGAACTTTTTCATATGCTCTGCCGTGAACAGATCTCCGTTGTACACGACGGGATTCCGGCTCTCCTTTAAAATATCCGCAAAAACGTCAAGATGCGGAACACCTTTATAAAACTCCTTCTGGATCCGTGGATGCACTGTCAGCTCGCTGATCGGATACCGGTTATAGACCGCCATGATCTCCGGCCACTCTTCCACTTCATTCTTTCCGATCCTGGTTTTAACAGAGATCTGAAACTCCCCGTTTCTCACCGACGCGTCCGAGAACACTTCATCAAAAAAACGATCCAGATCATCCGGGTAAAGTAAAAAACCGGAACCTTTTTTCTTCGCTGTGACCGTCCCTGACGGACATCCAAGATTCAGGTTGATCTCCCGGTATCCCATCTCTGCCAATTTCTTTGATGCCAGAAGGAAATCTCCCGCCCGGTTCGTCAAAATCTGCGGCACCACCGGTACCCCCGCATTATTCTCCGGCAGCACATCCCGCATCTCCTTCACGCTCATCCCCTGCTCCGGCCCCGGTGCCAGAAACGGCGTAAAATATTTGTCCACACCACCAAAATACTTGTGGTGCAGGTTCCTGTATGGATATGTTGTGATTCCCTCTAATGGGGCGAAATATAGATGCAGCATGTCATGTTCCTCGTATCTTTTCGTAAACTCACAGTTCTTCCTGAACTGTTTTTCTTATCGTACCACATTTGGAACGCCAGGGCAAATTATAAAATCTTCTATAACATGCTAAGGTATGGATATCTGACAGCAATTCTTATTTCTTTTGCTCTGACTCATTCGGACCTGCTCGTCCACTTAACCATTTTTCTGCAGTTATTAACACAATCTATTTCATTTTTCTGCACGTATAAATACGTCTCTATTTTTCATTGACTAACACATCTGCACCTGTCATAATCAAAGGAGAAATCTATATGAAAACCTCAGAACTGATAAAACTGTTAAAGCGTGCGAAGTACCGCAGAATTCGAAACGGAAGCCGTCATGACATCTGGTATAGTCCAATGACAAACCGTGAATTTCCTGTTACAATTTTCCCTTTTTTTCTCTGCCTTTTCTCTGGAAAACTATCCTTTTTTCATCTATACTATATTCATAGTCCCATTACGACATCATTGCTGTTTATCTCATTTGGAGGTGCTTTTATATGACAGAACTCAGTATTCATGAATTATCCCTTGGTTTTTCCCATGACAGACAGATGCTTGTGGAGTTTCTCGCAAAGCATCATTTAAATTATGAGGACGATATCGAAGCGGCGTTCGGCGTGTTTGATTCCGATGACAATCTCACCGGATGCGGATGCTGCGCAGGAAATCTTTTAAAATGCTTTGCGGTGGATGAGAGTCTCAGAGGACAAAATGCTCTCGGAAGTCTCGTGTCCAGACTTGTCGAAAACCGGTTTGAGGCAGGGCATTACGATCTCTTCGTGATCACAAGACCGAAAAACAAGGTGCTCTTTACATCCTGCGGATTTTACCCGCTGGCAGAAACCGAAGCTGTCCTGATGCTGGAGAATAAGAAATCCGGACTGGACAACTATTATAAGAAATTTCTCGCCGGGACAGATACCGATGAGAACGTGGGCTGTATCGTCATGAACTGCAATCCCTTCACGAAAGGTCATCTCGCCCTGATCACTTACGCCGCTAAGGCATGTTCCCTGCTCCATATCTTCGTGGTTGAGGAGAACCGGTCCAGGTTCCCGTTTGCGGACCGTCTGAAGCTTGTCCGGGAAGGTACAGATCATCTTCCGAACGTCATTGTGCATCCATCAGGACCATATATGATCTCCAACGCTACATTCCCGACCTACTTCTTAAAGGACTGCGAGGACGCGGCGAAGATCCAGAGTGAGCTCGACATCACACTGTTCGCGTCGAGGATCGCTCCGATCCTTCATATTACAAAACGTTTCGCCGGAGAAGAGCCTTTTGATCCGGTAACAAGACGCTACAACGAGGCAATGATCCGCATTCTCCCAAAATACGGCATCTCCTTCATCAAGATCGACCGGATCACCACAGAGGGACCGGATGGAAAGCCGGAGGTCATCAGTGCTTCCAGAGTTCGGAAATTGTTGGATGAGCAGGGCGTGACCGACGAAGTTCTGTCGCTGGTGCCGGAGTGTACGGCGGAGTATTTGAAGGAAAGCTTTAAGTAACTGCGAATTCTCCTGCCAATCCTGTTCTCTGACGTTTTTTCAGATGCATGATAGCTGAAATGCTGTGCGAAAGTAAAGCGGACATTCGCAATCCGCTTCGCTACTTGCTCATGAACGCAGTCGCTTC
>ENA-OROP01002148-OROP01002148.1-human-gut-metagenome-genome-assembly--contig:-NODE-2148-length-15445-cov-5.994282_pt1 | contig 15445 bp, 19 predicted proteins | sample MGYA00242132_ERZ509056 | MGnify/ENA primary metagenome ERZ509056 (study PRJEB26280, sample SAMEA2338768) | human gut metagenome | biome: human gut; feature: human-associated habitat; material: faeces...
TTTTGATGGGTCAATTTAGAGTATAATAGTGGGTCAAGTGACTTTATATTTTCCATTTCATTGATACCTGCCACGAACTCTTCTTTCCACTTGTCAGCTCCTCCGTTGTATCGGATTACATCAGCTTCAACAAGTACGAACATTCCTTTGGGCAGGATGTTGTCTACCAAATTGGTAATGTGAAGCTTACGCTCATTGTCATCAATCTCCGAACAGTAATCATAATAGTTGCCGTCTCCTTGTTCAAGAGTGTTCTCATTCAAGTAGTTATCTTTTGCTACTTTTGTCTCTGTGATTTGGAAAATCTTACTATGCATAGACCTAAATGTTTAATAGTTAATGTCTCATTTTTTTCTTTTCCCTTATTTTGAAGCCCTTATCGGCTTCCTGTCGGGATCTGAATTTTACGTGCTTTCAGAGACTGTGGGAATCTGAGGGATAAGACAGGTAAATGGCTAAGGAGTTGATGAAATACCCAATTTCAGCTTGTCTGAAATTGTGGAAAGCTGTTGTCAAGTCCACCAGCCTATTAGCGGAACCTATTGGTAGAGCGGTACTTGGCGTTCCCTCACCGCAGTACCTTTGCAAAGGAAAATAGAGCCGACATGGTAAGCCGACTCAGTGTGATTAAATGGCATCTATAAAAGTGCAGAACAATTTAGATGATAGAAATGGAGGTTTAATTCGGATTACATAAAAATTTAAATGGATGACATAACTGTTATATAAAATATTATTGTTATTTTTGCTACGTTTTAATACGCTATTAAAATAGAGCATAATGGCACTGAAAGAAATAAGCATACTACATAGAAAAATACGGATAAGTATCTGTGACAAAGAACGACTTAAAGGCATATCGATTGGTGAAAAGTTGTCATACACGTTTTATGAAGGAGTCTATCAGGATATTGCCATGATTTTTTTGGAGCCGAGAAAAGGTAATCCGACACCTAAAGAATGCGAAATAACTTCTGGCAGAATCATGGCATTGTTAGGTGTTCCTGTCGTATTCATTCTGAAACCAGGACCGACATACGAAAGGCAAAGATTGACTGACAAAGGAGTGTATTTTGTCATGTCAGACAAATACGCGCATCTGCCAATGCTCATTGCTTTGGAAAAGACCAGTGACAGGAAAACAGCTTCTGTCCTTACTCCTGTTGCACAATATATTCTCCTATATCATCTTCAGGAAAAGAGCCTTGAAGGACTTTCTGCCAAAGAGATAGCAAAGTTGGTTCCGTATTCTTATGAAAGCACGACACTGGGAATAACCTGCATGGAAGATTTGGGGCTATGTGAAAAGGTACTTGTCGGTCAAAGAACGAAACATATTCATTTCACCAAGAAGGGGCTTGAATTATGGAAGAAAGCAGAAACATTTTTCATATCCCCGTTGGAACAGCTAATCTATTGCGATGCTCTTCATTCAGAAAAGGTATTTCCTATTTGTGGGATAAATGCCTTAGCACATTACACATGGCTTAATCCGGATCCTGAAAAGATGTTTATGTTGACAAACAAGGAATATCGTACATTAAAAGAATCAGGAGTCCTTGAAAACCCCAACACTTATGATGGCAGTATTATCATAGAAGTATGGAAATATCCTGCTATCGGTTTGGCTGGTGAAAATATACAATGGGTCGACCGCTTGTCTCTGGCCATCACATTGGCTAAGGATAATGACCCGCGCATTGAAAAAGAAGTAGAACGAATGATCAATAATATAGAATGGAAGGATTAGAAAAATTTCGAGAGGCATTTGCCGAATTTTCAGATAACTATGTGGTAATCGGAGGAACGGCATGCGATATAGCTATGACAGGAACTATCGTAAAGCCACGTGCCACACATGACATAGACATGATTGTCATAGCGGAGAATATAACAGAAGCTTTCGGTGAACGATTCTGGCAATTTGTACGTGAAGCCGGTTATAGACCAGAAAAACGCAAGCATAAGGAAGGAGAATCTCCGAAATATGAGTTATACCGTTTTTTGGACGGAAAGGACGGTTATCCGGAAATGATAGAACTGCTTTCTCGTCATCCTGATGTTTTAGGAGACCCCAAGGGAGTTGTCGTTGAACCACTACCTGTCGGAGATGATGTCTCCAGCCTCAGTGCCATTATAATGGATGATGATTTTTATCATTTTGCCATAGCGCACAGCAAGTTGACTGGTGGAATACGCCATGCAGACCCAGCCGCATTAATAGCCCTTAAAGCTAAAGCATATCTTAATCTCGTAGCAGATAAACAGAATGGGAAACATGTAAACAGCAAGGATATACGCAAGCATCGCTCGGATGTATTTAAGAACATCGTAATCATGGAAGATTCTCAAATTGAAGCGCCAGAATCAATAGTCAGATGTATAAATGAATTTGTGGATTCAATACGGAAAGATTGGGATGAACTGTCGGATTCATTGGCTGCATCTTTAGGACAAGACAAAGAGTTCGTGGCGGAATTACTGAATCAACTTACAGGACTGTTTACAATCAAATCATAATATCTGACATGAAAATTCAATACGCTTCTGACCTGCATCTGGAATTTACTGACAATGGCAGCTACATCAAACATAATCCTCTGCCCGTTACAGGGGACATCCTTGTTCTGGCCGGAGATATCGGTTATCTCGGCGACGAGAATTACAGCCGCCATCCGTTTTGGAATTGGGCATCGGAAAATTACCGACAAGTGATTGTCTGCATGGGAAACCATGAGTTCTACAAAAATTATGACATCGCCACTTTAGAAAACGGATACTGTCTGGAGATACGCCAAAATATCCATTGTTACTATAATGGAATTGTACAATTGGACGGTATTGATATCATCATTTCCACATTATGGGGGCATATACCTTTAGAAGAAGCCTACTTTACAGAAAGTGTAATCTCCGATTTCAGAAGAATCTTATACAATGGGGAGTTGTTGACTTTTGCAGAGTTCAATAAAGAAAGTGAAAAATGCATAGACTTTATCCGTAAAGCTGTAGCTGTCAGCAAGGCAAAACATAAAATAGTTGTTACACATCATGTTCCCTCTTTCCGCATGCAGCATCCTAAATTTGCTGACAGTAAAGCAAACGGAGCCTTCACTGTAGAATTAGAGAACTACATAAAAGATAGCGATATAGAATACTGGATATACGGGCATTCGCATTACAATGTAGATGTACAGATTGGGAACACAAAATGTGTAACCAATCAATTGGGATATGTTTTCCACAATGAACACCTGTCATTCGATCCCGGGAAATTCATAGAACTATAATTATAACAAGGAGACCTTATCCATGATGGATCAGATCTCCTTTCCTATGAACAATAGTATTTTCTGATTATTATTTCATAAATAGCATGACCTTTGTGTGCCTGTTTGCTTCTACCAGATTGTAATCGGAGATACCTCCTTTGCAAACCTTGGTAATCGTATCAACCGCCAGTCCTCGTTTAGCTAATTCGGTGGCAATATAATCAGCTCTCGATACGCTTAATCCGTCATTTATATCGGCAGTCCCTGTGGCATCATCAGCTGCACCTATAACAGTAACTGACAATCTGTATTTCGTTGCGACACGTGCCAGCTCATCCAAGTTGACCAGCTGTGATTTATCTGTCAGCTTCGCTGTGCCGAGTTCAAAGAAGAAATAAACGGGAGAACCGATGCACTCGTTGCCGGAACGGATAATGGAAAGATAATCGGAATGGCTATAAGCGGAAATGCTGTCAGCGGTTGTGTTTGTCGAGTCCGGAACATTGGCAGATTTGCCTGTCGGGGCACTTTCTGAATTTGCATTGGCATTTGTATCAGGAACGGCAGCTCCTGAGTAATTCGCAAGGCTGTCATTGGTCAAAGGTGACTTGCCATCCCAACGCCTGTTCTTCAATCTTGCCCGGAGCGAGTTCAGTCCGCTATAATCATTTTTAGGATAGCTGGAGCTTAAACTATCACGGTTGTCAAACAGCTGACTGTACTTTTTTAGCAACCCCTCAATCTCCAAGATTTTCTTCAGTTCTTTCAAAGTTCTCATGTCCCTCTCATGTTGCCCGGCATATCTGCAATTGTTTTCGGACAACTCCGAGGCATATTCCATCAGCCATTCATTTTGCCGAATATATGGAGTAGCATCGACAGAACGCTTCCATCCTACCTTGCCTATTGCAAAAGAAAGTCCAGCAGAAACGGAAAGCATATTATCTCCAAAGCGGTTGGCGTTCCCATATCCGTCTAAGTTCTGAAAAGTGGAAACATTGCCAATCTCCAGCAAAGCCGTCAGCCGTTTGCAGATTCGATATTGCCCTTGTATTCCATAAGAAATTGCGAAGGGTTTCTGACCGTTCTGAGGGTTATACATCATTCCCAGACCAACGTATGGAATGATGCCCCAACGTGTGTTTTCTTTCTTCGAGTGAAATCCTCCCAGAATATTATACATCAGGTCGGCATGGAAATGATGATAATCATTGATTACAAGGTTGCAGTCCTTAAATCGCCAACCCCCATATCCGATTCTTGCTCCAATCTGTGGCGTAAACCACTTGCCAACTGATGCGGAAAGTGATGGCTGTATCCTGTCAAACAAATCAGCACAGCCAATTGGTCTGCCAATGAACGCACTTGCGCCACCTTGCAGGCTGACGAACCAGTTGCCGTTCCATGGTGAAGTTACCAAAACGCCATTATGATAAGTCGGCTCGATGGTTTGAAGCATCAGCTCTTTCTCCACATAAGGTTCATGGTGTACACTATCCTGTGGGGCAAGTTGTACATTCGCACTCGCTTGCAATGTGCAGCACATTCCAGCCATTGCCATTACAAATACTATTTTATTTCTCATACTTTTTTCTGTTATTATAGATTTACATACGATGCAGGAAATTGTCTCCTGCCGATTATCGTTTCTGTTTTTTGCCTGAAGCAGGACGCATCATCTTGCTCGCCATCATCATGCACCGTCTTGCCCAGACTCGGTTGTCTTCGTTTTCATCCCGTCCCCATTTCAGGTCATTTTTACCACCTCCTCCACCGTGAGTTTCAGCAAAAGTTGTGGCATCGTTGACCATGCCCAGGAAGAGAAGAGTAGCGCAGTGCATCACATCTGCACCCTGTTCTGTCAGGCTTTGGAGAAGAGAACCATCAAAAATGGATTGCTCTGATGTGCCTATTTCTGCCAACCGTTCCGAATGTTCGCTAACCAAAGTTTCCAGCATTACATCTTTGAGCAATACATCCACCTTGGAATGTATCTCGTGACTGTATCTATAAGCCTCGGCCTTTAATTCTTCCGTACGCTCACTGATGGTATCCATATCTTCTTTCAATACCGACAGCTGTCGGTCAGCCACCTTCAACTTCTCCTGTTTGTCTGCCAGTTTTTCTTGGATAGAAGCAAGTTCTTTTTCAAGATTTGCCTTTTCGGCAGATATGGACATTGAGTCTCCCATATGAGATTTCATAGTAGCCTCCAATGCAGCAATCTGCCTCTCCTTTTCAGCCTTTGCTTTGCGGAGATTCTCAACCATCGAGTTCAGTCCTTTTACCCTTCGTTCTGCCAATTGGATTTCCACTTTGAGATCCGACAAGGCTTTCTGATGTTGGCCAAGCTGTTCCTCTATGCTGGTACACTCTTCCGATAGGTGCCGGCGGTATTCTTCTGTTGTACGATGCCTGGCACCCGATTCAGATACACTTGTTCCGCGAGACATTCCCCAGCGTTTGTTCACTTCAGCGAAGTCGCTGTGAAGTTGCTTCATCCTTGCACTGAACTCATATTTGTCCTTTCCGGCAAATATCTGTTTATATGCAAATTTGTTCTCCTGAATCGGCAACAAAGTACAGTGAGCATGCGGATTCAATTCATCCAAGTGTACAACAAATGATACTATATTCTCTTCACCGTATTTATCACTTACAAATGAATAAACATCCTTCGCCCATTCCTCAATTTCCTTGCACCTTTCAATTTGAGAATTGTCAGCACCTTTTTCAAAGTTGACTTTTTGCTCACCGAAAGCGATTTCTTGCATACGCTCCCTTGATCCTCCAAAGATGAAATTTACAACTGTCCTGAATCGTGGTTCTTCCAAACCCGAATTAGGATCCTTTATTCCTCGTGCAGATAGACTCTCATCCATCCTTTCTGGAATGCTCTTACTCTTATCAACCTGACATACTTTTCCGGCCTTTATCTCAAAATTCAGATGTTCCCTTGTGGGATCATAATTCCCGATTGAGACAGCACGTTCCCAGCCTTTATCTGTCCACCGCCTCTGATGTTCGTCGCTTTGAGCAGTAGTTATACCTTTTGATGGGCGGAAATCCATGACTTGTTTCGCGTTTGCCATATATTGATTGTTGTTTTACGGACAAACGATTTGCCCCAGCTTGCTGCTCGTCTGGGCACCGTTCCCGATAGCTTTAAGCTGGAGGGGGATTAGGCTACCCGACGGAGTCTTCGTTTGAACATCGTGCAAGCACCTTACACGACATAAAACGGCAATCATATAAAAGAGCTTCAGGCTCGGTTATCCGCTGTTAAACGATTGTTTTGATGGTTATAAAAGGGCTTTCTTGTTTTCCTGATATTCTGCCAGCGAAGCTTTGAATGGTTTACAAAGAGTAAGCAATGTCTTACGCAGTTCGGAAGAAGCATCTGTTTCTTCAAGACACCCCTCCAGAATGAGTTTCGTAATAAGCTTCGTAACTTCCAATAGCTCGCCCCAGTCAGAAAGCAGGTCATTATTGAAGAAATCAATAAAAGCGGTTGTGTTGTCAAATCTTGACTTATGGATTTCTCGTTGTAATCCTGCCATGGCAATCCGACCGACAATCTCTTTGACAATTTTCTTCTTGTTACTGTCAAGATGAGACATGGATTCATCAGCTTCATTATACGGTTCATTTGTGGTGAACTCATCTAGTCTTTTCTTGAAGTATTGTCCGCAAATCTCCTCCAGATCAATAATGAGCATATCACCAAAGACCCATTTGGCTAATGCAGCATCCAGTTCATCTGTCATGACATCGGGTGATCCTGCGTCTTCAGAGGAGAAGCCAGTGCCATTGTCTGCTGGGGTAAATGACATCGTTATGACAATACTTTTCGCAAAACGGGTGCGATGTATCTGACCCATTTCTTCCAACCTATCAAGAAAAGATCTGACAGTAGCCCTGTGCCAATGCCAGTCTTCTGCAAGGTCGGAGATAGTTACATGGCATTGGTTATCCTGTAAGACATATTGATGATTCTTCAGGAATGGCGTTATAAAACCTGCTGATGTCTTTTCCAACAGATCGTAATAGGCTCCTGTCTTTGTTTTGCGGTCACCGACTTTCTCCTTGAGATAATCAAAGAAATTCATATCAGCCAAAATTTTATTGGCTGTTCTATTCTTGTTATTCATCATATACATTTGTGTTTAGTTTGATTATATGTGGATTATATACGGCTGCCACTATCCACTTTATCGTGGCAGATTTGCGTGATGATGCTAATGGAAATAATATGAAGGCAAAACGTCGGGATGCTCCGTCCAATATTTTCTGGATTCCTTATTCTCTTCCCATTCTTTCATCATACTGCAAGACGGATAGAACATTTTGGCCAAAATGAAGTAGGCAAGTGTCATCGCTGAAGTGTGCAGATGCGGAACAGCACAAATTGCCAATACCACAATACTCATCGTGAATAATTTCCTTTTGTCATAATACATTTTTCGCATGAGATTTTCCGCTCTCTTGAATGAAAATAAAACGGCACATAGTACGGTAGAAAATAAGACGCCCCATTCATCGGGATGACCTCCGGCATAGACAAAATGGTATAAGAGCAGAACCATGAGAAAACAATATACATATAGTTTTCTTGCGTTACTGCTTGCAACCATTCTCAGATAGAACTTTGCCATTGCTGGCCGGTTACTGTAATACAATGTTGCTGGTAATACAATAAGCAATATTGAAAAAATCATTTCAAGGATAATCCAAGTCATAGTATGATACTTTTGTACAAATGTTATTGTCTGAATAATGGCAGTTCGGTTAATTCAAGTTTGAGCAGACCATGAGTCGCTGTTTCTATAATGGCATCCACATCCTTCGCTTCTAAATATGATGCTCCTTTTTGCAGCCTGTGTCTGGCACTGATATTAGATCTTCTATATCTAGCCAAAGCTTTATCCAATTCATACTCAGGGATGCCCCATGTAGTCCCTTTTTCATAGTTCCCATGGCGGTACAATGAACGTAGACGAAGAATGCGGCAAGTACACAAATACGCCCTATTGTGTTTAAAAATGATGCGTTGTCCGAATTCGGATCCTTTGTCCGCTACGATCCAAGTCCTATGCATATTTATGGTGAATAGCATTTGCAGGTACAAAGTCCTTTTCATATAAATTCAGAAAGCAATTCTTCTTTATTCTTGCGGTATTTGAAATGGCCACTTTGTTCATGCAGTTTCATATCAAGACAAATGTCTGAACACATGAACTCCAAAGAATCATATATGGTCACATCTATTCGGTCGACATAGCCATTACCAGCAACCTTTGCATTCATTTTAAACATTTGGCCAAAGGCCGGATTGGAATATGCACAGGCACTGTGTCCGAAAGAAGTGGAACTTGACGGAATATGATGATAAAGGATGATTAGCTCAATGTCATCTTCAAAAATGTCCATAACTTCTTCCAGTTCATATTGACCGGCAAGTGGAAAGGAAAGCAATACGTAATCGTCGTAGAATTGCGGTTTTTCCATTGTTGTTACGTCCAGCAGTTGTGGCAGCTGGAGCGGAACATATGATATAAAGTCATCGTAAAAAAGCTGAAGCATAATAGTTGTTTTGAATTATCAAATAGATGTAAGCAGTATCTTTATCAGTAACGCAGGTAGCTCCTTATATTGGTCACTGTCTATACCTATGATTCCATTAAGTTTGTCTATAACTTGTAGGGTATGCCCTGCAATGTAACCTAACTTGGCATACTCGGCTTCGGACAATACAGCCGCTCCTAATGTATCTAAGGTGATATATGGCTGAAGCAACATCCAAACGTAAGCACGTGCCTGTTCTCCAGTCCTGACAAGTCCTTTTTGAACATCTCTGATACAGACTTCTGCATTTAGGATAACCCTCCTATTGGTCCTTTTGGCCATATATATCAGTGCATCATCATAAGAAATTGTGCCATTCTCTGTTGCCTGAAATACGGATAGGCAACATTTTTCAGTAAGCTGAGTAATGGTAGACAAGTCGGCATTCGCAAGCTCTGACAAATGGATTAAATACGATCGAAACATTCTGTCCTCTTCCTTTATAAAAGACAGCAGTTTTCCATTATTATTTATCCCTCTTTCCAGCATCTTATCAAGGAAAGAGTGGTAAGCAGCTATGATCTCCTGTGGTTTCATGTGACATGGTGAAACAGAATCCAGGGATTCAAAGAACGGTTCAGCCATCGATGATGATTTTGCTAAAGATTGATCATATTTATGTTGAGAGACTTCTTTATGTAAGTATACAACATCAGAAAAGGTTCTTTGTCGGGACATCGAAATGCGCACGAACTCTTTCCGTAAAGAATCATTCACTTCCTGCACTATTCCCATATGCCCTGAATGAATACTGACAACTGAGTCTCTGGCAAGACAGTTGAATACGGAATCCCGGAGTGTTAGCCATTCATTTACAACATCAGCAAATTGTTCACTTGTCAGATCATCCAAAGTTCTTATTTCGGACAAATAACATCGATAGGCATTGGTCGCATTTTCGCTTGTTTGAAACATGGAATTGCCAGTCTTATTTGCACACGAAGACAACATTATTGCGACAAATGATATGGCAAAATATTTGGCAATAAAATCATATACTCTAAAGTATGATTGCATACTTATACCGTTGTCTCTATTGTAAGTGAAGTTATTCATGTGTCGCTAATTTGCAGTTTGTTTTATGTTCTCGGCATCAAAGGTAAGTATAAAATCTAATAAAATAATACTCAAAAATAAAACTTTAATGGATTTTTATTTTCATACTTTAGAGTATGAATGTCAAAGAAAACAAAAGCTAAACAAGAGTAAATTCAGAGTATAATAATTTATAAATAATCATTAAAGTATGATTTTATTCAAATAAAACTTTGTACCTTTGTATTAGTTATAATCAAGAACCGAACATCAGTATGGCAAAAGTTGGTTACATATTCAAGGCTGCCCATTATGACAGTCTTGATCCTGATAAAGCATGGATGGAACAATATGGTTGTGTACAAGTGATAGAAGAAGAAACTGGACATGAAAAACTCCGTCCTCAATGGAAGCAGCTCATAACAAGTCTGGATCGTGGTGATGAGTTGGTGCTGGCCAAGTTCAGCAACGCACTACGTGGTTCAAGGGAACTTGCTGCCTTCATAGAGTTTTGTAGAATAAAGGTAATACGTATAATCTCTATCCATGATAAAATTGACAGTCGTGGAGAACTGTTCCCCGAAACCAAGGTTGCAGATGTGCTGGAGATGTTTGGCTCTTTGCCCGAAGAATGTGCAGCACTGCGCAAAGCTTCTTCCCATGTGATACACCTGAAGCAGAACATCACCCAGCCAGCCAAAGAAAAAAACGTAAGCAAGTCTGAACGGGAAAAGACCATTGTAGCCATGTATAACAACGGTCATTCCATTGACGACATCTGGCGTGTTAGCGGATTCAGTAGCCGCAGTTCAGTATTTCGCATTCTGAACAAATACGGAGTATCACTCAATCGTGGCAAATTCAGCGGACCGCTCGGGAAACGTAAACAAAAAAATATCGACTCAAATGAGCAACATTGATTTTTCAATCTTAAGCTTATCACAAGTTATTGAGCATAGTCTTGATGACACACTTCGTGCGTGCCTGAAGATCTCCACATCGTATAAGGAAGAATTAACAAACTCACCTTTTATCATTGATTTACTTGATGATGCATTACGTTCAGAAAGACTTAAAGAAACGGCACACAGTAGAATACTTTATAGGATTCTGCATGACGAGAATATGCAGAGAAAATTTGTAGAATATTTTTTGCCTAGCGTTAATTGTTCCGCAGCAAGTTTCCAAATTCCCTATCCAGATAGACATAGGATAGATCTCACTATAAAAAGCGACAATTTCTTTCTGATTATAGAAAATAAGGTAAATGATGCTCCTGAGCAACCTAACCAAATTAATAAATATGTCAGGATTGCACAGCAAACATATCCAGACGAAGAAATTTATGTTTTATATCTGGGCGGTTCTGAAAATATATACCCATCAGAAGATTCATTGCCAATGAGTGTCCGACAGCTTTTAGGAGATAGACTTATATGCAAAAACTACAAGGATGACATTGTGCCATGGATTGAATCCGTATACGAACAAATTGATTTCAGTGAACAACCTTACCTTAAAAGTACATTGCTTTCATATAAAACGTATTTACAAAACAAGTATAATCTCAATAAGATGAACAACAAGTTAGATAAAGCATTGATTGACAATCTTAATTTAAATTCAATTCCATTAGTGGAAAGAATTAAAGTAATTGAAGATCAGATAGACAATATAGATAAGATTAGAGAAAGACTGAGTTTTTTACTAGATGATTACTATAAACAAAAAAATATCAGTGATATAAAAGAATGGTATAACCAATGTTCTAATTTACTTTCCGACAAGCCGGTATTGACAATGGAAAGTGATATTGAGTTTGGTTTCAATTTCAGATACCGCAATCTTGATTTTCGATGTTCCGTTTCTTTTGATGACGACTTTGAAGACCCATATTGGGGGATACGTGGAATAACAGAAGATATCAATTCGCGTCCTAAAATTTTCGATTCGCTCAAAAAGTTTATTCTTCAGAGTGGCAAGGGTTTTCACAACAATGAGTACAACTCTTCCGAATGGGTTATATCAGACTATGAAATGAAAGAACTGATTGCTGATAGATTTGTAACTCTTGCCAATCTGATTTGTTGTTCAGATTCCTGTACCATTACAGAATAACCATTTGACCACAATACAAAATGATAAGAATAGATAATTCACAACGGCTTATCTTCGTGAATATAAAAAACTCATACAAGGCGATGATTGACAAAGACAAATCAAACCCTTACTATCGCGAAAATCTAAAAGAGTGTACACGTAAGTACTGGAATATAGCAGATAACAAAGCGAATTGCGCCACACATATTCTTGGTTGTTATAACGGCATCGTCAAAGAGGTAATCAGGATAGCTTCTGTTTCCACGTCAAAAGACGAATATCCGGGCCGAAAAGTTTTTGATGGTGAAGAGTTGAACGATTCTCCTTATATTGATATGGATATTCGCACTATCTTCGAATCAATAGCCAATTTCAGAGTGAAATATTACAATCTATGAACCATTTCTGCCCTGAAACTATCTGCGGCATATTGTAGCATCCGTCCTGAGAACGAAGCATCAATCCGTGTGGCAAAACGACTTGGCATGGGGCAATGCGGAAGCCATACTGTTATTTACCGAGGCAAAAAAATACCCTATATCATATACAAATTAGAAAACCCGAAATAGAATGAGCCAAAAAGAATACATACAAGCCAACAAGGATTGGCTGGAAGCGAAAACCAAAGAAGAGGGAGTAAAGCCTCTTCCGAATGGAATTTATTATAAGGTCATTGCAGAGGGTAAGAATGATGGCAAACATCCGTCACCGCGAAGTATCGTTACAGCCCACTACACCGGATGGACAATCAACGGAAAAAAATTTGACAGCAGCCGTGGCAGTACACCGATAGCATTCCGACTGAACGAGCTGATAGAAGGCTGGATTGTCGCCATGCAGCAGATGTGTATAGGTGATAAATGGGAGGTTTATATTCCTGCTGAAATGGGCTATGGTAAATTTTCACAACCTGGCATACCTGGAGGATCAACTCTTATATTCGAAATTGAACTGTTGGGCATAGCCTAACTTAATTTTATTTACACTTATACAATTGATTTTTAACTTATTACATTTATTTTGATCGGTAAAATTTCGTATCTTTATTATCTATATTAGGATTAAAGTATAAAAGTATATGGGTGAAATTATAATAACAATACTCGCACTATGGCTTTTCATCAAGATTTTGAAAGCCATCTTTAGTGGTTGGAGCAAAAGCGACTATCACAGGGACAGGTAGCTCTGTCTGACCGCTATCTGAGCAACCTACAGCAAAATTAAACTGTATCATATTTACATCCTCCCTCTTATTGATTTTCACCTTGTCAAGGGCGGGTTGTAAGCGTGTTTATTCTGTAAGCACGACAATCAACAAAATGTTTTGACAACCGGGAGGAAACGAAGTCTTCGACCAGTTGGCAAATCTTTTTTGTGTCGTGCGATTTCAGGAAGAGTCTTGGAAGTGTGCTGCAATGTTCAATCGCAGTACCGGACAAGTGTCTTCCGAAACAGGAGAAGCAGCTTACGGGTTGGGTAATGCTTATAAGAGGACATATACGAGCAAAAACAAAAGCGACCGAAGCCGCTTTGTTTATCGAATGGGCAGGAACTATTTCTTGCCTTTTTTAGTTTTCTTCTCTGGCTCTGCCGGAGCGTCCTCCTTGTCTGGTGTCGGATAGAATTTGTTGGCGACCAGGATAATGCGATTGTGTTTTACACCGTCTTTATCTGTCCACTCTTCGGGTTTGAAGTAGCCCTCTACGGTAAGCAGGGTGCTCTTTGTGATCTGGGATAGAGAATCGGTGTTGGCGTTGTTGCGCCATGCTTCCACATTGATGAAAGCGGAGATACGTTTGGTTTCCTCGCCGTTTTTCTCCTGGCGGCTGATTGCCAATGAGAAGCGTGCTACACTTGCGTTTGCGAACTGACGGATTTCTGCATCCTTACCTACGAATCCTGATACTGCGAAATTGTTCTCAATCTGTTTCATCTTACAATGCTTTAAGTTGTTAATTGAATTATTTTTACGTTGCAACAAAAGTGAATGCAGTCTGAGGGTTGCGACAAGGCCAGTAATCAAATACTCTTTATTTTTCGTCAGTGTCAGCAGACAAAACCAAAGGCCAGATAAAGGAAGATTTGTGCAACTGCGCCATTGGCCAAGGCATAATGCCGTACCCGTATGCATACTAACTTTGCATCGGAAAAATGGTCATTGACACGACAAAAGCATAGATGATCGGATGGAAATCAAACAACTGAGCAGAGTTCGTAGGATGATAAGGTATCCGTCGGCAATCTCAAGCGTCATGAAGGTGGTATGGCAAAACCTGAAGATAGAGAAACACAGCGAGAAAAATGTACCGTGCAATAGTGGAAGCCATGACAACGTACCAAATCAGCTTTTCAGAGAGCCCCCTGCATTAGAAGGCTCCCGAAGAATAGACAGATATAATTATCGGTAAACAGCATCATATTAGTCGCCACCTATCCGATTAAAAACAAGGCCGGGAAGATCTAAGAAAATTATTAAGGCAAATGTTCTGCTATACTGGACAAAGCAGATAGGTCGCCTCTGCGAAGTATGGGAAAAGTACTGGATTTACAATAGTATGACCTGAAATTTATAAAAGGATTTTATCGCACTTCATGCTGCGTCTTTTATAAAAGGAACAGGGCTTGCAGGGCAAGTCCAAATTATAATAGACAGTTTTATATTTCAGATAAAGATGACAGGAATGACAATGTGGAGACATCACTCCACACTGTCACTATACCATCTGCATGGTCAATTCAGATATGTCCAGTCCGTTATTTCCAGTTCTGAACCAAGAGGAAAATCTGAGATAGGGTTGCAAACAAATGTACCACAAAAATTGACCACCACACAGCCATTCTTCAATGATGCCAGTTCGGACCAATCATCATCGGAATGCCGGATATGATACCACACCTTACCCTCTGGAAGCGTATCCGTGGCGATACGCAAGTCAATAAACTCCCCTTCAATAGAAAAACCGTTCTCCAGCACCAATGACATAGGTGTTTTGTATTCTTTTCTATAATCGTACAACATAGTATTAAGATTTAAGAATTACCGATAAGACCATTCTCCATTGGAGAAGACCTGAAAGTTCACATACTCGTTACATAATTCATGTGTAAGTATTCTGATATAAATTTTGTCTTTGTCCTCCAAAAGAGAAATCATCTCGTCAATTTCCTTTTCGGGATAATCCCACCTCGAAGAAAATTCTCCTTCGATATAGTCTTCATTTCTGTCAAGATAACAGTCACAAAAAGTATTATCCAAAAATTTCTCAACCTTATCAAGGTCTTTCTCGTTCTCCGTACTTGCGTAGAAGATGTTTGTTGCATAATTTGCCATAATCGTTTCAGATTTGAGTTCTTACTTTTCCCTCCAAGATAAATATACAACTTAACTATCTTATAATTAAATATATAGTCTA
>ENA-OROP01002150-OROP01002150.1-human-gut-metagenome-genome-assembly--contig:-NODE-2150-length-15431-cov-2.549948_pt1 | contig 15431 bp, 8 predicted proteins | sample MGYA00242132_ERZ509056 | MGnify/ENA primary metagenome ERZ509056 (study PRJEB26280, sample SAMEA2338768) | human gut metagenome | biome: human gut; feature: human-associated habitat; material: faeces...
TGCAGGGCAGTTCGCGGTCCAGCGAATCCGGTTCCAACGAATCAGACAGCGCCAGCGCCAAAGATACGGAATATCAAAGCCTGCTGGATTCCGGCAGCGGGGTGATGGGCACCATCCGTATTCCGAAAATCTCCGTGAAACTGCCGATCTACCATGGCACGTCGCAGTCGGCACTCGCGTCCGGTGCGGGGCATTTGTATGGCAGTAGTCTGCCGGTGGGCGGCAAGAACACGCATGCCGTAATCACCGGGCATCGCGGGCTTGTGGACGCGATGATGTTCACCCGATTGGATGAGATGCGCGTCGGCGACTACTTCTACATCGAAGTGATGGGCCGCACGCTCGGCTACCGGGTGGACCGTATTTCCGTGATCGAGCCGAACGATACGTCGAAGCTGAAGATCGTTCCCAGCGAAGACCGGGTGACGTTGATGACGTGCACCCCGTACGGCGTTAATACGCATCGACTGTTGGTTTCTGCGGTGCGCTCGCCGATTCCCGACGTGGTACCGGCGGAGCATGATGCGGCGAAGGATGCGCGAACGATTGCGACCACGGCCGCGGTGGTCACGTTGCTGCTCGGTCTGCTGCTGGCATGGTTGCGCGGGCGACCGTGGCATATCCGTAGGCATGCGGCTTGGTGGCCGAAGCGTGGCTAACGACCGCTGTTTGCCGATGCCCCCTGCCGGCTTTTTTATTCGGGTATCACCCATATTGTGAAACGTTGCGATTGCAACGGTTGACGATGGTATAATACCTCGACTTTCCCGCACTTAGGGTGTGCATCTCCCGACGTCTTTTCTCCTACATTCAAGATTGGAGCGCCGGAAGTGTATCCGTACTGGACATGGCATGTGCCGGTGCGTGATGCGCGGACGGTGTTAGAGACGGAAACCGCGTTGAAGCGCGGTATTAAGGGGACAATGCACATGAGGCATGTACATGAATCTGAGCCAAAGCCAAAGGGGAACTTTGCCAAGCGAATCGTAGCTGCGGTAGCCGCGGTCGCCATGCTTGGTGGCATGGGCTACGCCACCACTTCTGCCGCACTAGCCGATGACGTCAATGCCACTGTTGAGCAGCAGAATGGTATCAGCATTGGTCTGCATGATTACAATCGCAGCTCCATCAACAATAATCATGCGTTGCATTTTATGAGCGGAAGAAACGAAACCGGCTATAACCGCTATGTTCAAGATGGCAAAGGTGCGTACGCGGGCATTGTGAAGCCTCTGCTGACTAACGATTATCCGACCATGGCGGATGGCAACGGATCGCTGGATTATCTCTTCGGTGGTGCGTTTGATAATGCTGTGACTAATTACATGCCGGAAGGTGGTTTGCTGACTCCGGATGGTCAAGGGAATTACAGTTTCGATGCGGCGTCGAAATATGCGAAATATAACCGCAATAGCAAACGATTCGAATTGACCAAGCAGACCCAGAGCGGGAATCGTGACCCGTTATTCACGCCGTTTGGCAATGACAGCGACGCCAATAGGTATTCGTTCGGCATGAACCTTGGGGCCGATTTCTATATGCCTAAAGATGGCAAAGTCAACAATCAGAACATGGTGTTTGATTTCACCGGTGACGACGATGTGTGGGTGTTCATCGATGGTGTGCTGGTGCTTGACTTGGGCGGTATCCATCAGGCGATACGCGGAACGATTGATTTTGCTACTGGGAATATCACGTATGATCGAAATCAAAGTTATGGTTCGGATCGCGCGACGACAATTAACCAGGCATTCAGTAATGCGGGCAAGAACTGGGATTCCGCTGCATATAAAACCCATCATTTGAGCTTCTTCTATCTGGAACGCGGCGACGGCGGATCCAACTGCAAGATCAGCTTCAATTTGCCGGTGAAGCCGTCCAAGGCCATTGACATTGAAAAGCAGACATTGGGCACTATTCCAGCCGATCAACAGTTCCAATTCCAGCTGTTCGCCAATGGCTCGCAAACGCCATATGAAGGCAAATACAGCGTTTACGATGCGTCCACCAATCAGGTTGTCAGCTCTGGTTTGAACACCGGTTCGAACGGTGTGATCACTTTGGCCAAAGGCCAATTTGCTCGTGTGCAATCCAATGATTTCTCTGATGACACAACCTATTCGGTGCGTGAGCTGAATTCCGGCAAATACACTGTTTCCGCGAATGGTGAGGCGTTGTCGCAGCACAACGATGGAAATGGTGGTTCCTATGCGGAAACCCATTCTTTCAAGGTGAGCGATACCAGCCATGTGACTGTTATCAATTCCAATGTGAAGCCACAAAACAATAAGACCATCGAAAAGGTCGATGGTGATGGCGACCAGTACGAGTTGCATTTGAATGCTTCGGGTGATAGCGCTTCTTCCGAAACCACTACCGTCACGCCAGCCGACATTGTGCTGGTTATGGATAAGTCCGGCAGTATGCAGGATAAAAACGACAATCGTGATACTAACGCGAAGAACGCGGCAAATAAGCTTGCTGAGAAATTACTGACCGAGGCGAATTCCAAATTATCGGAATCTCAACAAGTCCAAATGGCGGTTGTGACATTCAGCGACAAGGCCTCGACTAAGCAGAGCTTCACCACATCTGTCAGCAAGATTAAAACAGCTGTGTCCAGCAAACCTGATGGTGGAACCAACTGGGAGGCTGCGCTTAAGCAGGCGAATGATCTGCAAGGACGCACGGGCGTGAAGAAGCACATCATTTTCTTGTCCGATGGCAATCCGACGTTCCGTATATCCAATTATCCGATTGGGTGCAGCAAAAAAAGGTGCAATCCTGATGATGATTGGCGTACTACACCTCAGGGTGTGCATGGTGCAGGTACCGAGGGTAGTGATAATTACTACGGTTACAACTATGCTGCCGCTCTGGCCGAGGCCAACAGGCGGGAGAGTAATGTTTCGCTTTATGTGGTGAAGGCTTCGACTGACGCCAATAGAATGTCCGATTTCGCCCGTGAAGCCAAGGCAGTGAACGGTAAGGAATTCGATGGCACGAATGCTGAGAATCTGACGCAAGCATTCGGCCAGATCTATTCCAGCATCACCTCATCCGCGAAGATCAAGGTCTCCTCCATCACTGACACCTTGTCCCAGTGGGTCGACCCGGTCGATTTCGCTGGCGTGGCCGACGGTGCCGATATCACACAGTATGTGACGGTGAAAAACGGCAATAAGGCGCTGACGGGCGGATATACGGCCACGTACGGTGTCGATCAATCTGGCAATCGCACGGTGACGGTGACGTTTAACGGCACAGACGGTATCGTTACTGAGAAAGCCGACAGCATCGACGTATCCTTCAAGGTCAAGCCAAGCGATGCCGCCTATGCCACTTATGCCGGCAACCAGCAATACCCGAATGTGGGAGAGCCGAATACTGGCACCGCATCTGCGGGCCAGCCGGGATTCTATTCCAATGTGGACGCGCGATTGAACTATTGCGTGCTTACCGAGGTTAATGGAACTACGTCATGCGCACCGACTGAAGTCGAGTATCCGCATCCTGTGGTGCAGGTGAAGCTCGGCAAGATCAAGATCGTCAAGCAATGGTCGGATGGTGCGAGCAAGCATGATGACGGTTCCGTTACGGTGCAGTTGCAGCGTAAGAAGAGCGGCGATTCCAATGCTCAGCTGGAGGACGTCGGTGGCGTAATCACGCTGAATAAGGGCAATGGTTGGCAGACGACTGTCGACAACCTGGTTCCTGGATACACGTATTCCGTGGCGGAAATCTCTGGTGATGACCGATATGACGTCTCCTATACGGGAAACAATGTCGACTTGACCAAGCAGATGGTGTGGTCTTCCAATGCCGATGCGGGCACGTTGAACGCGACCATCACTAACACGTTGAAGACGGTTGCCCTGGAGAACGCGATTTCGGTGAAGAAGGACCTGGCCGGACGCGAGTGGAAGACCTCCGACACGTTCGATTTCACTCTGGCGGCGAAGGGCAATGCGCCGTTGCCGGATAAGTGCGAAGCCGATCAACCTTGTACGGTGAAGGTGAACTCCGATTCGGGCAGCCATACCGCGTCCTTCGGCAACATCACTTACAACGCTGGCGATGCCTCTTACACGTATTACGTGACGGAGGTCAAGGGCTCTATCGCTTCATTGCATTATTCGCAGGCGAAGTATGAGGTTGTCGTGACTGTCGCGAAGGACTCCAACGGAGAGTGGAAGGCTTCCGTGAAGTCCGTGACCAAGGTGCTGGATGACAACGGTGCAGCAGTTCCCGAATCGCAAAGTGCTGCTACTGAACCTGTCACCTTCACCAACCGATATGTCGCGGTGTCGGCGCTGCCGTTGACGGGTGGTGCGACGGGACGCCAGTGGCTACTGGTCGGTGGCGTGATCGGCGGACTCGCGGTGCTGCTTATCGGCGCTGCCGAAATTTGGAATAACAAGAAGCGACTCGTCTGAGTTGCTGTGTGAGGCCGGAATGCCTACCAGCTTGAGGGCATTCCGGTCGGCAAATCAAAATTTGCGGATCGCGGGAGCAAGTTGGGTTCCCGCCTCCCGCGATTGCAAAAACAAGTAATCAAACAATAAGGAAGAGAGGATTCTCATGAAGATGAGGAAACTTTTCGCCGGCATCGCCGCCGCGGCGACGCTGCTGGGTGGCATGGTCCTGGGCGCAGCCAGCGCACAGGCTGATGGCGCTACGGTAACGGACAACGCAACGTTCACGTTCACCGCTGATGATGCGGCTCAGCTGACTAATCGTACGCTGAATTTCTACAAGATTGGCGATTACGTCAAGTATGGTACTGACGATTCTGCCGGATACGGTGTTCAGACCTACGCGGCTAACAAGACCCAAGTGGATGCTGCATTGGGAACGGCGTTAGGCACTGATTACAACAAGACCGACATCGACAATCTTGCTAAGGCTCTAGCTGACGGCAAGCTTGATCAGTCGCTTACTCGTCCGTGGGCTGAAGGAAATACTCGTAAGTTTGCTGAAGCATTGGCCCAGCAGCAGAATCTGGCTGCTGTCACCCCAGCTCCGGAATTCACTGTGACTGGCACTTCGGCTACGGTTACGCTGCCAGCTGGTATCTATCTCGTCGTGGATAACACCGATGCGACTGCTGGCGTCAGGCTGTTCCAATGATTGTCTCTTCTGGAGAAGTCAAGGATGGTGTGCTCACTAATCCGACGAAGGACACTACGGTGAATTTCAAGAATTCTGCCGTCAAAGAGCCTAGCAAGACTGTCTCCGCGACGAGTGTTTCTGTCGGTGAGACCCTGACCTATACCCTGACGGGTCATGTGGCTAACCCGAAGCCGGAAGCGTTTGTTTTCCACGATATTCCAAGCGTTGGCCTGACTGTCAAGGCTGATTCTTTCAGCGCAACCGTTGATGGGAATTCTGTTGTTTTCGCGGATTACTTCACTACTGATTTCAGCAGCTTGTCCGATTATAAGGGTAACGGTACTAATGAGTTCACTGTTACGGTGATTCCTGCAAAGCTCGCTGAACTTGCCGGTAAAACCATTGTTGTTACTTACAAGGCTGTGGTGAACTCCGAAGCCACGGGCAACGGCGTGAGCAACAAGCTGGTTAAGAATGACGGTAGTTATGACACCGTAACTACTAAGCTGTTCTCTTTCAACTTTGAGAAGCGGGATAACGATGGTAAAGCCCTTGCAGGCGCAACCTTTAAGCTGTCTGTTGCTGACAACCAGACTGGTATGCTTCCGACCGTGAATGGTCAGGAATACGGCACGACTCAGACTTCTGGCGGCAACGGTAACGTCACCTTCTCTGGCTTGAAGGCAGGTACTTACACGGTTACGGAGACTCAGGCACCGCAGGGTTATATGAACACTTTCTTGCCGTCGTTCACTGTCACCATTGACAAGAATGGCAATGCCACTTTCGATGAGGATGCTTTTGGCTTGGTCAACACGTCTGAAAAGACCGTGAAGAACATCAAGTCCATCACTCAGCTGCCACTCACCGGCGCTGCGGGAACCATGCTGTTCACCGTTGTGGCTCTGCTCGTGGCTGGCGCTGGCGTGACCATCGCCATCAAGTCTCGTCAGAACGCCGAGGCCTGATCGCCCATCTCTGACGGCGTTCGTTAAGAACGCCAATTCGGAGTGATTTAAGGTCGACCCATTATGGGTCGGCCTTTTTTGTATTGCTCTGTATTTCATGTGGGATTGCTTGGATTGCGCCATATTACGTTGCTTTGGACGTGCCACCCGACGTGGGTGGACATTGCGTTTTTCGAGGGTATAAGGAGTTTCGGTGGGATGTGTTGCAACAAACGGAATCTGGAAACGTGAACCGTTATGGGGGCTGTTAGTCAGGGGAGTGAAGTGGGGGTATTGCACGGAAGGAGGGCCATAGAATCGCAGGCACATCCGCAAAAGAAAGCAACGAAGCATCAATGGGAGGTATTGCGATGCGCAGTGGGGGAGCATTCAGTGACGAGGAGATTCAGCTGTTGCGTGGATTGCCGGCTGTTTCCAATGTGACTCGTGATCGTATCACCTATTCCGACACATTCAGACAGGTGTGCACCATCCGATATCTTGCGGGGGAGTCGCCCACCAAGATCTTCCGCGAAGCGGGTCTGCCGCCGGAATTGGTTGGTTACAAGCGTATCGAGCGCAGTGTGGCGCGGTGGAAGGATGCGGCCATCAAGTCGGTGAGCGGCAGCGACACCATGACCGATGGTGAGATCATAGCGCAGCTTGCGGCGCGGTATAAGCGTGCGTTGGCGACGAGGCGGAGTCTTGAAGACATCGCCAATACGGCCACTGAGCCGAAGCCTGCCGCAACGGCTGCGTCGAATGACGTTCATCCGTTGTCTCTCGGACTGTTCGACGGTGATACGGCCGGCATTATTATCAGGCAGCAGGCTCGTCGTATCGACGAGCTCGAGCGCGATGTGGTGAGGTTGCGCAACAAGCTGGACAAGGAAGTCGGGCCCAATCCTGCCTCCGCTGAGGCCTGACTTATGCTATCTAGCTTATAGATGGCGGGTGGTTCGCCCCATTTGCCAGTTCGGGGGTGTAAATCATACCCCCGAACCGCCTATTCTCGTCTAGCACCCGCCATCTATAAGCGAAATACCTTTCCGCAAAGCCCCAAATCCGCCATCTATAAGCCAGATAGGCCCATCGGTTTGACCATGGGCAGACTCGGTTAGAGATGCTCTTGGCAAAAATGCCAATTTCGGCCTCCTGCAAGGGTTTTGCTGGGGCTAACCCACGATTTGCGTAAGTCCTAACCCATGATTTGCGTAAAACGTGGTTCGCTCAGAGCTGTGGCCGGAGACCGTCCAAGTTCGACCGACATTATCGGAATCGTTAGGGAAGAAGGCACGCGGGCGGAGTGCAATATAATGTTCCCTATGGCTGGCAGTTCAAGGGGGCAAGACTGATGGCAGTTTTTCCGCATGGGAGCGCGCGCGGCGGGTCGAGAAGCGACGGTCCTCAGCAAATTAAGGACTTACGCGCCGACGATTTTTATGGCGATTCGCACGATGGCAACGACGGCTCGCGCGGTTCGCACGACACCACGCGCAACACGCGCACCTACGTTCCGCCGACGTTCGCCGAGGCGACCGATGTGTCCGAAGAGATTCGCGAGCGTCGCGCCGACGTGGGTAGATCCATTGCCCTGCGTGTGCTTGCGGCGGTGCTGATTTTCTCCGCAATCGGCATTGGTTTTTTCCCGAAAGTGCTGCAATACCAGTCCGCGCAAAAGCTGGCGAGCACGTCCGCCCGTTCCGAGCAGAGCGTCGCGGGCTGGCCGTATCCGCAGGCCGACGAGGCATTCGCCGCAGCTGGGGCGTACAACAAGCGTCTCGCCGAATCGGGGCAGCCGGTGATTGGCGAGGCTGAGGATCCGCTCGCCGAGTTGTACAACAACAATCAGTCCGACTCCAGCGACGGTTCCGGTTCCAGCTCGACGGGCGCAGACGCCACTGGCGATGGTAACAAGGATTCCGCTAGCTCCAAAGACGCGGAATACCAGCGTTTGCTGGATACTGGCGATGGCGTGATGGGTTCCATCCGCATTCCAAAGATTTCTGTGGATTTGCCGATTTACCATGGCACGTCGGAGCAGACGCTTGCGTCCGGTGCGGGGCATTTGTATGGCAGTAGTCTGCCGGTGGGTGGCAAGGATACGCATGCGGTGATTACCGGACATCGGGGTTTGGTTGAAGCCTCAATGTTTACGCGTTTGGATGAGATACGGGTTGGTGATTACTTCTATATCGATGTGATGGGCCATGCGCTTGGCTATATGGTGGATCGTATTACCGAAATCGAACCTAACGACACATCGCAATTGAAGATTACCTCTGGCGAGGATCGGGTCACGTTGATGACATGCACTCCGTACGGTGTGAATACGCATCGTCTGTTGGTTTCGGCATTACGTTCCGCCATTCCCGAAGAGATTCCCGCGGAGGATGATGCGGCAAAAGATGTGCGTGTGATTGCGGGCGTGGTGTCAGCTGCCACGTTGCTGGTCGGTTTGTTGTTGGTTTGGCTGCTCCGCTGTCCGTGGTATGTCCGTAGGCATGCCGCTTGGTGGCCAAAGCGCAACTAGGGGTTGATGGCGTTAATGTTGCACTTGACAGATGCTTTTTTGTCGGGGAAAATTCTGAAAGAGACATGACAACGTTTGCTTATAGTTTTTGCATCGCGATTTACGGGGGCAAGAATACTCTAGAATCGCGATGATATGTGCGATTTCAAGGAAAGTATATCCCCTTGATTACCTCGTTGGGAGGGTATGTATCCCTCTGTTTTTCTCCTTAAGGTTTAGGCAACGAAGCGATTGTCAGACGGTATGTGAAGCGAAGACGCATCAAATATACCGGTCGAAGGAGGAAGGTATTTCCCCGATCGCTTAACGGTACAAGGGGGTAGGCGTATGAGACACGTCTTTGAGCGAAACAGGGCGAGGGGCACAGGTCTGTTCACGCGTCGTGTCATTGCGGCCGTCGCGACGGTCGCAATGCTCGCCGGCGTGGGGTGCGTCACTGCTTCGTCAGCGGCGGCGGAAGATGCCACGGGAGCCTTGGAACAACAAATCGAGCAGCCGGTATTGCAAGAATCTGGGCAAGAGGATTCACAGCCGGTGGAACAAAATTTGATGGTGGGAGAAGAGCAGCCGTCAGATCAAGAGCAGCCGTCAGATCAAGAGCAGCCGTCAGATCAAGAGGCTTACCAGCAAGTCGAACAAGAAACGGAACAAGAAACGAAAGAAGAGACTGAGCAGTGGGTTGAGCAGGAGGTTGAACAACAATCTGAACAACAATCTGAACAACCTGATGAGCAGCCAGTTACGTTGTCCGCTCAACCGATTGCGCGAGCAAATCGGGCGCAGTCGGTTGCGCAGAACGAGACCGGTTCTCAGTTGGGCGCTCCGGAGAAGCATAAGCGCATCAAGAAGAACGATGATGGCAATTACACCGTGAACGTGGATGTGAAGGGCGCCGTCAACAGCACCACGGTCACCACCACCCAGCCGATCGACTTCACGCTGGTGCTGGATGTGTCCGGTTCGATGGACGATCCGATGAGTAAGACGGATCGGACCAGGCGGTTAGACGCACTGAAAGAAGCGGTTAAAGCATTTCTTGATGAAGCTGCGAATACTAATACGGAGGCCGGTTCCGAACTGGTTCGCGTTGGACTGGTGAAGTTCGCCGGCAACGAAAAGGACAAAATCGGGGATGACACGTACCGAAGTGGTGGGTACACCTACAACTACTCCCAAATCGTTAGCGATCTGACTGCGGATATGAACGGTCTGAAGAACAAAGTCAGCAAACTCAAAGCCGCTGGCGCCCCCCGAGCCGACAATGGATTCAATCTTGCGGCCAAGATGATGGGCAGTGCTCGAACCGATGCGAAGAAGGTCGTTATCTTTTTCACGGATGGTTCGCCTACATCGTCTAGTGGCTTCGAGGGTAAAGTGGCAAATAAGGCCGTCGAAGCTGCCAAGGAATTGAAAGATGGTGGCGCCACGGTGTATTCCATCGGTGTTTTTTCCGGTGCTGATCCCTCCTCGATCCAAGGTAACGAGAACCAGTTCATGCACGCGGTGTCCAGCAATTTCCCAAAGGCAACGAAATACAACCAGCGCGGTGAAGGGAATATCAAAGCCGGCTATTATAAAAGCGCGACGAACGCTTCGGAGCTGAATGCCATCTTCGACGAGATTGAGAAGAGCGAGACCACCACATCCGCATACACCAAGGTGACCATGGAGGACACGCTCTCCGGCTATGTCGAGCTTGCGGATAGCAACTACAAGGTCGTTGCCAAGGATGCTTCCGGCAAGGTGGTCTCCTTGACTAAGAATGTCGATTACACCTTGACGTATGACGCGAGCACGAAGAAATTCACGGTCGCATTCCTGAAGCCTCTGGTCAACAACGTGACATACACGCTGGAATACAACGTGAAACCCACGCAGAAAGCGTATGACGAGTATGCCGCCAACCTGAACGCCGGTAAGGATGGATATGACGGCGTAAAGGGTGACGCGAACACCGATCTGCCGGGAAACGCCACGTCCTCGAACCAGCCGGGTTTCCATGCGAACGATTCCGCGTGCCTGGCGTACTCGGCCGATGGCGTGGATCATGCATGCGGCGGCAATCCGTATCCGCATCCGGTGATCCAGGTGGTTTCCTCGACGCTGCATATCGAAAAGCAGTGGAGTGGAGACGGTGACAAGCCGGAAAGCATCACGGTGGATATCAAACAGGGCAACGATACCTATAAGACGGTCACGCTGAAGCGTGACGATAGCGGCAAATGGTCCACCGACGTGATTATTCCGGCAGGCGCCCAAAAGACGTACACGGTGACGGAAGTCGAACCGGACAGCCACTTGTGGAAGGCTTCCTACCAGCACAAGGTCGGCGATGGAAATCTCGCTGACGGCAATGCGGTGACGGTGCCGGAATCCACGGCATCGCAGGAAGCCACGGTGATCATCACCAACACGTTGAAGCAGACCATGCTGACGCATGCGATTGGCGTGCAGAAGGAGCTGAAGGGCCGCGATTGGAAGGATTCCGACGAGTTCACCTTCAAGCTGAAGGCAGACGATTCCAATCCAGACGCGCCGATGCCAGCTTCCTGCAAGAACCAGTCGGCGTGCACGGTGACGGTGAAACGCGATTCGTCTGACGATCACGTTGCTTACTTCGGCGACATCACGTATGACGCAGGTGAAGCCGAGTACACATATCTTGTGACGGAGAACGCTGGTAATGCTTCCGCAATGTATTACTCGCAGGCGGAATACCGGGTGGTCGTGTCCGTGATGAAAGACGGAACGTCCGGTGAATGGAGGGCCGTTGTCGAATCCGTGACCCAGCTGAAAACCGATTATGGTGCCGCTGGTTCGAATTGGGACAGTACCCGGCCAATGCTGTTCACCAACCAATACATTTCGGCATCGTCGCTGCCATTGACGGGCCGCATGGGTGCGGAACGATGGTGGCAGATTGCGGCCGGCGGAGTTGGCGTGCTGGCATTGCTCGCCGTCGCTGCGGCCGACCAGTGGAGACGTAAGAAGCGGCTCAGCTGAACAACACAGGATTTGCGGATCGCGGGGGCGCGTTGGGTTCCCGCCTCCCGCGATTGCAGAAAACAGTAACCAACAATCAAGGAAGAGGAGATTCTCATGAAGATGAGGAAGCTTTTCGCAGGGCTGGCCGCCGCGGCAACGTTGCTGAGCGGCATGGCCATCGGCGTCGCCGCCGCACAGGCTGATGATGCTCCATTGCTGCAAGTTAACCACGCACAGGAAGGCCATACGTACACGCCATACAAGTTTGCCATGTTTGAGAATCCTGGCGATGGCTCGGTCGAAGTGAAAACGGTTGACGCATGGAAGGGAGCTGTGACCACCGCTGCTGATGTGGCTGATGGAAGCCACAACGGCATCCCGACAGAGTACAAGGATAATCCAGCCGCCTATGTGGCGACGTTCACTGCGGATCAGCTCCGTGTCTTCGCCAAGACCTTGGCTGGAATTACTCCGCCGGCAGGACCTGATGGTACTGGCCTGACCGTAACTACGGAGCAGGCAAATACGAGCCAGGCGGTCAATGTGAACGGAGAAGGCTGGTATCTGGTGAAGGATACGTTCACCAAGGCTGGCGAAACGACTGTGACGTCGGGGACTCCGGCTGTGGTGGCCACCACCGTCAATGGACTGTCCAATCTGAGGATTGCGGCCGATACGACGACCGGTCAGGGCAACATCACGACTGAAGGCCAGTTCAACGCGAAGAACGCGAATCCGACCGACGAGCCGCTCAAGTTCGCCCGGATGAATGACGTGGATGTGAACGGTAAGAGCGTAAAGGTGGGCGACACCGTGGACTTCACTGTGGCCGCGGACGTTCCTCATGCTGCGGCTGGCTGGGATGCGTACCCCTTTACCATTACCGATACCGCGTCCAAAGGTTTGCAGATTGCGGCAAAGAGTGCCTTCACGGTCCAGTTCGGAGATCATACTACTGTGGATCCCGATCTGTACACGATAACGCAGGAAGGCAATGCTCAATCCGGCACCACCACGACCATCTATTTTGCCGATGCCACAACGCTGGCCGGTAGGACGATCGTCGTGTCGTACCAAGGCACCGTCACCAAGGATGCGTTGGATGGCTTGAGCGGCAGTGTGAACAACAAGGCCACAATCACCACCAAGGATGGTACCAGCGGTGAAGGCAAGACTGTCCTTAAGACCTACGGTTTCCAGTTCACGAAGATTGGCAAGGAAGGGAATGAGGCCAAGCCTCTAGCCGGCGCCAAGTTCGTTGTCAAGAATGCGGAGGGCAAGTTCCTTAAGCAGGCTGAGGACGGTGCGTGGTCGTTTGTTTCCGATCAGAATGATGCCAAGACGTTCATTACTGAGAATGATGGTTTGGTGAAGGTCGCGGGTCTTGCGGCAGGAACCTACACGGTTGTGGAGACTCAGGCTCCGACCGGCTACGCCCAGAACTTCAGGGTCACTTTCAATGTGAAGATCACAGATGAAGGTCTCATCACCTTCGAGCCGGATGCCCTTCGTCAGGTCCAACCGGTCAATAACACCACTGCGAATGCCACCGCTACCGTGCTGAACGTCAAGTCTGTCACTCAGCTGCCGCTGACCGGTGCCGCGGGAACCGTGTTGTTCACCGTCGTGGCGCTGCTGGTGGGTGGCGCTGGCGTGGCTGTGGCGGTCAAGAGTCGTCGCCGCACGTACTGAGCGCATGCGTTCGGTGTGAGTGAGTTGTGAATTGACTCACTCACAATAAAAGTCAATGCGGGCGGTTGTGGGTATTCCATAATCGCCCGCATTGACGTGTGGCCGATCGGTTGAAGCAATATACGGTCAGCAATATTTGAAAAGCTGCTTGTGAGAAGTCGGATATACACTTGCTTCATCACGGGGTATAGCAAAGGGGGTAAAACGATGCGCGGTGGAGGATCATTCAGCATGGACGAGCTCCAAATGTTGCGGGATCTGCCGGCGGTGGCTAACGTGTCGAAAGACCGCATCACGTACTCCAACGCTTTCAAACAGGTGTGTGTCATACGGTATCTTGCGGGGGAATCGCCGACCAAAATCTTCCGCGAGGCGGGATTGCCGCCGGAACTGATTGGGTATAAACGTATAGAACGAAGTGTGGCGCGTTGGAAGGCTGCCGTCCTCAAATCCGTGAACGGTAGCAGTAACATGAGTAACGGCGAAATCATTACGGAGCTCGTCAACCTGTATGTTCATGCGGTGACGCGCAAGGAGAAACTCGACGACATCGCAGGAATCGCCAATCCCGATAAGGCAAATATTGAAAATGCTCCGAATTCGCTGGACGGGGCGAACGTGTCGGGGGGGGTGTATATCCGCTGACGTGCCCGTCCCATCCGATGCGGCTGCCATCGCCGTGCCGCCTGCACCTCTCAGCGCGAGCAGCGGCCTTGACAGCGAGACGGCGCTTGTCATCATCAAACAACAGGCTCGGCGCATCGACGAGCTGGAACGCGAAAACGAATCGCTCCGTGGCAAGCTGAAAACCTTGGCAAGCTGACTCCACCCGTCGCAAAGCGTTTTTTGGAAAAGATGCGAATCTGCCACATATAGCGCATTTCGCGGTACGAACAACGGCAGAGATTGTGCGGTTGACGCGGTAGGGTGTGAACATTATGACTTTTGGGAATACGAAAACCGGAAAAACTGGTACAAGCACGTCCGACGCGACGGAAACCGCACAAATCAAATCCGTCGAAAGCCTCGACAAAGGCAACGACATGGAACGCGGCCTGAAAAACCGCCACGTCCAATTCATCGCCATCGGCGGCACCATCGGCACCGGCCTGTTCCTCGGCTCCGGCAAGTCGATCAATCTGGCCGGCCCGAACATCATTTTCGTCTACATTCTCGTGGGCGGAATCATGTTCCTCATGATGCGCGCGATCGGCGAACTGATGTACCGCGACCCGAGCCAGCACACGTTCATCAACTTCATTCGCTTCTATCTGGGTGACGGATGGGGCAAGTTCGCGCTGTGGTCGTACTGGATCGTGCTCATTCTCATAGGCATGACCGAGATCACCGCCGTGGGGCAGTACTGCGTCACGTTCTTCCGCACGCTTGGGTACGACGTCTCCGCGTGGAAGGGGCTCATAGAACTCGGGTTCCTGCTGCTGCTCGTCATGATCAATCTCATTGCCGTCAAGGCGTTCGGCGAGGCGGAGTTCTGGTTTTCGATGATCAAGATCACGCTGATCGTGGCCATGATCGCCACGGCCGTGATCATGCTCGTCTGCGGTTTCAAATACAACGCCGTGCAGGTGCCCGGGCAGGACCATGTGTCGCCGGCCGGCAGTGTGACGCTCGACAATCTGACCCGTGGATTCTCGCTCGCGCCGAATGGCTGGCTGGCGTTTCTGATGAGCTTCCAGATGGTCTTCTTCGCCTATGAGATGATCGAATTCATGGGCGTCACCGTCTCCGAGACGAAGAACCCGCGCAAGGTGCTGCCGAAGGCGATCAACGGCATCATCGTGCGCGTGCTCATCTTCTACGTGGGCGCGTTGCTGGCGATCATGACGATTGTGCCGTGGCGCAACTTCCGCCCGAACAAAGACGGCTCCTTCGCCTCGCCGTTCATCATGGTGTTCGAATACGCAGGCGCGAACTGGGCGGCCGCCCTCGTGTTCTTCGTGGTGGTCACGGCCGCCGCCTCGTCACTCAACTCGCTGCTGTATTCGGCTGGGCGCCATCTGTATGAGATCGCCGAGGATTCCCCGTCGCCTGCGATTGCGAAACTCGGCGTCGTCTCGAAGACGAAGGTGCCGGCGCGCGCGATCATCGCATCGGCGATCCTCGTGCTGCTCTCGCCGGTCATCGAGATGATCCCGCGCGTC
>ENA-OROP01002154-OROP01002154.1-human-gut-metagenome-genome-assembly--contig:-NODE-2154-length-15399-cov-6.683850_pt1 | contig 15399 bp, 15 predicted proteins | sample MGYA00242132_ERZ509056 | MGnify/ENA primary metagenome ERZ509056 (study PRJEB26280, sample SAMEA2338768) | human gut metagenome | biome: human gut; feature: human-associated habitat; material: faeces...
GACCCGGAGAGCGTCAGCGAACTGCTGGACGCTGCCGCCCGCCTGAGCGAGCGGTGCACCCGCGTCCCGCAGGCTCTGCTCCATTTTGAGCGAGACATCTGCGCCGAGGATGCCTATTCTCTCCACGGCAAGCGGGCATTCCTCATCAGCCATGTGCTGGATATGACGGGTGCTCCCATCGTGATGGTGAGCGCCGTGCCCGTGCTCCGCAGCATGGGCTATGAAGTGACGGTGCTGGGCCCCAGTGACAACGGTTCTTTGCAGCTGTTCCGGGACGCCGGTGCCGCCGTCATCACCCGGGCAGGATGTGTTTCCTCCCCGGCTCTGTGGGGGCTGGCCCTCTGCGCCGATTTCGTCCTTGTCAACACCGTGGTCAGCGGGCGGGTGCTCCGGGCCCTGAGCGATACCGGCGTGCCTGTGCTCTGGTGGCTCCACGATGCCTTTGCGGGCTACCCGCACATTGCCCACCAGATCCCCAAGACCATTGCCCCGAATGTGGAGGTCTATTCCGTGGGCAAGCACGCGGCGGCGGCCATGCACGCCGTCCGGCCCGAGTTCGAGATCAAACAGCTCATCTACGGCCTGCCCGACTACTCGAAAGAAGACTTCCCGGTCTACGACCTGGGCTACGCCAATGGCCGCCCGCTCTTCGTCACCGTGGGTTCGTTCGAGCGGCGCAAAGGTCAGGATATCTTCTGCAAGGCCATCCGGCTGCTGCCCCCCGAGGTACGGCAGAAAGCCTCGTTCCTCTTTGTGGGCAAGGCAGCCGACCGGGAGATGATGGACGCCGTGCGGAACCTGACGGCCGATTGCCCCGCCAACGTCTTCTACTGCAAGCGGCTGAGCCGGGACGAGATCAAATCCCTGATGCAGCAGTGTACCTGCCTGGTCTGCGCCTCCCGCGATGACCCCATGCCAACCTTCGTCACCGAGGGCCTGATCTTCGGCAAGCCCTCCATCGTGTCGGAGCACACGGGCACGGCGGGCCTTGTCACCGAGGGTGTGGACGGCTTCGTCTACCGGGACGATGACCCCGCCCAGCTGGAAAAGCTGCTCTGCTGGGCCATTGAGCACCCCGCCGAGCTGGCCGCCATGCACGACGACTGCCGCGCCCTCTACGAGCGCTATTATTCCAAAGAAGCGTTCGCCCGGACGCTGACCACGGCGGTAAAAGAGCTGACCGAAAAAGTGGAACAGTGGAACAACAAATAACCCTCGAGGGACAGGCAGACGCCTGTCCCTTTTATCATATTGCTGTATTTGCCAAGAAAAATTTGTCTCATGTTCACAAAAAGCCCGCAGGGATATGCTATACTGTCCTCAAATCCCGTTGAGAAAGGAGCGTGTCCCATGCCCCGGCAAAGCCAGAACCAGAACCCTGCCCCCTCCCGCAAAAAAGCCCTGTTCTCCGTAGCCATCCTGCTGGCCCTGACGGGCGTGCTCATCCTGCTGTTTAAGGATCACTGGGCCGAGATCTCCGCCGCGCTGGCCCAGCTTTCCCTCGGACAGGTAGCACTGGTGCTGGCGCTGGGCATCACCTACCCGCTTTTGGAGGGTGTGGCCAGCTGGCTCATCGTGCGCAGCCGCCTGCCCGGCTTTACCCTGCGGCACGGCATCGACAACGCATGGATGGGCACGTTTGGCAACGTCATCTGTCTGGGGGCCGGAGCGGTGCCCATGCAGACCTACTACCTCCACCGCTGCGGGCTGGGGCTTGGCCCCGGCGTGGGGCTGATGACCCTGCAATACGTCTTCCATAAGGCTGCCGTTCTGGTGTATGCCACGGTACTGCTGCTTTGGAACCGGCAGTGGTTCACGGCCCACGCCACTGGCGTTTTGAGCTACCTGCCCGCCGCCTACACGGTGGTGGCCGGGGTCATCCTGGGGCTGGTGCTCCTCTGCACCGCCCCGATGGTGCAGAGCCTTGCCCGCAGGGCTCTGGGCCTGCTGCCCAAGACGGAGAAATGGCAGGCCCGCCGGGAGAGCTGGCAGACCCAGCTGGACACCCTGAGCGAAGAGAGCCGCCACCTGCTGACAGAAAAAACCCGCTGCCTGAAAATTTTCGCGGTCCATCTCTGCAAGCTTTTTTTGATGTACACCATCCCTTCCTTCTGCCTGCGGTTCATGGGGCTTTCCAGCGCTCTGAGTTTCGGGCAGGTGCAGCTGCTCACCGCGCTGATGCTCTTCCTCTCCAACGCTCTGCCCAATGTGGCCGGCATGGGCTCCATTGAGACGGCATTCCTGCTGGTATTCGGCGCGTTCCTCCCCCGGGGCGAGACGATGAGTGTCCTGATGCTCTTCCGGATCGCGACCTATTATGTCGTGGTGGCCGTGAGCGCCGTGGGCTTCTTCTTTGCCCAAAAGAATGCCCAAAAATTGGGATAAGACGCACAAAAAGCCAGCCTCCGGCCGGAACGTTCCGGTCAGAGGCTGGCTTTGGTTTTTTTTTGGGGGGGGGACGAAAGGACAAAAGAAAAGCGTCCCGGATCATTCCGAGACGCTTGGTGGTTGCGGGGGCCGGATTTGAACCAACGACCTTCGGGTTATGAGCCCGACGAGCTACCAGACTGCTCCACCCCGCGATATTTACTTGTCTGCGTCAGCCGCTCGCTGACTGCTCAAGTATAATACCACAACACCGGGTGGATGTCAAGCATTTTTGAAAAGAAAAATCTTACTTTTGCTTTTTGTGCTTCGGGTGACGCACTTTATAGAAGATCACGCCGCAGACAGCGCCCACTACGAGGAACGGCCAGTGGCCCACCAGGAAGACCGCCGCGCTCTGCACCGTCTCCACAAAGCCGGACCAGCCCTCCCGCAGGGCGTTCTGGATGCGGGAGCCAAAGCCCTCCTCCACGGGGGTATAGGTCTGCACCTCTTCCAGCGAGAGGTAGACGGTGCAGCACTCCACCTGGCGGCTGTACCAGTCCAGCTGGCTCTGATAGCTTTCCAGCTGGTACTGCACATCGCTCAGGGAAGACTCGATCTGAAGCAGGTCGGAGAGGTTATCCGCGCTGGCTTTCAGCTCCTGCAGACGGGCGCGCTGTTCTTTCAGGCTGTCCAGCCGGGCCTCGATGTCCATATACTGGGTGGTGACATCCTCGGCCTGCTGGCTCTTGTAGGTTACATTGCCCGTTGCGGCCACGGCAGCGAGGAAGCTCTCATAATTTTCCTGCGGGACCCGGAGGGTCAGGCTGAGGCTCCGGCGGCTGCCGCTGTTGGCGTACTCATCGCTGGACTCCAGATAGCCGCCGGCTTCCGCCAGCGCGGCATCCAGCGCGGCGCGGGCTGCATCGTAATCCTTGCTTTCCAGCGTCAGGTTGGCCGTGTAGATGATCTTGCTGTTCTCCGCGGCGTGAGAACCAGCTTCCGCGTTTTCCAACTCTCCACTGGTCAGCACTGCCGTGCCGGTATCCGCACCGCCGGCTGCGGCGCTGCTTTCGTTCATGGTATCGTCGGCCACAGCCGGGGCGCTGGCCATGGCATAGGACGAAACGGAATTGTCCGCGCTGAACTGAGCGGCCGAACGGGATGAGAGCATTGCCGGACCCGACGATTTGGCTCCGCCCAGCCCGATGACACTCGTGCCGAGCAGGGTAGCCGCACCGCCTGCTACCACGCAGAACGCTGCACAGGCCGCCAGCCCTTTCCACACCCGGCTGCTGGGGAAGTGGAGCGCCTTTTTGTGGGCAGGCACTTCCGGCTGTTTCCGCGTGACGGTTTTTGCAGCAGGAGCCAAGGCGGCCTGCTGGCTCTGCATGGCCAGCAGCTTTGCCTTTAAATCATCCGAGGCATGGAGGTCATCGACCTCCATCTTATATTCAAACCACCTCATCTTCGATCTCCTCCCTCAGCATCGTATGTAACTGTGCCCGCGCCCGCCGCAGCCAGCTCAGCACCGTGTTGGTGGGGGCGCCCAGCATCCGCCCCACCTCCGCCGCCGTGTAGCCCTCATAATAATGGAGGTAAATGGCGTTGCGGTAATTTTCGGGCAGAGAGCGCACGGCGTCCAGCACGCTGCCATCCTCAAAGGCATCCGGGGCAGGCAGGTTCTCGTCCAGCTCGGTGTCTTTCTGGTGGGCAGCGCGGGTCAGGTCGTGGCAGCGGTTGATGGCCACCCGCAGCAGCCAGGCCTTGAGATGCTCCTCACTCTCAAAGCGGCCGCTGTAGTTCAGCAGCTTTTCAAATACATCCTGCACCACATCCTCCGCATCGGCGGTGCAGCTGCAATTGTGCATGGCGGCACGGAACACCGTGTCGCTGTATCGCTGCACGGCCAGCGCAAAAACTTCATCTTTGGATAGCTGTCCCATAATTCGCATACTCCTTTGACACCCCGGCGCCCGGGGCTCGATGGATTCTGATTCGGTACTTGGGGGACATTTCGCTCATTACACGGTTGAGCGGCCCCGATTATTGCAGGAAACGCACAAAATTTTTCCAGTGCGCCCCGGCCCGCCCCTATTCTTCGGCAGGCCCGGTACGCAAAGTATAACATGAACACGCGCAAAACAAAAGAGCCATTTGTCCGAATTCCGAACAAATGGCTCTGGTAGATTTTAGGGTACGCTCTCCTCAGCGGCGGTAGACCCGCTGGAACAAGGCCACCCGCTCCGCCAGGAATGTTTCCACTCTCGGGTGGTGCAGCCAGCGCTTGCCCTCTGTTCGTTCCACCAACCGCCGCCCCAGCGCGGCGGGGTCCGTGTCGATGGCCTCCACGTCCTGCATGGTCAGGGTGAGCGTCAGTGCCGCCGGGGTGTCCGGCAACGGCGGGAGCGGGTCTTCCCACACAAAGGGCGGCAGCAGCTGTACCGCAACCACGGTGCGGGTACACTCCTCCGTCAGCAGCAGAGCCACCGGGGCCCCGTCCGGCATCACATGCAGGCTGCTGTAAAGCAGCTGCAAATGCCCCGGGGCCAGCAGCCGGGTCATGCCCTCCCCTGCCGTAGAAGAAAGGGTCAGGTACTCCGCCGCCTCATCCGCATAAACGCGCCGGGCCGGGGCCTGAAAGCCCGCGTACAGAGCAGGCAGCGCAAAGCTGCCCTCTTTGTCCAGCGCGTGCTGCAGCGCAAGGTAAAACTCGGTCAGCGGGTGGTTCGGGTCCGGCTGCGGCATCCCGAAATCCGGCCGGGAGACATGTCCGCCGCCCATCAGGCCTCGTAGCCCAAGGTCGCCGCCATAACGGCCTTAATGGTGTGCATCCGGTTCTCCGCCTCGTCAAAGACGATGCTCTGGGGACCCTCAAAGACCTCGTCCGTCACTTCCATGGCGTCGCGGCCAAAACGCTCGCCCATCTCCTTGCCCACGGTGGTCTTGTGGTCGTGGTAAGCGGGCAGGCAGTGCATGAACACGGCCTTGGGGCCTGCAATCTTCATGAGCTCCTGGTTGATCTGGTAAGCGGCCAGGTCGTTGATCCGCTCGGCCCAGACCTCCACCGGCTCGCCCATGGAGACCCAGACGTCGGTATACAGCACGTCGGCCCCCTTGGCGGCCACGGCGGGGTCCTCCTCAAAACGGAGGGTCGCACCCGTCTGTGCCGCAATGGCCTCACACTGGGCCACGAGAGCCGGGTCCGGCTGGTACTTCTTGGGGGCGCAGGCCGTAAAGTGGAGGCCCATCTTGGCGCAGCCCACCATCAGGCTGTTGCCCATGTTATAGCGGGCGTCCCCGAAGTAGACAAAGTGGATGCCTTTCAGCTTGCCGAAGTGCTCCCGGATGGTGAGGAAGTCCGCGAGGATCTGGGTGGGATGGAACTCGTTGGTCAGGCCGTTCCAGACCGGAACACCGGCGTAATGGGCCAGGTCTTCCACAATCTCCTGCCCATAGCCGCGGTACTCGATGCCGTCAAACATCCGGCCCAGCACCCGGGCGGTATCCGCAATGGACTCCTTTTTGCCGATCTGGCTGCCCGACGGGTCCAGATAAGTGACCTGCATTCCCAGGTCATGGGCAGCGACCTCAAAGCTGCAGCGGGTGCGGGTGGAGGTCTTCTCAAAGATCAGGGCAATGTTCTTGCCGTGGAGTTTATCATGCGGGAGGCCGGCCTTTTTCTTGGCCTTGAGGTCCGCGGCCAGATCAAGCAGCTGCTCGATCTCCGCCGGGGTGTAATCCAGAAGCTTCAGAAAGCTGCGGTTTTTCAGGCTCATTGTATATTTACCTCTCTATACGCAAATTTATGAATTTTTATGCGAAGCGTTATGCCTTATTATATATCAGGTAAGATTACAGGTCAAGATTCACTTTCCGGCCGCTGGCCTGATAGGGCGTCAGACGGACGCCCGCTTTTTTGAACATGAACCGCGCTGCCACACTGGAATCCGTATCGTGGTATTTATCGCTGTAGTACACCACTTCCGAGATGCCAGACTGGATGATGGCCTTGGTGCACTCGTTGCAGGGAAAGAGGGTCACATACACCCGGGCACCTTTCAGGTTGTTGTGGGCACTGTTGAGGATGGCGTTGAGCTCCGCGTGGCAGACGTACATATACTTGGTGTCCAGCGGGTCGCCCTCCCGCTCCCAGGGCATGGCGTCGTCATCACAGCCGATGGGCATCCCGTTATAGCCCAGCGAGAGGATCTTGTTCTCCGGGCTGACGATGCAGGCCCCCACCTGGCTGCTTGGGTCCTTGGAGCGCATGGCGGTAAGCAGAGCGATGCCCATAAAATATTCATCCCAGTTGATGTAATCGGTGCGTTTCATAACAAGTCTCCTTTGGTTCTAAATGCCCCGTCCAGGCTTGACAGCATACGAGAAATCGACTATACTACAAATAGAAAAGGCGCTGTCCGCAATGGTCAGCTCCTCCTCGGCTTAGTCAAAAAGAATGACCGCTTGCTTGGAAGGCTTTGGGCGGTCATTTCTTTTTGCCATTGGAAATCGTCCATGTAATCTGAAATGTCACAAAAACTGCTCCGCCGATTACGGCAAGCAGTTGTAGAACTTCACTCAGCGTCATAGAGCATCCCCCCTTTCGCGTTTGCGTCAGGGGAAGCAAAAAGGTTTCGCCCTCCTCTGGCGCATTGCCAGAAAAGGAGCGTGACCACCTGCATCTGCAGACAGCGCCTTTCGCCGCTGTTCAGCGGCAATTACAGAATAACATAAAAAGATTCAAAATTCAACGCAAAAAGCATCCATGCGTCCACCGGCGCACGGGTGCTTTTTCTTTTGGCGTTTTACAATCAATTTTCGCCACGTCCAGTCAATATGCACAAAACCATCTCTGGAAGTTTGGCAGGGAGAAGAAAGATTTTTTCAAGCAATCTATTTGAAAATTGCTTTGAGTGTGGTATTATCTTTGTAAAATATGCCACAAAAGCGGAGAGAATGCTCCGTGCGGCGGAAATGAGGGAAAAACCGATATGAAATACGCAAGCAACAACATCCGCAATATCTTGATTGCAGGCCATGCCGGCAGCGGCAAAACAACGCTGACTGAGGCATTGGTCTATTTTTCGGGCGCGGCAGAGCGTATGGGCCGTGTCGAGGACGGCACCACGGTTTCGGACTTTGACCCTGAAGAAGCAAAGCGCAAAGCCAGCCTGTCGGCATCGGTCGTTCCGGTGGAATATGAGGGCATCAAGTACAACCTCATCGACGCGCCGGGCCTGTTCGATTTTGAGGCGGGCGAGTATGAGGGCATCCGCGCGGCAGAGAGCGTGCTGGTCTGCGTGTCCGGCCGCAGCGGCGTGACCGTTGGCGCGGAAAAGGCGTTCCAGCTGGCCCGCAAGAACGGCAAGGCCACCATGGTCTTCGTCTCCAAGTGCGATCTGGAAAACGCCAACTACTTCAAGATCCTCGAGGACATGAAGATCAAGTTCGGCTCCACCGTCTGCCCCTGCGTCGTCCCGGCCAAGCTGGACGACGGCACCCCCGTTTACATCAACCTGTTCAGCCAGAAAGCCTTTAAGTATGAGGGCGGCAAGCAGATCCAGGTGGACCTGCCCGACATCGGCCACCGCTTCCAGGGCCTGATCGAAGCCATGAGCGAGGCGATTGCTGAGACCGATGATGAGCTGATGGAGAAGTTCTTCGGCGGCGAACCGTTCACCACCGAGGAGATCGTTGAGGGGATGCGCAAGGGCGTCAAGGACGGCCTTATCACCCCCGTCTTCTGCGGCAGCGCCGTCAATCTGCAGGCACTGGATATGCTGCTGTACAACATGCACAAACTGCTGCCCAGCCCGGCACATGACGCTTTCATTCTGGCTGAGAACGCCAACGGCGAGCCCGTGGAGCTGCACTGCACCGAGGAGGAGCCCACCGCCGCTTATGTCTTCAAGACCGTGGCTGACCCGTTCGTGGGCAAACTGAGCTACCTGCGTGTCATCAGCGGCAAAGTGACGGCTGGTGAGCCCCTGACCAACGCCCGCACCGGCGAAGTCGAGAAGATCAGCAAGCCGCTCACCGTCATCGGCAAGAAGCAGGTGGACGCGGATGGCATCGGCGCCGGTGATATCGGCGCGGTCGCAAAGCTGGTCTCCGCCAAGACCGGCGACACCCTCTGCGACGCCTCCCGTGTGGTCAAAATGCCCGCTCCCGTCTTCCCGCTGCCCAGCCTGTTCATGGCTGTCACCGTGGCCAAGAAAGGCGACGAGGGCAAGATCAGCAGCGCGCTGGCCCGCCTGATGGAAGAAGACCCCACCCTGAGCTATCTTAACAATGCCGAGACCCACCAGCAGATCATTGGTGGTCTGGGCGAGCAGCACCTGGATGTCGTCAAGGCCAAGCTGAAGAACAAGTTCGGCGTGGAGATCGGCCTGGAAGCACCCCGCATCGCTTACCGTGAGTCCATCCGCAAGGCCTGCCAGAAGCAGGGCCGCCATAAGAAGCAGACCGGCGGCCACGGCCAGTTCGGTGATGTCGTGATCAACTTTGAGCCCTGCGACAGCGAGCAGGTCGTCTTTGAGGAAAAGGTCTTCGGCGGCAGCGTCCCCAAGAACTTCTTCCCGGCTGTCGAAAAGGGTGTCCGCCTTGCCGCCGAAAAGGGCGTGCTGGCCGGTTATCCCGTCGTGGGCCTGAAAGCCACCCTGCTGGACGGCAGCTACCACCCCGTGGACAGCTCCGAAATGGCCTTTATCATGGCCGCCAAGCTGGCCTATAAGGCTGCTATGCCCGAGGCAGGCCCCGTCATTCTGGAGCCCATCCACACCCTGAAAGCGCATGTCCCCAACGACAACACCGGCGACATCATGGGCGACGTGACCAAGCGCCGCGGCCGTGTGCTGGGCATGGAACCCGACGAAGACGGCTTGCAGACCATCATTGCCGAGGTGCCGCTGGCAGAACTGAGCAACTTCACCACGTTCATCCGGCAGACCACCCAGGGCCGCGGCTGGTTCACCACCGAGTTTGCCCGCTATGAGATCCTGCCCGAGAATCTGGTGCCCGCCGTGATCGAGCAGGCTAAGAAGCTGGGCAATCTGGATGAGGCAGCAGACGACTGATTTTTCGATTTGCAATAAAACCTCTCAGGCCGCGCGTTGGCGCGTCCAGCTTCCCTGGCAGGGGAGTCCATGAGAGGAACCCTAAGACATCTCCAAGGCCCTGTCGGCACTTCCCTCTGTCGGCAGGGCTTTTTCTTGCGTTTTTGCGCAGGCTGGGCGGGGTTTTGGTTGACAACGCCCGGGGTTGCTATTATAATAAGAAAGTCAAAATGGCATTCGTGTGTGGTTTTGCGCCCTGCGCGCCCGGCTGCACCCAACAAATAGACAAGGAGAGATTCCCAAATGGCACAAGAAATCAAGATGTCCGCTGCTGGCCTCAAGGCAATGCAGGATGAACTGGAATACCTCAAGACCGTCCGCCGCAAAGAGCTGGCAGAAGAGATCAAGGAAGCCCGCAGCCACGGCGACCTGTCCGAGAACAGCGAGTACGACGAGGCCAAGAACACCCAGGGCCTGGTGGAGAACCGCATCACCGAGCTGGAGCAGATGGTCAAGAACGCTGTCGTCATCGACGAGAGCGAGCTGAGCGTGGATAGCGTGGCCGTTGGTACCCACGTTTCCATCAAGATGACCGGCGACGACGAAGTGGAAGAGTACGACATCGTGGGCCGCACCGAGGCAGACCCCCTGAACGGCAAGATCAGCGATGAGAGCCCCGTGGGCCACGGCCTGCTGGGCAAGGCCGTGGGTGAGAAAGCAGAAGTCCTGCTGCCCACCGGCCAGACCGTTGAGTACGAAGTGCTGACCATTACCCACGCTGCCAACTGATAGGAGAAACCATGGAAGAGCAAAAGAAGAACCCCGCACAGGGTCTGACTGAGAGCGAGCAGGTACAGGTGCGCCGCCAGAAGCTGGCCGACCTGCAGGCCGCTGGTCACGATCCGTTCACCCTGACCAAGTTCCCTCAGGACGCCTACTCGGCCGACCTGAAAGAGGAATTCAAGGATCTGCCCAATGAGACCGACAGCGGCAAGACCGTGGCTCTGGCAGGTCGTATGATGTCCAAGCGTGTCATGGGCAAAGCCAGCTTTGCCCACCTGCGCGACGACAAGGGCGATATCCAGCTCTATGTCCGCCGCGACGAGCTGGGCGAGGAGCCCTATGCCGCATTCAAGAAGCTGGATGTGGGCGATATCATTGGCGTCAAGGGCGAAGTGTTCCGCACCAAGACCGGCGAGCTGAGCGTCCGCGCTACCGAGCTGACCCTGCTGGCCAAGAGCCTGCGTCCCCTGCCCGAGAAGTTCCACGGCCTGACCGATACCGAGACCCGTTACCGCCAGCGCTATGTGGACCTCATTGCCAACCCCGAGGTCAAGGAAACGTTTGTCAAGCGCAGCCAGATCCTGAAAGAGATCCGCGCTTATCTGGACGAGAAAGGCTTCCTGGAGGTCGATACCCCCATCCTGACCCCGTTTGAGATCGGTGCCTCCGCCCGTCCGTTCTACACCCACCACAACACCCTGAACATGGACATGGTGCTGCGCATTGAGACCGAGCTCTACCTCAAGCGCCTGATCGTGGGCGGCATGGACCGCGTGTACGAGGTCGGCCGGATCTTCCGCAACGAGGGCATGGACCCCAAGCACAACCCGGAGTTCACCACCATTGAGCTGTATCAGGCTTTCACCGATTTCCATGGCATGATGGATCTGGTGGAGGAGCTGTACAAGCGCCTCGCCCTCAAGATCTGCGGCAGCATGGTCATCCCCTATCAGGGCAAGCAGATCGACATGGGCCACTGGGAGCGCCTGACCATGATCGAGGCTGTCAAGAAATATTCCGGCGTGGACTTCAACGACTGGAAGACCGATGAGGACGCCATCGCCGCCGCCAAGGCCAACCATGTGGAGTTGCCGGAAGTGCCCACCAAGGGTGCCATCCTGGCCGAGTTCTTCGACGCCTTTGTCGAGGACAAACTCATCCAGCCCACCTTTATCTACGATTACCCTGTCGAGATCAGCCCGCTGGCCAAGCGCAAGCCGGACGATCCCGCTTTCACCGAGCGCTTCGAGTATTTCATCGACTGCACCGAGTACGGCAACGCGTTCAGCGAGCTGAACGACCCCATCGACCAGAAAGGCCGCTTTGAGCGCCAGGTCGCCGAGCGCAAGGCCATTGAGCCCGACTGCAAGGCCCAGGTCGATTACGACTACGTCAACGCTCTGGAGTATGGCCTGCCCCCCACGGGCGGTCTTGGCTTCGGCGTGGACCGCCTCGTCATGCTGCTGACCGACAGCGCCTCCATCCGTGACGTACTGTTGTTCCCCACGATGAAGCCGATTGAACAGTAAAACGTAAAAAAACGGCTTTGTTTCGTTTGAAATCGTGGTGTTCGATACTGGAACAACGTGGATTTACCACCAACTTACCACCAAATTTGATAATTTGCATCAGTAAAACGGAAAGCAGCCTACAATAAACACAAGCACCCCTGTCAATGAAATGTGCGATGACACATAGATTGGCAGGGGTGTTTTTTGAATTGCAAAAAATATCAAAAAATAGCTTGAATTAGCATCGCAAAAGTGATATTATGATAAAGGAAAGCGAGGAATGTTCAATGGCTACCATAAACAATCTCCGTTTAATCCGTGAATTGTATGGAGCAACACAAGAGCAAGTTGCTAGAGCTCTCTCAGTTAACCGTATGACTGTAGCAAATTGGGAGAATGGTAATTCGGTGGCTTCAGCAGCAAACCGTGAAAAGCTCTCGATGTATTTTGGAATCGGACCAGAGTTTATCTACGATAAGGCTCTTAGCGAGGATGCCAAAAAAGTGATTCTGTCTGCGGCGAAGTATTCTCGAGAAGTTACAGATAAAGACGGTGATGAACTTTCGAAAGAAGAGGTTCTAAGCAGGGCGTTTGAGTCCGTGACTTTTTCGAATGCACTGAACCAGTATATTGTTGCGATGAAGATGATGCTGGCAACGGCTGATCAAGAAAGCATCACCACGCTGGAAAATGCGCTTCAAATTTATGAAAAGATAGGAAATCGACTGAAGCTGATTGTCAAGCTTCGGTATGACGAGTCGAAAGACGGTACATCTTTACAAGAGCTTTTACGGACAGTACAGCAGACTGAGATAAAAAAAGCACTCGAGAGATGAGAGTGCTAACTTTTTTCTTGACGTACAATTCAGTCTATGGTATAATAAGTTGTGAAGTGGGCAAAGAAAAACAGCACAATGGCTGGAATCCACTGTGCTGTCAACTGTGTCTCATAGAATCAAGCTTTAAATATGTGATCCTACATACACTCAACTCGTGCTATAGTATATCACAATTTAAGGCTTGGTTCAATATGGAAAAATCACAAAATGTGACCCATATGAGCCAGCTTTTTTCTATTGTCTGCTACATTATATGATTTTATACACCTTTTTGGATTCCTAACTATTTAGGAGAAAGGAGTAGCAGATGAAAGCTACTGGTATTCGTTTGAAAGCAAGTTGCAGTAATCCTGACAGCCCTAAGCTTACGGAAATTGATTCCATTTATGTGGAGGGTTGCACTAATCCGGGACTCTTTAAAAAAGAAGCTCTATATGATTATCTGCAGGAACACCCCAAAACTATTCAGGTAAACATCCGCCCCTACCCCAATTTGATCCCGCAACTGAGCAAGAACAATGAGAAGTACGTTAAGTCAGAGCCCAACGGTTCTGGTAAAGATAATCTCCTGTGCTTGCGTCATGTGTGAGGAGGTTCTGAAGATGGGAAAAAATCAGCATGTAACGCCGCATCCCAATGGTGGTTGGCAGGTAAAAGGTGCAGGCAACTCTCGTGCGACAGTACGCACCAACACGCAAAGGGAGGCTATCAACATCGGACGTGAAATTTCGCGTAATCAAGGGTCGGAACTCGTAATCCATGGGTGCAATGGGCAGATTCGCGCTAAAGATTCTCACGGACACGATCCATATCCGCCGAAGGGCTAATTAACGAAATCCTCCTGTACATACTGGATTCCAGACGGTATGCACAGGAGGATTTTTGTAAGAAAGAGAAAACTTATGGATTTAGCATCTTATCAGTCTTTGATTGAAAATTTGAACAATTATTTAGTGTCTGCGATACAGCCTACATCATGGTGGAAGTATGTGCTTGAATATCTTCCGTCTGTTGTAACAATGCTATCTGTGCTTGTTGGTGGTGGCTTTGCACTTTACAAATATATTCAAGCTCGCAATTACGAAGTCAACCTGAAAATTTTGAATGAAGTGTACTTGCCGCTTTATAGCTACCTCGTTAAGCAAGAGTGCTTTCGATACATTTGTGGAGGGTTGTCTTACGAGGAGGTTCCAATCTTTGAAATTAAAAGTACACATAAAACAGTGAATTTTAAGATGGAAAACGGCACAGGGAAGGTTTCTCAACACGAAGAAACAAACCCGGTTCTTGATATGTCGACAGAGACCCTGCTCGAAGTCTGCGATTCTACAAATCTTGGCTTAGCTCCCACAAAGCTGTCTACGCTCTTGAACACCTATAGAATGCTTCATTACATTTCATCGGGTAATCAAGTGACGCGTCCGAGGGCGAAAGCTACGCTCTTAAAGATTCAAGTAGAACGGGAATTGTGTGAAGAAATCATCCGTGGCTACAATTACTACCACAAAAAATTAGGGTTAAGTGATTCTGACAGTTTGATTTTTAAAATCGAAGAGAATCGGATTAAATTTGCTGATAATATCACGGATGCTCAAGTTGATGAAGAAATGAAACTTCTCGAAAATGCCAAACAACAGTAAAAAGATGGCATAACTGAAAATAAAGGGTAGCATTGTCCTTGAGGAAGTATGCCAAGCTGGTAGTATAAAACAGCCGGATAACAACGAACAAGAAAAGATTCATGAGAGATTTTCTTTGTTCGCTGTTGTCCGGCTACTTTTTATTTTTAGCTGGGGCAAGAGGCGGTTTGTTTAATAAAATATGGATTATGGTTGAATGGATTTTTGCACGAAGGAATATTTGAAATCTATATTGTCCTACTTCTGTATTGGGCGAGAGCAGAAGCCAGCAAGCTGATGGATGGTACGTTGATTTCCGCCGATGTAAAGCTGTTGAAACCGGACCCTCAGATTTATCAGACGTTCCTGAAAAAGTTTGATTTAAAAGCCGAAGAGTGCGTTTTTATTGATGATACGCCGATCAATGTGGAAGGTGCACTCTATGAAAATATGGCAGGTATCGTGTTCAATATGAACGCCGATACCTTAAAACAGACCCTTTGCGCACTGGGCGTAGAGTACTGAGTTTCCTGCTTTGGAGAAATAAGATTATGGTTGTTTGGATTGACATTGTTCTTTTTATGTGCGCAGCAGCTTTTTTAGTTGTAGGAATTGTGCAACCAAAACGCTCAAAACAAGCCAGACAGGATGCGCTGGATACTTTTACGAATCGCAGAAATGCAGTCAGCTGTATCTGTCTTGGAATTCTTTTTGTGATTGTTGTAATCTGTATCAGCCTATAACTTTCTCCAAAGCTGATTTTATTGCTTCTTCCAAAGTCACTTTGAGCGATTGGCCGGAATCCCCATCTTCATGGTTGATTTCTTGGAGTGATTTTGTAAGATATTTTCTCCTTCATTTTCATTTCTGCTTACAGCAGCACCAAGAGCGGAGTCATGTAAAGAACTCCGCTCTTGGTGCTTTTTCTTTTACTTGCTAATTGTGAAAATTTCAAAACTGTATTCCAAACTGACCTTGTAGATTCCTATTAGTGTAAGGAATGTACAAAATCCTCGTTCTAAAATTAGGCAGTTCAACAAAATTTGAAAATCTGTATGCCAAACGCCCATTTTAGAATGTTATAGGTAGAGGGGAATATTGGAAAAATGAATTTTCTTTGAATTTTCAAAAGGCCCGGTTTAAAAACACCCCTTAAAGTTTGTATAAGGTATAGGAAGTGTTTTCAAAAGTAAGCCAATTCACTACGGTATCACTGATGAAA
>ENA-OROP01002178-OROP01002178.1-human-gut-metagenome-genome-assembly--contig:-NODE-2178-length-15222-cov-5.061120_pt1 | contig 15222 bp, 10 predicted proteins | sample MGYA00242132_ERZ509056 | MGnify/ENA primary metagenome ERZ509056 (study PRJEB26280, sample SAMEA2338768) | human gut metagenome | biome: human gut; feature: human-associated habitat; material: faeces...
GGAGCGCCGCCAGCCGGGCGCAGAGAGTTGCATTGGCAGCGGCACGGGTTTCCGGTGCCAGTGCCCGGCGGGCCGCAATGCCCGCTTTGCGCTGAACCTGTTTCTCTTCCGCAAGGGTCATGCGGCTTCCTCCGTTCTTCCGGGCGGTGCCCATGCAGACGATCTGCACAAAAAACACCCAGAATTTTATAGGAATATAATAAGCAATGCGGGCTCAAAAAGCAAGCGTTTTTGTCGAAATTGCGGGTGAAGAAAGGCTGGCATTTTGTTATCATGGAAAAAAATCCGTCCGGCCCAATGCGGGGCCGCGCTTTTTGGGAAAGAAACATCTCAGAGAGGGGGAAGTTGTATCGTCTCGCCTGCCGTCATGGCGGCCATGGGCAGCATCCTGACCAACAAGTACGCCGAGGGCCTGCCCGGCTGCAGTGGATTTTATGCCGTGTTTTTTGTGCGTTCTTCACGAACTTTTGTGGGCGGCTTTGTGCAGAACCCAATAAAACAGGCGCAAATCTGTGATTTGTGTCCATTTGGACACTTGCGCGGACACGGGCATTTCTGGTAAAATGTTTCTGATGAAAAAGAACCGGCTGTGAGCTTTTTCTCCCTGCTGTTTCCTGCACGGCAGAGAGGGGCGCAAAAACGGGAAACCGGCGGGAAATGGCCGCGGAAACGCGACATCTGTCCGGGAACGCGGAAAATGACGGAAAATGCCATAAAAATTCCCACCTCGATTTTGCGATCCGGGCTTGACAAGGCACCAGTTCCGATTCATAATTGTTCCATGGGAGAGCGCTGGAAAACCGCCCGGCGGCTGGGTGGAACGTGCCGCTCCCGGAACACCGGAAAGCGCCCGGAGAAATACGCTTGGAAAGAGAGGACGCGGTCTATGAAGCAGCTTTGGAAAAAGCTCGTGCTCTGCGTACTGACGCTGGCACTGTGCTGCAACCTGGTGCCCATGGCGTTTGCGGCGGACGCAAGCTATTACAACGTCTACTTGGAAGCACAGGGCGGTACATGTGATGTCATGCAGCTGTATGCTTACAAATACGGCTCCAATTACCGGCTGACCAGTACGCCCACCCCCACCATGGAGGGCTATAAGTTTGATGGCTGGTACGACGATGTGGTGGGCGGCACCAAGATCACCACGCGGTACAACTTCAAGGACGATACCACCATCTACGCGCACTGGACGCCGACGGCCAAAAAGAACACAGCCACTGCAGCCAAGACAACGACGACAGCACCGGCAGCCGCTGACACAGAGAAGAGCTGGAAGCTGAAAGACAACCTCGGCACGGTGTTGGTGGTCACAACGGTGGTCGCTGTCGTGGTTACCGTGGTCGCCGCACAGGGTTCCTGATGAATTTGCTTTTCTATTGAGTTTACTGAAGAAAGGAAAATTATTATGACGAACTATGAACTCAAAATGCCCGCCAATTACGCAGCCATTGATGCAGAGGAGATGACCTATCTGGTTGGCGGTGAAACCACCGGCTGGCAGATGTTCAAGGATATCGGCACCCTGTTCAATTACATTGCCCGTGTCTTCTCCGCCGGCAGCTCCATCATCAACAATGTGGTCACCATCGTGGACACCGTCAAGAAGATCAATAGCTTCGTCCCCGATATGGGAAGCACCAAGAAGTAAATAAAACGCGCGGTTCAACACTGTGTAATCAAAGAGCACTCCGGGTTTCCTGCCCTGGGGTGCTCTTTTGTTGTAAAAATACAAAAAGATGTTTTGCAAAAGGAATAAATCATGAAAAGCAGGAATCGTGGCAAAGAATCTTAGGAAAATTGATTGAAAACAGGAAATATTGGTGCTATACTGGTATCGGTATCACTTATCTTTATAACGTTTTTTTCGTGGAAAAAGAACGAAAATGTTTTCGTGGATTGCGCCGCGCTTTGCAGAGGACGACGGACGGCGATTGAGATAAATTGGGAATGGAATGAAAGACAAAGCCTTGCAGAAGACTTTGCGGAGGAATTATGTCAGAGCGGAAATTGCGGCGGATGAGCCGCACGGAGCTGATCGACGTCATCGACACGCTCCGGCAGGAGGAAACGCCGCAGGACACCGAGGCTTTGCGGCGGGTGGATGCGGAACGGATGCGCCTGACCGAGCGGCGGCGTTTCTGGCGGGTGCTGCGCGGTACGGTGAGCACCCTGATCGTGGTGGCGGCCATTGCGGTGCTGCTGGCCACGCTGCTGCTGCCTGTGCTGCAGGTGTCGGGCGACAGCATGAACCCCACCTTGCAGGACCGGGACGTGATCCTGCTGGTAAAAACGGACGATTGGAAGACGGGCGACTTGTGTGGCTTTTACTGGCAGAACAAGCTGCTGCTCAAGCGCATCATCGGCGGGCCGGGCGATGTCATCTCCATCGACACCAAAGGTGTCGTGAGCGTCAATGGAGAGGTGCTCGACGAGCCCTATGTGGATGAGCTGGCGCTGGGCGAGTGCGACATCGAGTTCCCCTATCAGGTGCCGGAGAGCCGCTATTTTGTGATGGGCGACCACCGCGTCACCTCCATCGACAGCCGGAGTACGGTGATCGGCTGTGTCGAAAAAAGTCAAATCGTGGGCAAGGTCTTTTTACGCGTCTGGCCCTTGTCCGGTTTTTCGTTGATCCACTGAGGAAAGGAATCCATTATGGAAATGAAGAATCGCTTCCAGGAAGCCATTCAGAACGTCCAGCGGCAGCGTCATTTGGCCCGGCGTTCGGTGGCAATGGTTCTGGTGCTGGCGATGCTGACCGCCATGAGCGTCAGCTGGCGGCTGCATCAGGATGGCATCGCGCTTGCTGCCGATGACACGCGCTATTACTGCGGGAAAGAAGAACACAAGCATACCGACGATTGCTACATCGAGGGCACCGAGCCTATCTGCGGCTATGAAGAGGGCGAAATCGTCGAAGAAACGATGGATTCGGCGGATGGCGCAGGGGACGGTGACTCCAGCGCTGCGGACTGGGACGAAGCCGGGAGCGAGCCGGAAAGTGAGCCCGCCACGCAGGAAGAACCGGAGCCGGAAGTGGTGCTGCACCACCACACCGCGGATTGCTACGAGGAAGAAGAGGTGCTGACCTGCGGCATCGAGAGCGACCACGTCCATCAGGATTATTGCTACGACCAGGAGACCGGCGAACTGCTCTGCACCGAGCATGAGCACACCGACGACTGCTATACCCTCGAAAAGGTTCTGGTCTGCGGCCAGGAAGAGGGCGAGCCGGAGGAAACGGACGACGGCACCGCTCTGTACGACGTGGACGAAAACAGCGCGGAGGAGAGCGATTCTGCCGAGGAACCGGAGACCGCAGCCGACCCGGAACCCGAACAAGAAGCCGCCAAACCCGAAACGGACGACGAGATCGACACGGGCTATACCGTCCACCACCACACCGACGAGTGCTATGGCAAGGTGCTGATCTGCGGCAAGGAAGAGCACGAGCATACGGCCGACTGCCTCGTCAACCCCAACGCCGAGATCGACGCGGAGTACGACGCCAAGACCCCGGACCGCACCAGCGTGGATTGGGCCCAGGACATGGTGCTCGTGGCCCGGAGCCAGCTCGGCTATACCGAGAGCAAGGCCGACGTGGACGAGGACGGCAACGGCTACACCATGTATGCCGACCAGTATTATAAGGATAAGCCCATGGTGTATGCCGACTGGGACAGCACCTTTGTGGCCTACTGCCTGTACCACGCGGGCGTGCCGCAGGATATCATCCCCCAGTACGCCAGCATCAGCGCCCTGCGTGGCGAGCTTGCCCGCATGAACTCTGAATATTATACCGATGACCCGCAGGAGTTTGCCTCCATCCTGCCGGGTGATATCGTCATGTACAAAAATGCCGAGGGCCGCGAGACCATTGGCGTGGTGTCCGACGCGGCGGTGGACGAGGAGACCGATCTGACCACGGCCCTCACCGTCATTTCCGGCGATGTCGCCACCGGCTGCGAGTCCGACGGCGAGACCACCATCGACCAGGTGGCCGAGGTGAGCGTTGCGCTGGCCGATGTCACCAGCTTTGTGTCCGTCAATGCCGCGGAGGGGTATGGCATCAGCGATTTGATGGAGGAGGACGATGCTGCGCTGGTAGCGGAGGCAAAAAATCTGACGAATTGCATTACAAACGTAACCGCAACGGAAACATCTTATAAATCAGACGGAAAAGAGGGCTATAAGAGCAACCTCAAAATGGATTTTAAAATCCCCAAAGAGGGACTTGTTGCAGATGAGTATCAATATCTGTTTGAGCTGCCGGATGGTGTGGCTCTTGACTCCAGTGTGGCGGATAAGCTTTTGGGACAAGAGCTTGAGATCGCGGGAGAGGGCAGTGTAAAAGAGGGATATTTTAAATTTGTTAAAAAGGAAGATGGAACTTATGCGATCCTCCTGAAATTTAACAAAGAATATCTCGATCATACGACGACTGTCAGCGGCTATATCAATTTCTGGAGCGAATTTGGCGTTGGATATGAAACCAAAACGGGTACGGTAGAAATTCCGTTTAATGAGGAAACGAAGCTCGAAATTCCATCAAAGGAAATTAAGCATCCGGATAATGAAACGAATATCTACGATATTGGTGTAACCAAAAAAGGCTCTTATACAGAAGATGGCAAGCTGACCTATACGGTGAATATCGTCTCGAAGAAAGGCACGCCGGGCAAAGTCAACTATGAGGATGCCATCACAAATCTGGACGGCTTGACCCTTGGAGAACCGACCATTGTAGTGAAAGAGCGTACGGTTACAGAGACCCGCGCCAGTAAAGAAAACGAGTGGGGCAATAGTGATCCATCAGTCTGGGCGGCTACAACCGGCGATAAGCTGGATGGCACTGCAGACGGCAAGATCAGCGGTACACTCCCGAAGATGGAAACAGTGGTTTCAGACGATGGTTTGGTGCGTACCTATACAGAGTATCAAGTTACTTATACCTATGATGTAAAGAATCTGGGCGATAAGGATTATACTCTGAAAAATAAAGTATCGACGTCTTCTAGGAATGATAACGGCGTTGAAATCAAGAAAGATGCAGATAAAACTGTAGAAATCAACAATCAGTATACCCTCAAGAAGACGGCAAGCTACGAAGATGGTAAGATCAAGTGGACCATCACGTTCAATGAAAATAACCGTGACATCGCCGGTGCAGTCCTGAGCGACAGCATGACGGTAAACGGTACGAAGATTTCTGACGTGTTTGCTACGGCTGAGGACATTAAGATTGAGCCCAAAACAGGTTGGGAATATATCAAAGATGCAGGTGGCCAAATCACCGGTATCAAGTTTACTGCAGAAGACGGAAAAACAAACACCGAAAAATATAAGATCACCTATACCACGAAGCATGAGCAGACTGGTTCGGATTACAAAGTAAACAATACGGCTCATGCAGAGCTGCCCGGTGGCGGAAACATTGACACGGGTAAGGAGGTAACAGTCCCCAAGTACAACGTTGGAAAGTTTGCGGATGAGTCGAGTGTTACGGAAGAAAACAATAGCCTGACCATTCCGTGGAAAATGTCAATCGACTTTACCAATACGGCATCCATTGCCCAAGGAACTGCTTTCTGCGATAACGCTAAGATACGGGATACTCATTGGCTGACCAAAGCGCAGGCAGAGAAATTGGTAAAAAGCCTGCGATGGTCCGATACAGCATACACAAGTGGAAACCTGAGCGAGAGTGCCTCAGATACGAATGTGGATAAGGATGCTTTCCGGGTGGAGTTCTATACCAATGCCAGTTCGGTCAGTAGTGACTTAAGCGGTAAAAAGTCTGGTGTAGAACTATCTGAGCTTGCGGACGATGCCAAAATTTACGGATTCCGGATCATCGCGGCCAAGGATGTCACGCCGCCGGATGGCAAAAAGGTGCTGAAGATCAACTACAGTACAACGGCTGATATCTCGGATGTGAAAGATAAAGCTGAGTACCGAAATATCTTTGAAAATATCCCGTACAGCTACAATTATAGCAAATCGACCATCACCAAAACGGACGGTGAGGGCAAAACCGGGATATCGACTGTTATCAGTGATGACAACTCCATCACCTGGAAGATCAAAGTCAAGACCAACTCAGTCGGCCTCCATGAAAAACTCACGGTCAAGGATGTGCTGCCCGCAGGTGTTAAGCTCAAATCCATCCAGGTCAGCTTGCCCTATAACGGAAGTATTGGCCCGCTGGAATTTAGTGCAGATAAAACGACGGTCACGAAAAGTCATAATAGAGATAAACTAACAGGTACTTATGATCCGGAAACGAATGTCTTGACCATGGTGCTGGAAAACCCTGAGGGAAAGCTGATGCCAGGCTTTACCTATGAGTTTACCGTCCGGTGCGAGGTCGTTTCCGATGGAAATAACAATACAATCGTGCCCGGCCAGACGTACGAGTTTGAAAACAAAGCTTCCGGCTGGTTTGATGCCCAGGAAGATGCCCCGATTGGGAAAGTTTCTCAGACGCAGAACTGGTCTCAAAAAGAAAACAAGACAGAAGTGGAGCCCCTGAGCAAGAGCGCACAATCGGCGGGTGGCCAGTACGGCGGCCGAAAAATGAATTATACCGTGGCAATCAACCCGGATGGAGTGAACCTCCTGCAGGGAGAGAACAGCTCTACGCTTACCGTAACGGATATACTCTCCGTGCAAGTGCACCCGGATTATATCTGTTTGAAAGATAAAACAACGCTAACGGGTGCATCTGCTGCAAAAGTAACTGTAAATGCGTCACTGGATGAAAAGAACATCAAGCTGTGCTATGCGAGCAAAGATGCAAATGGAAATCTGGTAGCGGGAAGTGCTGTCCAGGGCTATGGGCTGGAGATCAAAACCTACACAGACCCGCAAAATAGCAGCAGAATGCTGTATAAGATCACGCTGAGTGATCTGCCAGACGGCTATGCCATGCTCCTCAGCTATACCTATGAGCTCGAAAGCAATATTGACACGGTATATCCAAACTGGTGGAGCTATGGATATTGGAAAGGTGTTGTAACCAATACGGCAAGCTTGGAAGGTACTTCTTATAAGAGTGCGGAGTATCAAGACAAGAATGAGTATTGTAACGCCGGTGCCGGTGGTGGTGTGTACAGAGACCATGCCCTGACCATCAAAAAAGTGGAAAGCGGCAAATACTACAATGTATTGCCGGATGCAGAGTTTAAGCTGCAACAATACGATGGTACGCAGTTCGTGGACGTAGAGGATAAAACCTATACGACAAACGAGAAAGGCCAGTTTACTATAGAAAAGTCCGGAGCGGATTACCTTACGAATACGCTATACCGTCTGGTAGAAATTACTCCGCCGAGCGGTTATGCGTTGCCGGAAAATCCGGAAGAGGAAGCCGTCTACTTCTACTTTAAAGATGATTCGGATACAACGCATATCCTGCCGACAGATATCCCTGCAAAGGCCATTGACCTGAACAGCGAATCCAAGCAGGTCTATGTGGAAAACGAGCCAAACCTGACCTCTGTAACCGTGGAAAAGAAGTGGAATAATTCCGATGGTACGCCGCTTGCTTCTCCGCCGGATTCAATTGATTTTGAGTTGGTAATGTATTCCAGTAAGGAGAAGCCTGTCAGCGGAAAGTCTGCTACTGTAATAGGCCAAATTGTCAACACGGCGAACAACAAGGTAAGGATGACTTTTGCGGGAGATACGCTGTATACAGAAGATACGGTCATGACGCTTAAGGTTACTTATCCACAGAGAGGTGAGATTCAGTATAATGGAGGTATCGTCCCGGTCATATACTGGAACAACCAGACGATCAGCCCTGTTAAAACAGAAGAACCTGAAAATAAATCGGGCATTACCTGGGTTTATGAATGTAAACTGAAAGCGGGCGAAAACCAGATTTATGGTAAGCTTGTGCATAATGGCGATAGCCACAACATTGAGGCAACTTATCAATCGCCGACGCAGCCAACTAATACAGAGGTAAAACGTATACCCTATACGCTCTCTTCCAGTGACAAGTGGCGTATGACGATTCCTAATCTGCCGCGTTCTGACAAAGATGAGGCAGGGAGTACGGTCTACTACAGCTACAAAGTAGAGGAAATCAACACCAGCACGGACTATCAGGTCAGCTACAGCACCACCAACGGTGTGACCAGCGGCCTGATCACGATGGTCAACACCAAAAAGCCCGATAAGCCGGACGAGCCCGTCTACGAGCTCCCCTCCACCGGCTCCCCGGGCGGCACGGTTCCTTACACGGCAGGCGGCGCGGCCATTGCGCTGGCCGCGGTGCTGTGTGGATATAACTCCAGGCGCAAGCGGAAAAGGGGGGAAGAGTGACTCCTGCAGCTCTGACCCCGGCAACAAACCGAACGTAGGAAAATAAATCCCCTCTCTGGCGTCTCAGAGAGGGGACGTAAGAAAGGTAGTAAAGAAATATGAAAAGAGTAAAACGCGTGTTGGCGCTGCTTGCAGCGTTTGCGTTGGTGCTGGCCATGGCCGTCCCGGCGTGGGCGGAGGAAAACACGGGAAGTATCACCGTTGAGAAAGCCAAGGCAGGTGAAACTTATAGCATTTATAAAATTTTTGATGTGGTGAGCTATGATACGAGTGTAAGCCCCTCGAAAATTGTTTATAAAGTGACAAGTGAGTGGAAGGACTTTTTTGCAATTGGAAATGCTGGTGTAAAGTACATCACTCTGGATAAGAATGACCAGGTAAGTAAAACAAGTCTGGATGCTAGCAATGCGGCTGACTTTGCAAAGGATGCAATTGAATGGGCAAATACAAAGAAAATTAAGGCAACAGCTAGTGAGGTTGCAGGCGAAAATGGTGTAAGGTTTACAGATGTTGCAGATGGCTATTATCTGGTAAATACCAGCCTTGGCGCATTGTGTAGCCTAAACAATGTGACGGGAAATAATGCATTGGTTAGCGAAAAAAATAGTGTTCCGTCTGTTGAGAAAAAAGTCAAAAATGGTAGTGTATATGATGATAGCAACTCTGCAAAGATTGGCGATACGGTAGACTACCAGACCACAATTACCATTACGGGTAATGTAAAAAATGTTGTCCTGCATGATAAGATGGAGAAAGGCCTGACCTTTGATAACAATTCTGTAAAAGTGAAGGTTGACAATGGTGATGTTGCAGTAAGTAACTATACTTTAACGACCTCTAATTTGAGTGATGGCTGCACGTTTGAAATTGAATTTAAGGATGACTATATTGCAAATCTTCCCGCAGGAACACAAATCATAGTTACTTACTCTGCTTCCTTAAATGAAAATGCAGTGATCGGTCCGACTGGCAATAAGAATGATACCTGGCTGAAGTATGGCAATGGCGGTAGTGTTACAGATGAAACAAAAACCTATAGTTATAGTTTTGACCTTGTGAAAACCGATAACTCCAATAAACTGCTGGCAGGTGCACAGTTTGAGCTGTATACGAATAAGAACTGCACGGATAAAGTTGCACTTGTAGAGGATGGCAATGACTATCGTGTAGCAAGTGCAACTGAAAAAGCAACGACAAACTTTACGAGTGCAGTGATCGTGTCGAATGATACCAGCAAAATCACTGTGAATGGCCTGAAAGGCGAAACGAGTTACTGGCTAAAGGAAATCAAAGCCCCGGAGGGCTATAATGAATTGGAAGAGCCGTATAAGTTTATAATGGGCGCAGATAATATGAGCGCAACACTGAATGGCACTCAGTGGGGAGACGGCGGAGTTCACGTTATCAATAACGCCGGTACAGTGCTGCCCTCCACTGGCGGCATGGGCACCACGGTCTTCTACGTCGTTGGCGGCGGCCTGATGGCTGTGGCCGTGGTCCTGCTGGTGACCAAGAAGCGGATGGAGAACAAGCGCTAAACCAAACCCCAAAGCAAAAAATATCCTGATAACATTAGGGAGTAGCCCATGAAAAAGAACCGCAGTACCATAATTTTAATCCTGATCTTTCTCGTGGGTCTATCCGTGATGTTATATCCCACCGTCAGCGATTATGTCAACCAGCGCCACCAGTCCCGCGCGCTGGCCAGCTATGACGAGACGGTCAACGAGATGTCGGATGCGGACTATACCGCCTATTTTGAGGCGGCGGACGCCTACAACCAACGGCTGGCGGCCACGCCCAATTCGTTCTTCACGCCGGAGCAGGTCTCCGGCTATGACGAGACGCTGGACGTCTCCGGCACGGGCATTATGGGGTATATCACCATCCCCAGGATCGGCGTGGAGCTGCCCGTCTACCACGGCACCAGCGATGGTGTTTTGCAAGTGGCGGCAGGCCATCTGGAGGGCAGCAGCCTCCCCGTGGGCGGGGCGGGCACCCATGCGGTCATCTCGGCCCACCGCGGCCTGCCCAGCGCCAAGCTGTTCACCAATCTGGACGAGTTGGAAGCGGGCGACACGTTCACCATCACGGTGCTGGACCGGGTGCTGACCTATGAGGTGGACCGGATCTCCATTGTCCTCCCCACCGAGACGGATCTATTACAGCCCGTAGAGGGGCAGGACTATGTTACCCTGATGACCTGCACGCCCTACGGCATCAATACCCACCGCCTGCTGGTGCGCGGCCACCGTGTCAACACGCGGGAGAGCCAGAAACATGTCCGTGTCACGGCGGACGCGACACGGATCGACCCCATCATCACGGCGCCTGTCATTGCCCTGCCCATGCTGGCAGTGCTGCTGATCTGGCTGCTGGTGACCACACGGAAGCGTCCGAAAGCAGGCAAACATGAGAAAACGACGAGAGGTGACCCCCATGAAACAAATTCGTAAACAGCTGGCGGTGTTGTTGCTGGCTGTGGCCCTGGCGGCAGCGTGCGCGGCCCCGGCGTTTGCCGCCGCCACAGCCGCCAGCATTGAGCTCACCCGGAAAGGCAGCATCACCGTGACCCTCCGGGATTCCGAGAGCGGGAGCGCTGTCTCGGGCGGCAAGCTGACCCTGTATCAGGTGGCCTCCATCAGCCGCCAAAATGGAAATTTAAGCTACGATTATACAAATGGTTTTGAAAATTGCGGCGTTTCCCTCGGCGATCTCTCGGAGAGCGACCTGGCCCGGACCCTGGACGACAAGCGCCCGGCCGACAGCAAAGGGGAGACGCTCACCGTGGACACCGATGGCAGGGCCGTCTTCTCACGGCTGCCGCTGGGCCTGTATCTCGTCGTCCAGAGCACCGCTTCCACCGGGTATGAGAAGATCAACCCGTTCCTGGTGTCGGTGCCGCTGGTGGAGGAGGACACGTACCTCTACGATGTGGACGCCCTGCCCAAGGTGGGCACGCTGACGCCCACCACCCCGCCGGACGTGCCGGAAGAACCCGACAAGCCGGAGGAACCGGACAAACCCACGGAACCCGAGAAGCCCACCGAGCCGGAAAAGCCGACCACGCCGGAAAACCCGGACAAACCGGAGACTCCGGATCTCCCCGAGGAACCGGGCAAGAACACCCCTCCGGGTGCCGACAACCCCGATGACTGGGTGCTGAACGGCCGCCCGGATAAGAACAAGGCTCCCAATCCGGGCAACCCGGACGATTGGGTGCTGAATGGCCGCCCGACCCTGCCCCAGACCGGCCAGCTGAACTGGCCCATCCCGGTGCTGACGGCGGCAGGCACCTGCCTCATTGCAGCGGGCATCCTGCTCCGCAAAAAACACTGAGCCATGCAGAAAAGACGACTTGGAACCATCCTCATCCTGCTGGGAGCGCTGCTGCTGGCCGGGGCGCTGGGCCTGCTGGGCTACAACCAGTGGGACAATGGCCGCGCCCAGAAAGCGGCGGCACAGGTGCTGGATCAGCTGGAAACGACGCTGGACGAGCAGGAGAACCATTTGCAGCTTCTGGTGCCCACCCAGGTGGACGACACCGCCCGGGAGATGACCGTTACCGCCATTGATGGCTGGGATTACATCGGGTATCTCTCCATCCCGTCCATCGGGCTGGCCCTGCCCGTGATGAGCGAGTGGAGCTATCCGGGCCTCAAAATTGCCCCGGGGCGGTACGCGGGCTCGGTCTTCACGGACGATCTGGTCATCTGCGGCCACAACTATGCCCGGCATTTCAGTCCTGTCAAGCGGCTGGCGATAGGCACCACGGTGCAGTTTGTGGATATGGACGGCCGGGAGTGGGACTACACCGTCTCCAAAGTGGAGACCCTGCAGCCCACCCAGATCGAAGAGATGGTGGGCAAGGCGGACGGTGATGACTGGGATCTGACCCTCTTCACCTGTACCACCGGCGGCAGTGCCCGCTGCGCGGTGCGCTGTACCCGGGTGGAGACGGCTTCCTGAAGATTCCAAACCGGAATAATTTGTGCGGATATTACAAAAAGGCACGCTCTCTTTGGGAGAACGTGCCTTTTTCGCATCTTATTTTAGGTTTCGGGGGAGATCAGTAGTGCAGCTGGTCAGCGGTCAGAGCCTCCAGCACGGGCAGCATGGCGGCTGCTTCCGCCTTGGCCTTGGGCAGGTCCATATCGCGGTAGTTGCCGCACTCCACCTCACTGGCACCGGGGACGGCGCCCTCAAAAGCGGCCATGAAGCGGAACGAGTCCACGGTCAGGGCCAGCGCCTCGGCGGGGGTCAGGCCCCGGGTGAGCAGGTAAAAGCCGGTGCGGCAGCCCATGGGGCCGACGTAGATGACGCCGTCCTTGTAGGCGCTGTTCCGCGCGTAGGTGGCAAACAGGTGCTCCAGCGTGTGGGCCGCGCCGGTGGTCAGGTAATCGCCCTGATTGGGCTTCTTCATCCGGATGTCCCAGGTCAGCACATCACCATCCTGGCGGCTCAGGTACATGCCCCGGTCCAGTTTGGTGTGATCGACACAGAAGCTTGCAATGCGTTCCATGATGTTCTCCTTCAGGATCAGGCCTGCAGGCGCTGGACGCTGCCGTGGGCACAATCCACAGCGATATCCAGGCCGTCGCGGATGTGGCTGCAGGCACCTGCAGCACCCACGATGGTGGGTTTGAGCAGGGAGTTGCCCACAATGGCAGCGTGGCTGTTCAGGCCGGGCTCCTCGACCACCAGAGCGGCGGCATCGCGGACATAGCCCAGCATCTCGTTGGTGGTGGAGGGAACGACCAGCACCATGCCGGGGCGGAACTTTGCCTTGACCTCCTCCAGAGTGCGGCAGACGCAGGCCTTGCCGCTGGCGGAGACCAGATCGGTCTTGCCGCGGCCCACGCCCACACCGGTGGCCAGGCAGTTGCCCACCATGTGGATCTTGATCATGTTGGTGGTGCCGGAAACGCCCACAGGCACGCCTGCGGTCACAACGGCCAGCTCGCCGTTGTGCAGGTAGCCGTTCTTCTCGGCCAGAGCGGTGGACATCTCAATCAGCTCATCGGTGCTGTGGGCGGGGCCCATCAGCAGGGAAGTGATGCCCCAGCTCAGGGAGAGCTGACGCTGCACCTGTTCGTCCATAACGCAGGCAATAATGGGCTGCTTGGGGCGGTACTTGCTCAGCAGGCGGGCGGTGTTGCCGGACTCGGACACGGTGACGATGGCGGCAGCATTCACGTCCTTGGCGGTCAGGCAGGCAGCGTGAGCGGTTGCATCGCTGACGCTGATCTGGATCTCGGCGTGGCGCTGGGCGCGGTAGTGCTCCTCGTTTTCGGTGCGCTCTGCAATGGCGGACATGGTCTTGAGGGCCTCCACGGGGTAGTCACCGGCAGCGGTCTCACCAGACAGCATGATGGCGGAGGTGCCATCGTAGATGGCATTTGCCACGTCGGAGATCTCGGCACGGGTGGGGCGGGGGTTGACCATCATGCTGTCCAGCATCTGGGTGGCAGTGACGATGGGCTTGCCGAAGGAGAAGGAGCGGTCGATGATGTCCTTCTGGATGCCGGGCAGCTCGGTGAAGTCGATCTCAACGCCCAGGTCACCACGGGCCACCATGACGGCATCGGCTGCGGAGAGGATGCTGTCGATGTTGTTCACGCCCTCGCGGTTCTCGATTTTGGCAATGATACGGATGTTGGAATCGTACTCATTCAGCAGGTTGCGGATGTCGTACACATCCTGTGCGGTGCGCACAAAGGAAGCAGCGATGAAGTCAAAGCCGTTCTGTACGCCAAAGATGATGTCCTCGCGGTCCTTCTGGCTCAGGTAGGGCATGGACAGATGCACGCCGGGCACATTGACACCCTTTTTGGTCTTGATCTTGCCGCTGTTCAGCACGGTGCAGATGATGTCGGTGTCGGTGACCTGCTCAATGTGCAGCATGATCAGGCCGTCGTCCAGCATGATGGTGCCGCCGGGCTGCACGTCCTGGGGCAGATCCTTGTAAGTGACGGAGCAGATCTCCTTGGTGCCCTCCACCTCGCGGGTGGTCAGGGTAAAGGTCTGGCCGGCTTCCAGCATCTCCACACCGTTCTTGAACTCCTTCAGGCGGATCTCGGGGCCCTTGGTGTCCAGCAGGGCGGCAACGGGCTTGCCCAGCTCCTCACGCAGAGCCTTCAGCTTTGCCAGACGGCCGCCGTGCTCCTCGTAGGAACCGTGGGAGAAGTTGAAACGGGCCACGTTCATGCCGTTTGCAATCAGGTCGCGCAGGACATCGCCCTTATCGGTAGAAGGGCCCAGGGTGCAGATGATCTTCGTTTTTCTCATAAAATACCTCCAACGTTTACGCTATAATGCTCTCTATCTTGACGCAGCAGCCCAAGCTGGCTGCTCTCTGGCGGGCAGTGATTGCTTTGCGCCCGCGGCGGCAGTATACGCCAATATGGCTGTTTCAACAAACCATACCACTATACATTATAAGCTCTTGGATACAATAGCGCAAGAAAAATCTTTGCAAAGAAACTGCTAAGATTTCATCAGGTTTGAACAAAAAACTTTCCACCACAAAGCGCTTGCATAACCGGCGGGATTTGCTTATAATGAAGGTAAGCAAAAGTGCGACTGTTCCGGGGCAGTCCCGGAGGAAAATGGAGTGAAAACATATGGAAAAGCGTGTATTTTTGATCGTACTGGACAGCTTTGGCATCGGTGCGGAGCCGGATGCGGCCGCCTTTGGCGACGAGGGCACCAACACGCTGGGGGCCATTGCAGGGCATCCCAATTTCAACTGCCCCAACCTGAAAAAGCTAGGCCTGTTCAACATTGACGGTGTGACCGCGGGCGAAAAGACCGACGCGCCCGCCGGTGCCTTTGCCCGCCTGCAGGAGCAGAGCATGGGCAAGGATACCACCATCGGCCACTGGGAGA
>ENA-OROP01002192-OROP01002192.1-human-gut-metagenome-genome-assembly--contig:-NODE-2192-length-15143-cov-6.865125_pt1 | contig 15143 bp, 8 predicted proteins | sample MGYA00242132_ERZ509056 | MGnify/ENA primary metagenome ERZ509056 (study PRJEB26280, sample SAMEA2338768) | human gut metagenome | biome: human gut; feature: human-associated habitat; material: faeces...
CTTGCAAAGATTATATTAGTACATAAGGAAAGGTTGATGAAATTTATGAAACATTCTGCAAGAGTTCCTAGTTCAAATAAAATTGTGGAAAAGAAGTTTGTGAGAATCGGAGAGGGTTCAATGACTTACAGCATAGGACATCATAGATTTATCGAAATGGCTAGAGCAGCTGGAGCTGTATATAAGATAGGCGAAGCAAAAGGAAATACTATTCTGATTAATCTGGAGGTGTTTGATGAATATATGGAGCAATTCAGAGAACCGCCAACAGAAATGAAACATCCATTGCCAAATGTGAAAGGAGACTGATGAATCAGCAAGAATGTGAATATCGGTAACAGAAAGAAGCTCATCAATGGAAATGGCTTTGTATTTGGTGTGCCGGGTTCCGGTAAATCCTTCTTCTGCAAGATGGAAATGGGCAGCGTATTCTTGTCGGGAGATGATGAAATAATCGTTATAGATCCAATGAACGAATACTTTGATATTGCTGAGACTTATGGTGGAACAGTGGTAAATATGTCCACCTACACGGATAACTATGTGAATCCGCTGGAGATGGATGTATGGAGCCTTGATCCGAATGATTCCAAGGGAATGGTAAGAGAAAAGGGCGAGTTCATGCTTGGTCTTTGTGAGCAGTGCATCGGTGACAGCTTAAATTCAAGACAGAAGTCAATCATCGACCGCTGTGTGAGAAAACTGTATATCGACATTGCAAGGAGCAAAGAGAAGTATATCCCGGTAATGAGTGATTTTTACGATATTCTCATGGCACAGCCGGAGGACGAGGCAAAAGACATTGCATTGTCTTTGGAACTTTTTGTAAATGGTTCGCTTAACATCTTCAACCACCAGACAAATGTGGATGTGGATAACAGATTTACAGTCTATGGCATCAGGGACTTAGGTACAGAGCTTAGTCCTATCACAATGCTTGTTATGATGGAGTCCATTCAGAACAGGATTGTTGAGAATGGTAAGCGAGGCAAGGCAACATGGCTCTATATTGATGAGTTCCATGTCCTGCTTAATTCGGAGTATTCTGCAAAATATCTGCAGCAGCTCTGGAAGAAGGTAAGAAAGCAGGGAGGTCTTTGTACCGGTATCACGCAGAATGTTGTCGATCTGTTGCAGAATTACACAGCAACCACAATGCTTGCAAACTCTGAGTTTGTGGCACTCTTGAAGCAGGCAAATACAGACAGTTCAAAGATGGCGGAGGTTATCGGGGTATCAGAGGCACAGCTTCGGTTCGTAACTAATACCGCCTCTGGAATGGGACTTATTAAGTGTGGTTCGGTAGTAATTCCCTTTGATAATCAGATCAGCAAGGATACGGATTTGTACAGGCTGTATAATACCAACATTCATGAGAAGATTGCGGAACAGAAGAAAAAAGAAGCAATGCTGCAGTGATAACAGATGAATTTTTATAGAATCTATAGTATAATCAAGAGGTCGGATGAATGTCCGACCTTGATGATAATAAATTAGATATTCCCTATTTTTAAGAAGAAAGCATATAAGATTCGATATGAAAAATAAATAAGGAAGCAGTTCTAAAATGTATCATTTGTACCGGAGAACATGTGGCTGGATTTTAAGATATGCTTATCGTACACTTTGACGAGAATATGTTGATTGGGGATGCAGCGGACCTGGATGCATTTATGGAAATGTATGGTGTGGAAGCAATTTCCAAGGAATATTTGTAATTATTAGGGAAAAGAAAATTTGAATTTTACGCACTATTAACTTTTGGATATAAAGTGCCGATATTACAGATATAGAAACGGATTTCTGTATCAATTTTCAAGGAGGATGATACCATGATTAGAGCAGCTAATTTAACACAGGTAACAGATTATTATAAGAGCAATACTGTTAGTAAGCAAAATAACACAGAGAAAGCAAAAGATGTGCAGCCCAATGCACAGAAAATAAAATCCAGCGAAGATAAGTTATCTTCTAAGGCACAGAAATATCTGGAAACATTGCGTAAGGATAATGCGGATTTCGATTTTATTATTGCTGATAAAGGCGATGATTTCAGAGGATTAGTAGACCAAAGCGATAAGGAATTTACAGTTGTTTTTTCAAGTGCTGAACTTGAAAGAATGGCATCCGATGAGAAATATGCACGGGAAAAATTGTCTACGGTAAAAACTGCAGTTGAGATGTCAGATAAAATCAATGAACAGTTTGGGTTTGAACGTGCTTGGGGAACGACAGACAATAGTGGAACTGTATTAAATAAGTTAACTATGTCCTTTGATGATGATGGAAAGATGACACTTTTTGCTGATTTGGAGAAGATTACAGAAAAGCAGAAAGAACGGCTTGAAGAATTAAAGGAAAAACGTGCAGAGGAGAAAAAGCAGGAAAAGAAGGATGTAACTGTTAAGCGGACTACAATTCAGGCAAATTCAAAAGAAGAATTATTTGAAAAGATTTCTGAACTGGATTGGAGTAAGATAACAGAAGAAAAGGCAACACAGGGTATGAAGTTTGATATCACTATTTAATCGTAGCATTAACCGGGAATTGGAGGTGTGCTATGATTGCAGGTACAATACGAAACGCTGTGAATCAGATGCAGTTAGTAAATGATTGGGAGCAAAAGAAGGCTACCGGGGATGTTGTAAAGAAGCAAGAGGGTATGACTGTAACAAGTCAGGAAGAAAGCATGATTCAGCATTTCCGAGAGCAACTTGAGCGAGACAAAGAAAGTTCTGCATATAGTCAGATTTATAACAAGATTGCAAGCGGTCAAGAATTAACAGCTTCAGAAGAAGATGCTATTCGTCAGAAAGACCCTAAAGCCTATATGGAATATAAAGCGGCAAGAATGGAACAAGAAGCTTATGAGCGTAGGTTGGAGAGATGTAAGACAAAAGAAGAGGCTCAAAGGCTTCAAGTAAATGAGATGAATGGAAATTTGGCAGAACTAAAAAGTATCGTGAATAATCCAAATATTCCAAAGAGTGAAAAGCTTAAGGAAGCTCAACGTATCATGGGAAATACTTTTAGAGCTGTAGAGTCATTCACAAGATTTGTAAAAAGTACAGAATATAGGGATTTGCCAACAGAAGAGGAAATTGTAGAGACATCTATAGAAAAGGGGCAGGTTGCAGAGGATTCAAACGATACTGAAATGTCTGAACAGTTAACATCAGATACAACTGTTTCAGTAGATGAGGCAGCAAAAATAGTAAATGATTCGAAGCGAGATTTACAATTAAGTGATGTTCACCAAATTGAAAAAGATGTTATAGAGGAAATGAAGGATATCGAAATAAAGCATTTTGGTGAGAAGAAATCATCGGTCAGAATAGACATTACGGTATAGGAATAGTCTGCGTGAAATTTCAGTTTCATGTTGCTTTTAATAATTGAATATTGAATGATTTTACATAGCCGTTAAGGAGTAATTTTTGCTCCCTAGCGGCTTATTTTATTTTTCAAAGTAGGAGGTGAGAAAATTGAAAATTAGAAAGGTTGATGACAAACCGATGGTCATTCACACCAAGGAGAAAGCCAAGATTCATGCCCACGAACCGAAGGGAGCCAAGATTAAGGGGAGTAACATCTATACAGTAGAGAGAGGTCCTAAGACAGCTGGTGCAAAGGTAACTGATACGGATAGAAAGAAGTCCTATCGCAAGAGTACCATTCATCAGTCGGAGCCGAAGAATAAGGGATTATCAAGATTCAAGCAAAACCTTAAGGAATCAAACACTTCCATCAAGACCAAGAACACGAATCTTCACATTGCAGGAAGAACTGGAGCACTTGTAGCCGGGGCAGTAACAGATCAGGTGGAAGGCGGTCAGGAGGTATCGCAGGCAGCATATCTTGCATATGAAGCAAGCCGCCCTGTTACCGGAACTGCTTCTAAGGGGGCTGCACTTTTCAGGAAAAAGGCGGCAGCCGAGGCAAAGAAGCGTATCAAGAAGGTAGAGGCAGGAAAGAAGCTGGCAAAAAAGACAGCAAAGAAAGCTGCCAAAGATACAGCCAAGACTGTAGCTAAAGAGACGGCAATGGAAGAAGTTAGGATTACCTAAAGAGTTGGGTAACAACTTGAAAATGGTATATCAACGGAAAGAAAAGGATAAACCAGCAGAGTTTTTAGAAGTATGGAATCCAGATAAAGAATATCCTTCAAGTTGTATTATTACAAATGTTTCATCGACATTAGGAGGATTTAAGTTGATGCAAGCTGGAACTGAGATAGTGAATATGCAAGGTACAAGTAAAGATCCAAAACATGGTTATAATAGTTGGATAGATTTTATGAGAGCTGCGTATCAGAAAATAGGATTAGAAAATGGTCTTGTAGGTGGATGCTCAGTAGATAACTATATATATGAACGTGATGAAAATGGTGATGAAATTGCTATTCCATGTGCACATTCTGTATACCCAGCAGGTGCACATGTATATGAAATGGTTGGCGGACAAATTGACCCTAATAATTTTTATCTGGTTTCATTGTGTAGTCGTCACAATAAGGCAGGCACTATACGTACTTATATGAAATTAGAACAGGCGGTTTTGGCAATAAAGTTAAACAATTTTATGAAATAAAAAGGAGGACAAAATTATGGCAGACACAAAAGTTGTAACACCAACCAGCGCAGATGTTACCCCAACGGTAGTAGTAAAGCAACCAGACATTATGCAGGCTTTGATTAAAGTAGACTTTGAACTTCTTGGAACAAAGCTTGTGGCAGAGTACTACAAGTCAAATGATAAGGAATATTATCTGCTGATGCCTACAGATCAGGCAGATGCCAGAGGAATTACCATTAATGACATGATAAACGATATTTGTTATCTGATTGGCTTGGATGATACAGCAAAATTACAGGTTAAGGAATTAACTGATTGTATTGAATCGTTGGGGTTAAGCTTTAAAGATATCAAAGTTGTATTAAAAATGGCATATTTTTATTCGGTTGTGGACAGTACGAACAGTACAGGGGAAAATGCGGCACCGGTAAACAATACAGAATACGCATTCCAGCTTGAAATTGATACTTCAAAAGCACTCCCGGAAAGCCTCAAGATTTTCAATATTCAGAGAGTCGGTGTAGCAGTCTGGAACACAGAGAGAAGTAAGATTATCAGCCAGATGAATCTTTACAAACCGGAAGATTTGTTAAAAGAAATCTAAGAAGCGAGGTGGTTTTGATGTCAAAAGAATATATGAACAGTTCCTTGAATATGGAAGGTGAATTATGCGGTGTCAAAACCACTCTTTTGGCAGGTTGCATCGAAGATGAGCTGTTGTTTTCTGCGGAAGTGGAAATAACCAAAGACAGCCTGAAAGAACTTCTAAAACTGTTTGGCAGCGTTACGAAAGAAAAAGTAGGGGATTACGTGGAACTGCTGAACGATTTTGAGGTAAAAGCCCTGTTTGCACATAGCAATCAGCAGACCATGCTGGAGGTGCGTACAGAAGCACTAAAATTTTTGGCTTATGATGGAAAACAGGGAAAACTGGTTGCCTTTGCCCTTCTTCCGCAGGAAATTATCAATGGGGAAAACGATTCGCTGGCACAGGTAGTAAAGAAAGTGATGTATGTGTTTGGAATACACAGCTTCACCTTCCTTTACCGTAATACGAACATAAACTGTAGCGAATTGTACAAAGCATATTCGTACCTGCCGGAAGTTCCGCCCATAATAGAAGGAAGCCTTCTATTAAGCACAGCCTTTCGATTTGATGAAGTGGCAAAATATCCATTTACAGATGCCATGAGAACAATCTTCGGAATAAACCAGATGGATATATTCGTGGGGCTGGGTGGAAAACAGGTAAGCTGTGCACTGCTTGTGCCGGATATTGAAAATGCACTGTTAAGCTGTCAGAACATAGTAATCTATACACAGTTTGGCAGCAATAATGTGAAATTCCAGATGGCGGGAGCTATCGGACTAAGCTGCTTTCCGGGATTAAAATTTTATGTGAATGCAGAATTCACACTTACAAATGTATCAATATCGGCAAGTACCATGCCGACAAGCGTTTATCAGATACCTAATACAAAAATATCAATCTGCAACTGTGGGCTGGAGCTTGGCTTTGGCAAATCCGGTATCAATATCGGGGCAATGTCACAGATAAATATCCGCAATCTTATGTGGTATGGAGCATTGAGCATATCCTATAATGGTACGGTTCCAATGCTTGATATGATCAACATAGCCATGAGTGAAGTGTCGGTATCCTCTCTGGTATCAAACCTTGCAGGAATTGATTCGCAGTCAGTAAAAGAACTGGATATATTTACCGTCACAGCCTTTGACATCAATAGTTCAGGTGGCGGTAAAACGATTGATTTTAAGACACTTACAGATGCGGAAATCATACAGGCTGTAAATAATGCATTAGCGGGAATGAAGCAGGAGTATCTGCTGAGTCAGGACAATGTAAGTGTGACAAGACTTCCGGGCGATAGTGCCTGTGACGTTCTGAACACAAAGACCATGTTCCATTACTGGCTGAACAGTAAGGGAGAATTATCCTTTCCACCGCAGGCATATTATGCATCTAAGCATCTGACCATAGGCAGATACAATTTTGATATGGGAGTATTCTTTGCAGGACAGTTGGAGATTTTCGGACAGAAAATCAAAGTCATGTTTTCGTCAGTAAATGATAAAGGCATTCTTGGATATGCGGAAGTATCACCAATACATAACAGTGTGCTTATTATCAGCGGTTCCCGTTCTGAGAAAAACAGGATAAACCCGGTGCTTGGCAGTACATCAAACAGTACATTGGAACTGCTGACACAGGATTTTTACAGAAATGAAGTGACAGACAGACCGGTCACTTTATACATGGATGTATCCAAAAACGCCTGCAATTTTTATATAGATGGGCATATAGAACTGTGCAAAATATTTTCTTTTGATGCACTGGTATATTTTGCCAACAAAAACATAAGGATTGCTGTTGAAACAAGCTATTTCAACCTGTTTCGGGCTTCATTGTATCTGAATGCAGATTATCAGAAAATGAAAAATCTGTTCTTTGAATTTGAAGTCTCTCTCGACAGCACAGGATTACAGAATAACCTGAAACAACTGACGTACCTGCTGGATGAAGCAGTAACCAAATATGACAAAAAGATACATGATGCACAGAAAAAAATCAATGATGCAAAGAACAAAGTATCCTCCCTGCAAAATGAGATAAACTCATACAAAAGTAAAATCGAAGAGTGCAGGAGGGTAATTAGGAAAGCAAAATGGTATCAGTGGGCGAAGATGGCTAAGGAAACAGCCAAAATCGTAGGCTATGAGGTTGCCATCGGCGGCATATATCTTGCGATGAAAACGGCAGAGGCAGCTCTTGATGCAGCCAATAAGGTACTGTCGCTTGCAAACAAACTGGGTAGCGGTTTCCTTAACACAATTAACAAAGTGATTCAGGGTGTGCTTAATGTATTCTATATCAGCAAGGCACTTCTTGGCATAATCGTAAATGGAAGCCAGATATTTGTAAAAGTCAATATGGAGCTTACCGTTATTGGAAAACAGATATCCGTAAAAGAAGAAGTGGATATGAACAAACTGATTGAAAAGCCAATCATTCTGTTGGAGGAACTGACCATCAATCAGATCAAGGACCTGATAGATATGCTGTCATTGGGACAGACACCGGAATACGAGAGGATAGAGGCAACGCCATATCCATATATGGAATTTCCGGAAGATCCAGTGGAACTGTCAGAAATGGTTGCCTATGGTGCAAAACGAATCGAGCAGGCAAAGGGAATGGTAGAAGAACTTCAAGACCTGTACATTGACGAGCTTCAGGAGCTGGATTCCGAGATTGAGGATATGGATACAGAATTTAAGGCGGCAGCACAGATGGTAAGCTACTCTCTGGAAAAAGCATCGGATAACGTATACATAGATGGTATGGACGAACTGATTACGCAGATAGAGGAAGCAAAGGAGGACGGACAGATAAGTCCTGAAGAAATCAAGCTTGCCGAGTCATGTATAGATGATTATCTGAATATCATCCGCCCGTCCGCCACGACAATAGAAGAATCAAGTATGCGTGTGAAGGAATGCGTAGACAGCATAGATACTGAAAGAACGACAAAAAGAATGCGTAGTTCTTATAAGAACGCTGATGCAGAGAATGGAACTGAGCTTATGAACAACAGGGACTATGACAAGTTCTATGGAGAGCTCCAGTCTGTGGTAGAGAAGTATTTTCCGCATGGTTCCGGACATGGATATTTCAACATCACGGATGAAGAAGTATTCTATCAGGCATTAAATAACGCAAGAAAACAAGCAGGATGTGCTTATGTAGAACTGTCCGAGGAAGATGAAGAAGAAAATCAGGAATCAGGTCTGCTGTATGGAGCAAAACCGTTAAGGCGGATGGTAAGTGAAGGATATATTCAGAGGCTGCAATAAAAGTAAAAAATTATTGTACTCTTTTTCAGTCAGCCATTATGGGATGGTTAAAGTTTCATATACAAAAAAATCAGGAGCTTTCTAAGATTAGAAGGATGGAGCATCGTGCTCTTTCAAGGATAATCAAGGGAAGCTCTTTTGTTTATAAAAAGATATATTTGAATTTCAAATAAAAATTCTTGAAGAAACAGCCTTTTTTTAGTACAATAAAACTGAGTTAGTGTATAGAATGATAAATAGAAATTCATGATAGATTTTGTTCATATTATCTATCTGAATATGACTGGAAAATAAGAGAATATCTTTATGGGGACAGAATGTGTAACTGCACCATAGTTTGGACAGGAGGATTGATATTATGAAAAAATGGAAAGAAAGAGGAAAGAGAATCGCAGTATTGTTGCTTACGGCAGCCCTTGTTGGAAGCAGCGTGGACTTATCTGCTCTTACGGTAAATGCAGCAGAGGAAGAAAAAGTGCTGACCTGTGAAAAAGAGGAGCAGACTACATCGGAAGAAATAACCGAGACAGCAAAGCGTATCACCTCATGGACATGGAATGATGAAGAGGAAATGCTGGACTTGGAGGAAAACGTGCTGGCACTTCCCGGTGCATCCAAAGATTATATCGTATCCTTTGATGACATCGTATCATTCCTTCCTGCTTCCATCACAGCCACGATTACAACATCTGCGTCCGTTACCGAAACAGAGGATACAGAAGCAACAAACGAATCGGAAGAAACGGATGGAGCGGAAGAAACCGTGACTCTGGAAGGCTGGGTATGTGAAAACTACCCGGAGGAAGGTGCGTACAGCGGTAACTATACTTTTACTGCGAATCTGCCGGAGGGCTATGAACTCGCAGAGGACGCAGCAGCACTGAAAGTAAATGTAGAACTGGGTGGAGCACAGCTTTTGGAAGCAACCACCATCACACCAACAAAACCGGAAAATGGTAATGGTACAGCAGAAAACCCGTATCAGATTACCTCGGCGGCAGAACTTTACTGGTTCGCCGGACTTGTAAACGGAACTCTTACAGACGTTACTAAAAATAGTTCAGCCTGTGCGAAGCTGATGAATGATATCACGGTAAATAATAATCTGCTTGACAGGATTACATATAAAACAGATGATGACGGCAATCTGACCAATGAAGTAGCAAACGGCGGGAACTTCATTTCATGGACACCGATTGGAGCAGCTAATAACGGCTATCAGGGGACTTTTGATGGAAATGGAAAGACCATCAGCGGACTCTTTTTCAATGATAGCCAAAAAAGTCATGTTGGCTTGTTTGACAATATATATATGGCAACAATTCGGAATGTCGGTGTCGTTGATTCTTATTTTTTCGGAGAACATTATGTCGGAGGCGTGTGCGCATTTGGTGTAGATGGTACGATAACTGGCAGCTATAACACAGGAGTGGTAAGTGGAGAAGGATGTGTCGGAGGCGTGTGTGGAACTGGTAGCAGTGTTACGATAACTGACAGCTATAACACAGGTAGTGTAAGTGGAAATGATGATGTCGGAGGCGTGTTCGGATATGGTGAAAATTGTACGATAAACAATTGCTATTATCTGAAAGCGGAAGGCACGGATTTGGGTGGCATTAACGGCGCAGATGTCGAAGGGCAGGCTGAAGGAAAAACCGCTGCACAGTTTGCATCCGGCGAGGTTGCATACCTTTTGCAGGATGGACAGAAAGTGGGAGAAGATGGCACGATACCACAGGTCTGGGGACAGAACATTGATAATGATGGTGAGAAACAATCTTTTCCTGTTTTTAGTAATGCGAAAGTCTATAAACCTTCAGAAAGTTCTCCTTGTAAGGTTGGATACACAAATAATGCGGAAGGCTTAAAGGAACATGACTTTGGCGACGACAAGACTGGCGAAAGCTGTTCGTACTGTAATATAAAGAACATCAACTATTCTGGTATCAGTATTAGCGGTGTGGATACCCCTTACTACTATACAGGTAATGAGATTAAGCCGGATATTACCATAAAAAAAGGCGAGACATCATTAACTCTTGGTGAAGATTATAACATTACTTATGGAAACAATACAGATGTGGCAGGCAGCAATGCTGAAAACGCTCCTTATGTGAAGATTACCGGAAAGGGTAATTATACAGGAGAAATTACAAAGAACTTTACCATTGCTTACATTACTGCTCCGGATAATTATATAACAGGAACGAAAGGTGCGAATGACTGGTATACTTCAGATGTCACAATCGGCGTAGCAGACTGGCAGGTATCAACGGATGGAAGCAGTTGGAATGACAGCATTTCGGTTACCGAAGAGGGAACACATTCTTATACTCTTTATTTTAAAGACAGTAACGGATACATTACAGATAGCATAAACAAAGAGATTAAGATTGATAAAGCTGCTCCAACCGGAACCATTCAGGTAAAAGAAAGTACATGGGATAAATTTTTAGAGAAAATTTCCTTTGGCTTCTATACCAACACCAAAGAAAAAATTACGATTACATCAGAGGATACCGGCTCCGGTATAGCCTCTACAGAATATCTGGTATCTGACAAGGCATATACACAAATTTCAGATATGCAGAATCTGAGTGGCTGGAAAGATTATGATAATAGCAATAAGCCTAAAATCAAGACGAACAGGACCAACTATGTGTATGCGAGAATCACAGACAATGTCGGAAATGTAACCTATCTGTCCAGTGATGGCATTTTGCATGATGATGAGAAACCGTATATTTTTGATATAACCCCGGTCATGAAGGATCGCTCCGGTAGTGTGACATTTGATATTTTTGAAGATGGAAGCGGTCTTGAGAAGGTTTATTTCTTATATAGTACGGATATAAATGAGGTAACAAGTGCTACGACAGAGAATTTGAAAGCATCTGATTATCACAATGCAACCGGAACCTTTACATTATCAGACCTGAAACCAAATACCGAGTATTACTGTGCAGTTCTTGCAGTGGATAAGGCAGGAAATGAAAGTTATCTTTTAAATAGCACATTTAAGACATTAAAGGAAGCCATCACGGGAACTGTATCCATTTCCGGAGAGGCAGTATATGGAAAAACATTGACAGCATCCTATGAGGGACTTGCGACAGATGCCGGCGAAGTTACAGTTTCATGGTATCGTGGAGAAGATACTACAGCGATTGCTACCGGAGATACATATACTTTAACAGCAGATGATGTAGGAAAAGTGATTACAGTTAAGGTTACCGCTGAAAACTGTTCCGGAGAACTGACGGATTCCACCGCCGAGGTAGCAAAGGCAGAACATCCAAATCCACCGACGAATGGAAATGTGGATGATGAAAACAATACCTTTACCTTTAACGGAACAAGCGGAGTTACTTACGAATACAGTACCGATGGTGGAGCAAGTTGGACGGATATTACGGTAGATTCCGGCACCGGTGTTGGTACTGTTACAGTTGGAAACGTGATAGTCAACACAGGAGATTTACAGGTACGGGCAAAGGAAACAGATGGATATAAGGCAAGTGATGTTATTTCCAATACATCTGCCTATACCGCAACCTTAGAAGGCAGCGTAAGCCTTTCCGGAACTGCAAAGTATGGGGAAACCTTAACTGCAACTGTAACCGGAGCACAGCAGGGAGCTGTATTAACCTATACTTTCTGCGCGGACGATACAGTGCTTCAGCAGGGAAGCAGCAATACTTATAAGATTGTATCCGCCGAAGCAATTGGAAAACAGATTACAGTTAAGGTATCTGCGGAAGGATACATAGGAACAGTTAATGATACTTCGGATACTGTTGCAAAAGCAGACGGAGTGCTGACACTGAAACAGACTGAATTTACCCCGACCTTTGGGGATGAGGCATTTAAGCTTGGATGTAGCAGAACCGGAGACGGAACGATTTCCTATAAAGTTTCCGATGAAAAGGTCATTAAAGTTTCCGATACCGGAGAAGTAACGATTGTGGGAGCAGGAAGTGCCACCGTAACAGTATCTCTTTCGGAAACAGAGTGTTATACCGGTGCGGCAGAGCAGACGATTAAAGTCAATGTGGCAAAGAAAGACTATGTATTAAATCCGTCAACAGGTACGGCAGCTTATACATATAAGCAGGGAGCAAGTAATGTGGCGGTGGATGTTGCAGGAATGCTTCCGGCAGATAAGGGTAATACAACATACTCTGTGTCAACGGCAGATGCCGGTACGATACTTGAAAATGTATCGGTAGATAAAAATGGTAATCTTACCTACAATGTGAAGTCATTTGATAACTATACAGATGGAATTACAGCAACTATTGCAGTCACTGCAACGATGGCGAATTATAAAGATGTAACTTATACATTAACTGTAAAGATTACTGATAAATTCGTAGTGACGGAAAAGGCAGGTGCAAAGGTTTCTTCTGACAGCACATCCCTTGTGTACGGACAGAAGATAAGTGCATTAAAGCTTAATACCACAGAAGCAAAATTTGTAGCCAATGGAACAGAGGTAGCAGGTACACTTAGCTGGGAAACACCGGATGAGGTACTGAATGCCGGAAGTCATCAGGTTATATGGAAGTTTGTGCCGGAGAATGAAGCACTTTATCAGGGATGTACCGGAACGATCACAGTAACCGTAAGTCAGGCGACACCGAATGTGACAACTGTTCCGACAGTGGCAGACAGAGTATATCATCCAACTGCAGCATTAACAGATAGTGATCTTGTTAGTGGAAGCGTAAGCTGGACTGTTGGTGGCGTGGAAAAGACTGTTGAAGGTAGCTGGAGCTGGAAGACAAACGGCACAGTTCCTACAACAAATGTGAACAGCTATGTAGCAGTATTTAATCCGACAGATACCACGAATTATGTGCCGGTAACGAAGAATATTACCGTCAGGGTTGTAGCAGCAACAGCTTATGTGGCTGAAAAACCTACTGTAAGTGCTATTACTTACGGACAGACCTTATCAGATGCAACAATAGCAGGTGGAAAAGTACAGTACAGTGAGAATGACACAACTCTTGTAGACGGAACATTTTCTTGGAAGGATGCAAGCCTTGCACCGAATTGTGCAGACAGCAATCTGACAACTTATGTATTGGTATTCACACCGACAGATCGTGCAAATTACAACACGGTTGAAACGGATGTAACCATCACAGTAAATAAGGTAAAAGACGCACCGCATATGCCGGGATCGGCTATGAGTGTTCCATACAGTAACAAAACTGTCGGTACAGTTACTTTAGCGAAAGACTGGACATGGCAGGAGAGTGATAAGGCTACTGCATTGGAAGTAGGTGTGCCTGTGACCGCAACTGCTGTTTACAATGGTGCGGACAAGGGCAATTATGAAAATGAATCAGTGGTAATCACAATTACCAGAAGTGATTGTGAACATAAGAATACTGAGGTTAGAGGTGAAAAGGAATCCACCTGTAAAGAGGAAGGATATTCAGGAGATACCTATTGTAAGGATTGTGGAGAATGTATCAGTACAGGTCATGCCATAGAGAAAAAAGAACACTCCGGCGGAACGGCAACATGTACCCATAAGGCGAAATGTTCAGTCTGCGGTGCAGAGTATGGCACTTTAAATCCGAATAACCACGAAGCCATAAAGCTGGTGGGTAAGAAGGATGCTGATTGTACTTCTTCCGGTTACACCGGAGATAAGTGTTGCAGTGGTTGTAATGCAGTCCTTGAAAAAGGAAAGACAATAGCCGCAACCGGACACGATTATCATTCAGAGATTACAAGGCAGCCTACCACTACAGCGGAGGGCGAGAGAACCTATACCTGTGTAAACTGCAATGACACTTACACAGAAACGATTCCAAAGCTTCCTGAAGAAGAACATGAGCATAACTATACTTGTACGATAACAAGGGAAGCAACCTGTACCCAGACAGGAATTAAGACATATACATGTAAGTGTGGTGACAGCTATACAGAAACAATTCCTAAGCTTAACCATAAGTATACAAGCAGTGTAACGGTAGAAGCTACTAAGGAAAAAGAAGGCGAGATGACATATACCTGTTCATTGTGTGGACACAGCTATACGAAACCAATCGCTAAGTTAAAGGATGATAATAGACCAGGAGATAATAAGCCGTGAGATAACAAACCAGGAAATAATAAGCCGGGAGATAACAAACCGGGAGAAGGCGGCGATAAGAAGCCAGCGGAAATACCGGATACCGGAAAGCCGTTCATCAAAGACGAAACAGGTAAAGAAGGCTGGGATGTTATCAAGAACGAAACATCAGATGCAAAAGATGGCGATGCGGTAAAGGTTGATATGAACGGTGCTACCGTAGTACCGGGAGATGTTCTTGACACTATCGCAGGCAAAGATGTAACCATTGTGTTTGACATGGGTAATGGCATTACATGGAGTGTAAACGGAAATAGCATTACTACTGACAAGGTAAGCGACATCGACTTCAGCGTAAAGGTTGGAGAAGAAGCCGGTAATAACATTCCTGTGGATGTTATCAATAATGTGACTGGAGAGAGATATTCTATCCAGATCAGCCTTGCCTATGACGGCGAGTTCGGATTTACAGCAGTCCTTTCCATCAACATGGAAGCAAAGAACGTAGGACTTTATGCAAACCTGTTCTACTACAATGAAACTACAGGAGAGCTTGAGTTTATCTGTGCAGATGAGATTGCAGAGGATGGAACTGCTGACC
>ENA-OROP01002217-OROP01002217.1-human-gut-metagenome-genome-assembly--contig:-NODE-2217-length-15007-cov-3.725923_pt1 | contig 15007 bp, 13 predicted proteins | sample MGYA00242132_ERZ509056 | MGnify/ENA primary metagenome ERZ509056 (study PRJEB26280, sample SAMEA2338768) | human gut metagenome | biome: human gut; feature: human-associated habitat; material: faeces...
CTGTTCGCCACGTTCCATCTGGAGTAAAAGCTGCAGTCCCGCAATCGGTGTCTTGATCTGATGCACCCACTTCGCATAATAATCTTTCATCTCCGACTGCTGTCTGGCCGCGGCACTGACCGCCAGCTGCCGCTCGATATTTGCATTTTCCGCAAGCTGTCCAAGCAGTTCCTCTGTCAAATCCTCCGTCTCCGGCAGCTTCAATTCCCCGGAAAACGGCTGTTGCAGTATACCTTTCAGATACCGCACTTTTCGGTAATAGCGGATATATGCCATGCATACGGCAGCCGTAATGATACACAGATCCAGTATTCCCGCATAGATCAGATCATCCCCTGTTCGGCCGATCAGGAACAGATATAATACATGCAGAAAAAACAACACTGCTGACAGAATCATCCACTCTATATTTCGTTTGACAAAACTTTTCCATGTTTTCATCCGATCCGGTACCCGATTCCTTTCTTCGTCAGAATAAATCCATCCAGTCCGACAGCTGACAGTTTTTTTCTCAGCCGGTTCACATTCACGGACAACGTATTCTCATCCACATAGGCATCGCTCTCCCATAGTTTCTCCATCAGTTCCTCCCTGCTGACAATTTTTTCCTTATGTTCCAGCAACGCATGCAGGATTTTCAATTCATTTTTCGACAGATCCACCTGCTGCTCCTGACACTTCACACAGCCACGAACAACATCAAGTTCCACACCTTTACAGATCATCTTCTCTGGTACGTCTGCTTTTTTCGCCCGTTTTAATACGGCCGCGATATGCGCCAGAAGTAACGGCGGCTGAAACGGCTTTGTAATGTAATCATCACCGCCTTGCAGCATTCCGCTTAATTCATCCATTGAATCCGTCCTGCTGGTCAGGAAAATAATCGGAACATCCGACGTTTTCCTGACACTTTTACAGATCTCAAATCCGGATTGCTGCGGCAGATTTACATCAAGCAGAATCAGATCCGGCTCCATTTGCAGAATGTCCTCTACCACGTGATGAAATTTTGTCAGTACCGTGACCTGATACAGTGCATTTTCTAACAGCAGCTTTAATTCCTGACGGATGGCTGCATCATCTTCTATGATTAAAATGTTCATGATTTTCCTCTAAAATATTTTCGTTTCAACATATTGCTTATTAAAATTCGCAATTGTGTCCTTATGCCGCTTATACCCGTTTCCATCTAATGCATGAATTGCATGGAAAATAGCATAATATGCTCTATTCAGTCCAATGATATGCAATTCTCGGCGTACCATCTTTTACATATATAATACCACATTTTGTAAAACCGTTCTTTTCCATCAGCTTTTGCATAATCCGATTATTGGCATGGGTATCCACTCTGATATTCCGGGAAATATTTTTACAGTAATCCGCAACACATTGAAACAGTCCATGCACCTGTCCATCCCCGGCAAGCCTGTGGATTGTAAGATACGGTTCATCATTCAGCCAGTTGCCGTCTTCAATATGTTCATATGTAGGATCTGCACCTTCAAACAGTGCACATACCCCATGTATCCCATTTTCGTCGTATATTACCTTGCAGGCATTCTGATGAATGTCCGATCGAATCAGTTCTTTATCCGGATAAAAATGTCCCCATTGTGTAGGATTTCCGGATTGTATCATATAGTCCTGCGCATATTTGTATATTTTCATAATCTTCTCAAAATCTTTCAAATCGGCAATTCTTACGTTCATCATATCTTCCTCTCAAACTTTTGGTTTCACTATAACCCAAACACTTTCGGTCAGATCTTTTAAGGTTGCTGCCAGAACTGCATCGGTAATGTTGTACATTTCCCTGCGTATCTCACTGTATCGCAGCTTTTCACACACCGACAACACACATATTTTTCTCCATCAGAATCCGTGCATAACCCTTTCTCCAGTAGTCAGTATCTGTCATGACCGTTCCGAGCTGTATCAATTTTAAAACGCTTCCGTTACAATTTTCATGTCACAACGGTTTACGGAAGCATTTGCGACCACTTTGCCGTAACACTTTATTGTCTCTGTAATCTTTTACTATCTGCATAAACACTCCTTTCCCGGCTACCAGCCCAGATCCAGCAGCCAGTTATTCAGACTTCTCTCCCTCTCTTTTTCATCGCTAATGTCCTTGAGACCGGTATACTCTCCCCTGATATTGCCGTCCACGATAAAAAGCACCCTGCCGCATTTTGCCGCAACTTTCGCATCATGCGTTATCATGACGATCGTTGTCCCCTCATTGTTTAACTTCACAAGTTCATCCATAACCTCATTGGAGGAAGTACGGTTTAATGCGCCGGTCGGTTCATCGGCAAAAAGCAGTTTGGGGCGGTTCATCATACTTCTGCAGATACACGCCCGCTGAAGCTGTCCGCCGGAAACCTCGTTGATATCGTTATCTGCGATATCGATGATTCCCATTTTACGCATAAGCTGCTCGCCTCTTTCCTGCTTCTCCTCCCTGCTTTCCCTGGACTTTTTACTTTCTGCTGCCGGAAGCACGATGTTATCGAGAATGGTAAGATTTTTCATCATATACATCTGCTGAAAAATGAATCCCATCTCATCCAAGCGGATTTTTGCAAGTTCCTTTTCGCTCAGTTTCGTCAAATCCTTCCCTTCAAAAAGCACCTGACCGCTCGTCGCCCGGTCCATACCCGAGATGGCATACAAAAGCGTGGATTTTCCAGAGCCGGATGGTCCCATGATTGCAACCATCTCCCCTTCTTTTACTTCAAGATTTACATTCTTTAACACATTATTCTGCCTTTTATCAATTACATAGGTTTTGCAAAGATCTTTTGCACAAAGCAATGCTGCCATAAGATTTTCCTCCATTTACTCTATATTGGTTGTGTCGTTGCTCTTAATCGTCCGGATCTGTAATGCTGTCATTCCCGATGCCAGAAGCGTCATAAGGAAAATAATGCCCGGATACAGGAAAAAGATTTTCCACGGACGGATCACATAAGCCACTTTTCCGGCCCCCATCATGCCGAATATCGGATTACCGATCAGATACGTTGCCGGAATGGAACAGATCGCCGCCAAAAGAACAGCCACAAGCGTAACAATACCAAATCGTATCATATGCCATTCCATCACCCGTCTATTGCCAAATCCCATCGCCTTAAGAACCGCGATCTGGCTTTTCTCGTCCGCAAGAAATGACCGCTCCATCAGAATACATACAAGAAGCACGACGATCAGTGTAATTCCAAGAAGCAGATACTGTACCGATTCCATCGTTGATGCCGCGCCCATACAATCATCACAGTATTCTGTGGCATTCATCACTTTTTCATTGTCAAAAAGCTTTTTGATTTTTTCTTTTCGAATCTCTATCTCCTTCGCAGAAGGATGGTCGTCAAAATCGATCTGATAACTCATAACATTCGCAATATAGGTAAAATCGGTCGGTGCATCCTCGTGAAGGCGTATGACCTCTCCAAGCTGATTCATGCTTTGGAAATAAGCAACCACAACGCAGTCAAGTGTCTCTTTTCCAAAATCAATCGTTACGGTATCTCCGAGTTTCGCCCCGGTCAATTTGCTGACCATCGGTGTAATCGCAATCTCATTTTTGTTTTGCGGAACTACTCCATTGATATATTCATACGCGGATGCTTTCGTATGGATTCCCTGCTGACAACTGATGGAATAATCTTTTCCGTCAAAATGAACCTTATATTTGTACTGCGTTTCCACACACAGTTTCGCAGGCATTCCGTTTTTCTTAAACAGTGCTTCCGTTTTTGCAAAGTACTCCTCGATCTGCTTTCTTCCATCCGGATTCATACAACTCATCGCTTCCGTCAGATCGGTGTAGTACAGATCACTCCGCGTTCCGAATGTTGTAATAAACGTATCGCTTCGCATGGTTGATGAGACGTTGACAAATACAAGCACAAACAACGTGCATAAAAAGAATGTGGTTATGATCGTCATGTACCGTTTCGGTGCGCTGAACACATCATTGACCGCCATAAAGAAACCGGTGCTTCCATGGCTTTTGACCAGACGAAACGGCGATTTTTTCTTATAACGTTCCCCCGTCTGACCGGAACGGATCGCATCGATCGGAGAAGACTTCTTCACCAGCTTCGTGCAGCGAAAAGCATACAGCAGAATGACAATAACGACCAGAATTGCCCCCAGAACCGACAACAGGAAATGGTTATCCGCCTCCAGAACCATATTGCTGCTGACCGATCGCAGTAACAGATCAGAAAACGGGATACTCATAAAAAATCCCACAAACGCTCCTATTACTGCCAACATCAGATACTTTGTCAGGTAGAGACTCCGGATCTTGAAATTGCTGATACCGATTGCTTTCATCACACCGATCTCACGAAACTCCTCAAAGATCGTAAACGTGATGGAAAACTTTAATACGACAAACGACACGATGATCAGGCAGATACTTAAAATCAGCATCGTAAACGCAACGATCATATCCATGACATAGCACATTTTTATCAGCGAACGTGCGCCGGAAAACATGATGCCCGGAGCCTGTGAAATAGCCGAAGCAATCTCCGATACGCCTGCCTCATCCTTTAGATCAATATAGCTGATCTGTCCCTGATACCCATTGTAAATGGTTTCATCCGAAAGCAGCTTCTCGATCTCCTCCCGATGAAAAAGGAAACGGCTGTTGCCCATCATGGAAGACCCTAAAAGCGCATCTTTTGCCATACCATCCAGCGTTACCATAAAAGAAATACTGTTGTGCGTAATCCTGATTTTATCCCCCGGCTGCAAATGATTTTTCTCCATAAAATCACCGGTTGCATATGCATGCCCCGGCTTGATCTGGGTAATCTGCTTATTCTCTTTATCAAAGAATTTAAGCCGGCTGTCCTCGATGGACTGATAAATAACAGAATTCTTTGCCTCCAGTTCTTCTCCGTGCATATCTTTCAGATTGGATTTTTCTCCGAATACAACCGGCTCAATGCGATAATCCCGGATGGATTCCATCTCATGCAGGATCTCATCGATGGTCGCTTTGCTGTCCGCACCCATCGAGATGACCACATAATCGCCGATCCCCGCCTTATCCAGATAGGAATCCGTTCCGTTCATGACGGAAACAACATTGCTGATTCCGCTCGCTACGAACATCGTTGCCAGCAGAATAAAACAAAGCAATATTGCGTTCATTACTTTTTTTCTTTTCAAATCTTTTTTCAAAATACGAAAAAGCATTTTAACGTTCCTCCCCTCGTTTGATGTACTCATCTTACAGGAGAAATTATTAAACAATCCTTAAATGCACATTATGCCTTTCGCACAACGACTGTCGCGCAGAAATCATCTTCCTTAATTTCCGCAAATACTTCACCATCCATTTTTTGCATCAACTGCCGGCTGATATACAGTCCGAGTCCCGAACCATCCGCCAAGCCGACATTGCTTCCGCGATAAAAAGAATCAAACAGATTTATGAGTTCTTCCTGCTTTAAGCTGCATCCGGAATTTCTTACCATGATCAGTCTGCAGTCCTCTTCCTCCGAAAAGTCGATGGAAATACACTTGCCGTCCCCGTATTTGATCGCGTTTTCCAAAAGGTTCTGCAACACCTCGATCAGCCGGTCCGCATCCCCTTTCAGCAACAGATCCGTGTAGGATGCAATCTGAAATCCGGTATGTAAATTATGCAGTTTTTCCTCATAAAGTCCCCGGATCGCATCGATCACATGGGACAGATACACTTCCCCCGGATTGACACTCAGTTGCAGGAAATCCTCTCTCGATGCGAGCGTGATCTCATTGACATACTCCTCAATCTCTTTTACGTTCTTTTCAATCCCCTGACATGCTTCGACACGCCGCTCCCCGGTCGTATAAAGATTTTCTGCCAGCGCCTTCGCATACAGCCGGATCGCAGATAACGGCGTCCTTATGTCATGTGTCAGCGACAGAATCAGCGTCTTTTTTTCTTTTTGCAGCGCGAGTTCTTTTTCTTTGTTGCTCTCCAATGTTTCGCGCAGCATATCCATTCCCCATAGGAATCTGCCTAAGAATTTGCTTTTTTCGGCTTTGACCGGCACCGAGAGATTGCCTTTCGCCAGATCCTCGGTCAGCGACTGCATCTGTTCAAACGGCTTTATGATCTTCTTTCCGATATAACAAATCAGAAAAACAGACAGCAAAAACAGAATTCCCAAGGCAATATCCATGAGAATCCAGGTTCTGTCGTCTGTCTGTGTATAAATGATCCTGTAGATTGTTTCGGTTTTATCCTGCACACGCGAAATGCACGGTTTCTGATTATTTGCTGTCACATAATAAACGATATTCGCAAGTGCAATAATAAGCAGCTCCACTCCACAAAACTTTGCTGCAAATTTTTTGTAATTATTCATATCGGTATCCCGTTCCCCAAACCGTAATAATGTGTTTCGGCTTCTTCGAATCCTTCTCGATCTTTTCCCTCAGCCACTTGATATGTACCGTGAGCGTCTGCGGCTCCGATTCACTGTTGCTTCCCCAGATGCGGTTGAACAGGTATTCTTTCTTCAATGTCGTTCCTTTATTTTCGACCAGCAGTTTCAGCAGCTGGAATTCCTTTTCCGTGACATTGACCGGTGTTTGGTTCACGGTGAGTGTCTGCGTGACATTGTTCAATTTCAGATTGTCGCATACGATTTCGTCCAATGCATATTTTCGTTTGAAAATGCCGTTGATCTTGGCAATCAGAATATCGATATCATAAGGCTTACAGATGTAATCATCCGCGCCGATCTGCAAGCCTTTTAATGTGCTTTCCTTGTCGTCTCTTGCAGTCGCGATCATAATATGTGCGTTTGAAGTCTCCCTTATTTTGGAACAGACGGAATAACCGTCCACCCCCGGCAGACCGATGTCAATCACAACAAGATTGGCACCGTACTGCTCAAAGATCTGAAGTGCCTTCTCCCCGGTGTCCACAAGGCTCACCGTATAATTTTCTTTTCGCAGGAAATCGCACAAAAGTGTTCCGATCTCCCTGTTGTCCTCTACGATAATAATGTCCGGCATTATTTTACCTCATGTCCTGTCACGACCTCAAAGTGATATTTTACAATTCCAAGGTCAATCCTGGAATAAAAACCACCAAGATTTTTGGCTGTTACAATTCCGTTTTTCAGTTCAAAATAAAACTTCTGCTGATTGACAGCAGTTGGTGCAAGACTTACCGCTTCCATACCTTTTTCAAACCATTCGTTCTTCTGATCCGCCTGTCCAAGTTCTGCGATACTTTTGCTTTTATGTGGAACTCCCTGTGTTTCTCCATATCCCAGTGAGATAATAATGAGTAGCTTCTGTCCTCTTTTGATCTGCGCTTTTGATTTTCCATGCGTCATTGCCACCCAGCAGGTATTAAGCCCAAGTTTCTGACATTTCAGCACAATCTTCTCGCCATAATATCCTGCCTTTTCCTGATCATTCTTATTTCCGACAATCGCGATATAATTCTTTACATTTTCAAATTTTCCGTAATGAGCCATAAATGAATCAAAACATTTCGGTTCATCGTAAAAAACCTGTATCGACAGTTTACTTTTCGCATTAACATCTTTTATCAACGCATTGATTTTTTCTCTCTTTGAAGATTCAATTGCCTGATTTTTATACTGTCTTACGCTGTGTCGCGCTTTCATGGTCTCTAATATATCCATTTTAATATCCTCGCTTTCGTTCAACTGATTAAACCGAGTATACCATATCTTTAAAAAAAAAATTCAATGGTAAAGAAAATCGAGACCATTATAACTTTTTAACTTTCTTTGTTAGTTTTATCATAGTTCTACAGATTTTCCCAGTCAATCTTTTCCAATTGTAACTCCCGGAACTATAATAGTCCCTGCGCCGATCCAGACATTTTCCCCAATATGAACGGTCTTGTTATACTGCATCGCATTTTCACGAAGTGATGGCTCAATCGGATGATTCGCAGTTGCTATCGTAACGCTTGGACCAAACCCATATGATTTTCCTCCATTGTTGCTGTTCTTATCCTCGTTACTCTTACCTCACTCCTACCAATATAGCATGCATAGAATTTATTAACAACCGGAAACGCCATAGAAAACAACCGTAAAAAATTTTTTACTTGACTTTAATTTCATTTTTCTGCTAAAATACAAGAGTTGTAAAAACAAATTAAATACAAGACACATATCAGACAATAAATGTCACCTGTCCACTGTCAGACGGACGGGCAGCATTTGTTGTCTTTTTTTGTTGTCGGAAAGGAAACACTATGGTTATGAAACTCATTCTTGATGCGATTCAAAAATACAACGGAGGAAAAGAAAATGCCTAGAACACGGTACTCGCAACAGGAAGCTTTACAAATACGACCTTTCTTATTGCATTGAAGGGAATGTGGATAGAGTATATCATCATCGGATTGCTTGCCTATTTCGTGTCCGGTCATCTCTCAAAAATGTGCGCCTTCCGCGTTGTCCAGCCTGGCGACCGGCCGATTTTTATCATCTTTGCGATCCAGACTTTCACGGTAATCTGGCAGGTTGCATTCGCCAGTGTGATCGGTGTCTATCACGGACATGGATTTACCGCCAACTTTATACCGGATTATCTTATGACCTATTGCAAAAATTTTATCATGGCATTTCCGCTGCAGCTTATTTTTGTAGGACCGCTTGCAAGACTGATCTTCCGGACATTATTTATCAATCATAAGAAGGAAAAAAGCACCAACGAGATTCAGAATGACGATGAGAAAATCGTTGCAAAAACAATGTAAGCTATTTATATGCAAAAGCAATCAAAAAATCAATCGTAAAAAAATACGATTGATTTTTCGATTACTTATACGCATTACAATGAATTAAAAAGTCAGCCGCATCTGATGCCACACAGCGTTTCCGTGTGTGGATTTATCGGACACGCCTTCATCAACAAAACTAAATTTTGCATAATACTTGATCAGTTTTTCCTTGCAGGTCAACACAAGACCTTTTCTGCCCTGCTCTCTTGCATCCTTGATTGCACATTGGATCAGTTGTCCTGCATATCCGTGTTTACGATAATCCGGAAGTGTATTGACACCGAATATCATCTGCCATGCACCATCCTCGTTGTGCATAGCAGCCTTCTCATACATTTCATCTGTCAAATCTGCCTCATCGGTTACAAAACCATCTACAAATGCGATCAGTTTGTCTTCCTCCAACATAATCCAGAAGTGATTTCCATAATACCGGATTCGACCGGCAAATTCTTCTTTCGTTGCAGCCTCCGCTGCTGGGAAACACTCTGCCTCTACATTTGCAATCTCGTTAAGATCATCCATGGTTGCTGTTCTTATCTTCATTTCTCATTCCCCTAATTTTCATTCTTTCCCTTAAATTTTACCGCATTTTAAGGACAAGTCAATCCAACAACACTCCCTGTGCTCCACTAATATATAAAGTGTGTATCAACGAAGCCAGTTCATCTGTTTGTTGGTTGATAAACGTTTCTCTAACTTTTATAATATTGTACAACACAGTGTTGGATAATGAAAGGAAGAGTTATATGAATGCAATTATCATTTATTATTCCCGTTCTGGAAATACTGAAAAAAATAGCAAAACAACTTCAGTCAGATCTGGGTGTCACATGTATGGTATCTCTTAATTGCACATTTGTTTTCTTCTATTTCTTGCAATCCATTATGATCTTCTCACACAGATCATATCCCAGCTCGGAACTGTTCAGTGACAATGTGTAATTCTTTGCCATCCCCCACTTCTGATCCGTATAAAATCGATAATTTGTCATACGCCTTTTATCGATATCTGCCATCATTTTTTCTGCTTCCTCTTCGGTAACATTGTACAGTTTACAGATACGCGCCACCTTTTCCGGCATATCCCCATGTATAAAAACGTTCAGCACATTATCTTTGTCTTTTAAGATAAAATCCGCATTCCGTCCTATGATCACACAGCTTTCCTTTTCCGCAATCTCCAAAATCACTTTTCTCTGCGCTTCATACACCATATCTTCCACGGATTTTCCGGTGATGTCACGTCCTGCAAACGCATAGGCAAGCAGTCCTTTCTTCGGAGACAATTCTGCCTTTTCTTCAATATATTCCGCTGAAAATCCGGACTGCTCCGCAATCTGCGCGATGATATCCTTGTCATAATACTTTATGCCAAGCTTCTTTGCCACTTCTTTTCCAATAAAACGACCACCGCTTCCGAACTCTCTGCTGATCGTAATAATTCTTTTTTCCATAATCACATCTCCCTTTCACTTAAAACATCTACTTTTGTTTTACGGATTCTCTTTAAAAATACATAGCCGGCCAGACACGCGATAAGCTCTGTGATCGGGAACGCCCACCAGATCAGCGAAACTCCCATCTGTCCGTTTCGGACGAAAATAGAGAAAATGCCTGCCAACGGCAATATAATTACAAGCTGTCTGAGCAGCGAAATCACAAGCGACTCGATGCCTCCGTCCAATGCCTGATAAATTCCCTGATATGCGACATTGATTCCTGCAAAAAGAAAACTGATAGAAATAATGTGCATTGCTCCGATAAAATATTCTCTTGACTGCCCTGCGTTGAATAAAGTTGCAAATGCACCCGGGAAAATTTCCGTGATCGCCACACCAAGAACCATAAGTACGATTGTATAAATCAGTCCGTACTTCATACCATCCTTAATTCTCTTTTTACTTCCCATTCCATAAGAAAAAGCGATGATCGGTGTGATCGCATCACGCAGACCAAATGCAAGGAACAACACAAACTGCTGCACTTTATAAAACAATCCATATGCGGTCTGCGCCGAAGGATTAAATTTTAAGATCAGATTCATTACATAAACCATAATAGACATCAATGCCTGTGCAATGATCGCCGGAAGTCCGATCGAATAAATCTCTTTTATAATTCCACCCTCCGGTTTCATGTATTTTGTTCCATGCGCAAATTCTTTATTTAATTTCGTATGGAAAATAAAGAGCAATACTGCCGATGCAACCTGTCCGATTACCGTCGCATATGCAGCACCTTCTACTCCCATTTCAGGAACAGGTCCGATCCCGTAGATCATGATCGGATCAAGAATAATATTTACCACTGCCCCCACAACCTGACCGATTGTAGAATAAAGCGAACGCCCGGTTGCCTGTAATAACTTTTCAAACAGGGAAAAGAAGATAATTCCAAACGAAATCACACAACATATCCTGAGATAGCCGGTTCCCATTGCAATTACTTCCGGATCAACCGTCTGCGATGAAATATAGGCTTTCACTCCGAAAATTCCAAACAGCAGACATACCGCATAAATAATTACTCCAAGAAATAAACTGTTTCCCGCAACTTTTGCTGCTTTTTTGCTGTTTCCCTGTCCAAGTGTCCGCGCAAGAAGTGCATTCGTCCCCACACCGGTTCCGATTCCTACCGCTACCATGAGCATCTGCACCGGAAACACCAGCGTAAGTGCATTTAAAGCGGCTTCACTTCCCTCCTTCATGTTTCCGACAAAGGCACTGTCCACAATATTGTAGACCGCCTGCAATGCCATCGACAAGATCATCGGTATTCCCATCTGTACCATGAGCTTATTGACCGGCATCTCCTTCATCCTGTTTCTTTCTGCCATCTTAACTGAATCCTCCTTTTTCTACATAAAAAAAGCATGTACTTATCTCACAAGCTGGACTTACGCTGATAAGCTACACACTTTTTCATGGCATTATAAAATTAAAAACGAGCAACAAAACTGGATTTACGCTCGTTTGCTACTCGTTTAAAAATTATTATATTTCTCTTTTTCTAAAAAGTCAAACAAAAAGTCTTATGATTAATAGGTGTAGGATGATAACACCTTATTTTTCTTTTACTGCTGCTGCAATTTTTTCTACAATCACACAGACAATTACGGTAATCACCATATCCGGCAGCGTATTTCCAACCGGTGTATCCACATGCATCAGCACCCGGTACAGTACAAAACCGACCAGCCACACCACAAGATTTCTCCACTGAAATGCGGATTCCCCAGCATCTGCTTTCTTTAAAATGAAATAATCTGCAATCTGCACTGCAATCATCGGGGCAAATACAGAACCAATCAGATACAGGAAATTTGTAATGTTATCCATCGGATAAACAATTGCTGCCACAGTTCCAATCACGGTAACAACAATCGCTGCCCATTTCTCCTTAATTTTTGAAGAAATGGAAACACTTGAAACTCCTGCGGAATATGCATCCAGAAACGTCGTCGTAACCGTGGAAAATACAATGATGAGAAGTCCCACAACGCCAAACCCTGTTTTTAACATAATCTGCGCAATATCATATTCGCCGGTAAAAATAGCAGCCCCCATACCGATCATATACATAAAAATGCTGACCAGACTGTAGACAACCACACTGACAAGTGTTGCGGCAAACGGTTTTTCTGCTTCTCTTGTATAATCACTGATCAGTGGCAGCCAGGAAAGCGGCATTGCCACGGCAAGTTCCACAGCCGCACCAAATGTAAGACTTCCATCATCCACGACCGGAGCCGCGCTTCCGGTTCCAAAAAAGATCACTTTAAAAAGAACCAGAGATAAAATAAAAAGTGCGGTCATGGCAACCGTATTTAACTTGCCAAGATTCGTAAGTCCGACAAAAATCCAGACAACAATCAGTGCGCCGATAATGATCGCCCATACCCAGATTCCGGTATGCAAAACCCCGTCTGCCGCAAGTGCTCCGTCATAAATCATAATTGCGGTCCACCCTACAAGCTGTAACACATTTAAGACAGCAAACAGAAGGCTTCCTCTCTCGCCAAAACTCATTTTCACAGTTTCCATGGCACTTTTTCGTTCTTTCGCTCCAATCATTCCTGCTGCAAACATCATAAGTCCGCCGATCAGATGTCCCAGTAAAATTGCTGCCATGGCTTTTCCAAATCCAAGCGGTGCAAAATAAGTACCTGTCAATATTTCCGCCAGGGATACACCTGCTCCAAACCAAATTAATCCGTTACTGAACACGGAAGTTCCTTTTTTTCCCATTTGTACACTCCTCTTAACCTATGATAAACCCGGCCTCACATTTGCCGGATACTAATATTCTCCTTCAATTGCAAATGCATGGTCCATTGGTCCGCTTCCTTTTCCAAGGTCAAGCATGGCGGCAAGTGCACCGGAAATATAATTTTTTGCATACTTCACGGACGTTTCAAGATCTCTTCCTTTTGCAAGGTTTGATGCAATCGCAGAAGAAAGCGTACAGCCTGTCCCGTGTGTATTTGGATTGTCAATCCTCTTTCCCTCAAACCATACCGGCTCTTTACCCTTCTGGTAGAGCAGGTCATTGGCATCATTTAACTGATGACCACCTTTTAATAAAACGGCACAGCCCAATGTGTCACAAATAATTTCTGCTGCTTTTTCCATATCTGCATCGGTCTTGATCTGCATTTCGGAAAGCACTTCCGCTTCCGGAATATTTGGCGTAATCACCGTTGCGAGCGGTAATAATTTACTTTTCAATGTGCTGATGGCATCCTCACTGATCAGTCTTGCCCCACTGGTTGCCACCATGACAGGATCTACGACAATATTTTTTGCGTGATACTCTGTCAGCTTCTGCGCAATCGTCCCAATCAGTTCACCAGAAGCAACCATTCCGGTTTTAATCGCATCCGGATAGATATCCGTAAAAATACTATCCAGCTGCTCTGCCAAAAACTTCGGGGTTACCTCCATAATATCTGTTACACCGGTCGTATTCTGGGCAGTCAAAGCCGTGATCGCACTCATTGCGTAAACATGGTTTGCTGTCATTGTCTTAATATCTGCCTGAATGCCGGCGCCTCCACTGGAATCACTTCCAGCGATTGTTAATGCTGTGTACATAACATCCTCCTTATCGTATCCCTTTGTGCATTAATTTTATATAGCGACTGAAGGTGGTGCCCCCAATCTGCCGCTGCATGTACTATATTACACACCCTCTCCGGAAATGCAAGAGGTTTTTTCATGGATCACATTCAGGACATCCCTCAAAGCCTGTTTTCTTCCCGAACCTTTGCCGGCTTCTCTTCCTTTCTGATAAAATAAATAAAAGGAACCAGCATTTGACAGATGCTGATTCCCTGTTATAAGACTAAAAAAATTCGACCTCAGACATCAGTCTATATCTCTTACATAATTTTTTGTTTTCGTACATATAAGAGTCAGCCTTATCGAGCAATGTCTGAATTGTATATTTACCGTCGTTTGCGGATAATGCCCATCCATATGCATAGTCAATCAGCATTTTGTCTTCCCTGTTGTTTAACCGGTCTTTTTCGAGACATAAACATTTTAATATTTCCTCAACCTCTGTTTGGCTTGTATGATAAATAACTGCCATAAATTCATCTCCACCATATCTTCCAACAAAGTCTTTTTCCGGAATCACATTGCGCAAAAGCCGGGCAAAATTCAATATTAACTGGTCTCCTGCCGAATGTCCCATTGTATCATTTACCGTCTTTAAATTATTCAAGTCAAACATTATGCATGCGGTAGGCTCACTAATTATTTCTTTATTACCAAGAAGTTCCTTACAGGCACTTTTGTTTGGCAATCCGGTATGGGCATCTGTATATGCCCTGTGTTCTAACAGCTTATTTTTCACCGCCATCTTCATTGCCATCAGGGTCTGCACAATAACCAATATCACCAGACACAGCATATCAAACGCAGACAGAATCTCTATGGTGCGAATCTTTGTGGCAATCTTTTCGGAATACTTTTCTGCTGCAAATACAGTTTCATCTGCCATCTTAAAATAAATCTCACTCATATTGACAATATCTGTATTTTCATATCCCACACTTCTTACGGCTTCAATTTCTGTTTTCAATTTTTCCCAATAATCACTCTGAATCTTTAATTTTTCCTGATATTCTTTGTCATAGAGTTTTACCAGTTCATAATGTCCATCCTGATATCTTAACCCACTCAGAATATCATCCAAATATTTCATTAA
>ENA-OROP01002240-OROP01002240.1-human-gut-metagenome-genome-assembly--contig:-NODE-2240-length-14864-cov-9.351408_pt1 | contig 14864 bp, 9 predicted proteins | sample MGYA00242132_ERZ509056 | MGnify/ENA primary metagenome ERZ509056 (study PRJEB26280, sample SAMEA2338768) | human gut metagenome | biome: human gut; feature: human-associated habitat; material: faeces...
GATATTGGCAAGTGCATACACGTCCTTATCTGTATAAAAGCTGTTGCTTTCATAACTTGCAATTGCAGCTGTGTTCAATCCGATTTTTGCAATACAGGTATTCAGACTCGATAGTAACAATTCCACGGAATTCTCCAGTGCTGTCACGGTACTGCTCTCATGGCTCTGAACTTCTGTGATAAGATTTAATAATTCCTGATCCAACTGCTCATGTAGTTCTAATACACCATTCGTACTTGGTGTACCGACACCCGATATATCCGAAATGCCAGAAACTGCTCCCTGTATTTTTCCGGTATAAGACTCCGTATCCGAATAATTGGTGCTTAGTTTTGTCCGGAATGCACGGATTGCCTCCTCGCTAAGTTTAAAATTTGTAGAATTGTCAATATCATAATACCCGGCTTTGTATAATGTCATGTTGTCAAGCAGGTTCTGCGCTGTGACTCTTATACTTGAAAGCATTGTGATATGTACATCTGTCAGATAACTTTTTACTGCATCTCCTGTTTCTCCGGTAAACACTGCATTTTTTATAAAAAAATTAATGCAGTTCTCACAAGTATCAATTTTATTCATCAGATTTTCTAAATTTGTCTTGTACTCCCAGAACAAATCATAGATATCTGTATAATTAATTTGAAACCCTTCCATTTTCCTCTCCTGTCATTCTTATGGTGTCAAACATGTGTCAAATATTCCGGTGCCCTGCTTAAAAAGCTCACTTTGATTCTTATCTTTTTGCACTTGTGAATCAACTAATAAATCAATTGCCATTAAGTCCATCTGCAAAGTAGTACTATATTGGCTTACCGCACTCTTTAACGTTTCATAATCTTCCTGGAGCTTTTTCATTGCATCCGACTGCCCTTTGATTTCCGTTGCGGAAGCCGGTAAGCTTACAGACCGCGAAGCTGTTCTTATCGCATTGGTATTCGAATATACACTTACGTAATCTAAAATCGTTCCCACTTGTCTATCTCCTTTCCTTTTTCATTCCCATCAACTAATTAAAGAAATTACGGATTCTTGTACATAAATCATCCCATGCATTGACCAGGCCAGATAAGATACCATATTTTTCATTCTTTCTCTCGTTTAATGCGTTTATTTCCCAGTTGATTGCATCCTCTGCATCATCGATATTCGAAACATATCCATCATAACTTGTGTAAAGATCCCCACTCTCACATAAATCATAGAAATACTGTGCCCTGCTGCCAGTCCATAAACTTTGATAAAGATCTGAACTTATCATATTCTTCTGATTTTTGTTGATATCATCAATGGCTTCTTTCGCATCATCTAACGTATTATATGCATCCCGCAATCTGTCAATTTTCGCATCAATCTCATTGATTTCCAATTGACATACTTCCTGCTGATGTTCATTACTTGCCTTCTGATTCTTTAAATTTTGATATTTGTTTCTGTCATACTTTTTAGCCATCTTAGTTCCCCATATTCTGCTTCAACTGTCTGACATCCGCACGCTCAATCTCCAACATCTCCATTGCCTTCTGGATATTGGCACACATCATTTTCTCATCATCATCTGAAAATCCCTCAAAAACCACCTTACTAACATCGGAATGCTGGAAATACATTAGTCTATCCCCCACCATTCCCTCTGGGTATGCACATGCTGCATAGTCAAAAAATTGCTCTTTTCCATTTATCTTGACTTTCAGAGCTCTTGCAACAATTACATACTTTTTAATACCTCCACTTACAACTACGATACTTCCCAATGGTAAAAAATTAACTTTCTCTGTCATCCCTCTTCACCTCATACTTTTTTATTAAATTTTATTGTATTATTTTTCCTATTTCCATTTCCAATGTTGTTTAGCTATCAGCACTTCAAACATCTCAACATTCTTGTATGATTTTGGAATTTTAATCATCCCTCCGGCATTAGAATGAATACAAATTATTTCCGCTTCATTATCTTTTTTCAGACTTAAATATTCCACTTGAACAAACTCGATTGACTTATTTCTTAATAATTTCTTTTCGATTATTTTGTTTTTTTCAACAACTATTTTATGTCTTGTTGAAGTTATAAATAATATAAACAAAATAACACTGTTAATCAAGAATATTAAAAATCCAGCAAATACACCATACCCTGTACATAGTAACCACAATATAGCAGAACACAAGAAGCCCACACCATATAAAATGATATACCCTTTTTTAGGTTCAAGAATCAATGGTGTATTACCATTATCTTTCATTGGAACTTTATGATTTTTCAAAACTTCTGTAACAAACACTTTATGTGTTCCTGTAGCAAATGCTAAGATACATTTATTATTCTGATATAGCTTCACATTCCCACTTTCATCAACAACGTGAGATGTGATGTCCTCATATCTTATGTTATACTCTTTACCATTCATTTTTCTCCAATAAATTCTATCTTTACCTACTTTCACATAGACACGTCCATATAAGAAACTCATTAAAAAAAACAGAACTATAAGCAGGATAAATAAAGCTATAACTAACACATTATAGTTTGATGTCATATTTAATGCAAAAATAAGAATACAAGTAAAACCAATCCCTACAATCATATAAATGTTTGAAAAAATTTTCCAATCAATAAATCGTTCACCCAATTCTGTTTGTTTAATACCAGCTGAAGGTTCTTGTATCTTACCGATAATACTTTTTACAACTATAACAATTATACTATACAATAATACTTTCAAGAAAATCTTTAATACAAATGACATAATACCTCCTGTTAGAGTAGAGGGTGTTTTACGCCCCTACATATTTTAAGAATATAACGGACATTTTCCTGTTACTTTTCCGTATAAAGTACCAAAATAATCTTCCATATATTCAACTAGCGTCTGTTCATCCTCGCTTGTATATATTGGACACATTCCTTTCAACAAATCCTTAACGATGCTTTTTGTTGTTTTAATCCCAAATATCATAAATGCATATTTTTTTACAGAATCCACAACTCCTGAGAATCCTGATTTGCTAGAGAAAAATCCTGATTTTAATTTTTCCAAACCATATTTTTTTAACAATGAATTCCTTTCCGATAGTAGTCTCTGTTGAGTTTTTCTCGTTAATGAAGATGCTTTCTTACCGGCTGCTTCAATTGCATCCATTTTAGTTTCATTCTTTTTCAATCCCTTAATGGTATCTTCATATAGATCTTTTGTCGATTTAGTAGTAGGCATTTTTGTCTTGCTAAATTTACCCTTGAGTGCCTTTACTCCTTTTCCAATACCATAAAATGCACCTGAAACAACTGCACCTATTACAGCATCTTCCGCTACTTTCTTACCATCTACCTTGCCCTCATCTATGCCTTGTGAAATTGCACTATTAGCCGCTGCTCCAACTCCACCAGCCGTAACGGTTAGTGCTGCTGCTGCTACCGTTCCAAGTCCTGGAATAGCAGCTACTCCACCGACGACAGCTCCTTCCACCGCTGAGCCTGCTAGTGAACCCCATTGGAACTCTTCTTGTTCTCCTTTTGCGATTTTAATTCCTTGTGAAACAGCATTCACACCTGCACTGGTAAGAGCACCAACAGCCGCACCCACACCTATAATTGCCAATGTGGATAGTACAAACAACCCGTTCGCATCCGCATATTCTGTTGGATTATCTCTACAATAAATATATTCATTCATTGATAACGGATCGTCTTGCTGTCCCTTTACAAAGTCACGTGCTGCAAATCTTGCTATAACAGGCATATACTCTCTAGCTTGTGCATAATAAATGCCTGTCACACTATCTTTTTGATATCCTGTATATCCAAAAGAATGGAACTGACTAGGCGTATACCCTACATCGCATCCAAATTCGTCATATGCATATGACTCCAACACATCTCCTTCTGGTTTTAATAAGCGAATAGGACTTCCTAAATCATCATGCAGAAAATACGAACGAATTCCATTATCATGAATCATTCCGGATACTTTACTGTCAAATAAATAAGTTTGAGTTTCTCCCGCCTCTTCTTTTTGCAAGATATTATTATATTGCTTTGTAATATCAAGCACATAACGAATTTGAACTTCTGGGTCGTTCGGTCCCATTTGTTGCGTTACACCAATTCTGTGACCAAGACCACTATATTCATATTTCGCATACGCTCCATCGGCATTTCTCGCTTCTGTCAAACGGTTTGCCACACCATAAACAAATGTATGTTTCGTTTGTCCATTGCAATCTATTTGACTTAAATTACCTCTAGAATCATAGATATACTTCTCATTACCATTTGAGTCAATTTTTGAAATCAATTGATTTAATTTATTGTACTGATAATTTGTTACACCATCTTTTGTAGTCATACGAATACGATTGCCATGTGCATCATATTCATAAGCGTGGAGCAAATTACCATCCTTATGCACTGATGTTAGTTTTCTTAAAGCGTCATAACAATAAGTATAATGACCATTTTCTTGCGGCATGTTGCGACGGCTCTTTATAATTTCCGTCTTATTTCCTTCGCAATCATATTTATAAAAATATCGATCAAGTATACCATTTGCATCTTTATTTGTTAAAGAGGCTAGTAAACCTCTATTATCATACGAATATTCTGTGCTAACACCATTTGGCATTGTCTTTAATTGCAAATGGCTGTATTGGTCATACTCATACGTTGTTATGTTGTTCGCTTCTTCCAAAGAAGTTAATCTCTTAAATTCATCATAACTATATTTTACAGTCTCGCCGTTTGGATATGTTATGCTTGTTCTTTGTCCAGACACATTATATGCATAGGAAACTTCCTTTCCATCTGGATATACTATATTAAGTGCACGACCAACAGCATCGTTTTTAATGGTTGTTGTTCCAACCCAATCTTTAATCTCCTCTAACTGGCGCAAAACATTATACGAGAGGAACACCTCTTTGCCATCTGCATACTGAATATGTTCTACATCCCCACTAGAAGTATAACCATATTTGGTCAAGTAACCTTCTTTATCTATCTTTTCTGTCAGATATCCTTTTCCATTATATGTATAACGTTCTTCAGCACCAACAGAGTCGATAATTCCTACTACACGACCCAAAATATCACGTTCATAACATGTAACTACTTCGTTGCAATCACCATCTTTTCCCTTTTGTACAATTTTTACCAAATTACTATTTGCATCATATTCATATTCTGTTTCATTACCAAGTGCATCAATCGTTTTCAGTAACTCATTCTTCTTTGAATAAATATAATGCGAACTATTTCCATTGCAATCTGTAACAGAGATAACATTACCAACTTCATCATATGAATAAATTTTTCTGTCACCATCTGCCTCTTCGGTCAAGATAAGTCTATCTAATGCATCATATGTATGGCATCGCTTATTTCCCATTACATCGATATAAGCAATAACATTTCCATTTAAATCATATTCATATTTTTCAGAGTTTCCGTCTGGATATAATATTTCCTGTATTTTCTCCTCTCCCGGTAGATATTTGTATTTTATTACCAAACCACTTTCGTCGGTAACTGTATCGATATTACCCAATGTTGTATACGTATATATACGCATTTCACCAAGGTTGTTGCGTTCCACAAGAAGATTTCCAACCTTATCATATTCCAGATGTACTTCGTTATTCATCGGATCTATAATATGAATCACATGATCTTCTGCATCATATTCATATTTAGTAATTCCACCATTTGGTTCTTTTACTTGCACTAATCGACCAACAACATCGTATGAAAATTCTTTACTTCCCATACAATCCGTCTCTGCAATGCATTTCCCATTAACATCATATCGGAATTCTGTTTTATTTCCTAATGCATCCGTCATTCGAGACATATGATTATCTTGATTATATTCATATAATGATTTAGCTCCGTTTGGAAGTACTACTGCAGATACATTCCACATTTTATCATATTCATAGCATGTTTCATGACCTAATGGATCAATCACTTTTTCCACTTTGTTAATAGCATTATAATGCTGAACAGTTTTAGCACCATTATAATCAACCATTTCTTCAATCAAGCCATTTCCATTATACGCATAACATCTACTATTTCCTAATGCATTAGTTTCTTTGACGATATTTCCAGCTTCATTATACTCGAATTTACTCTCATTACCTTTGGCATCAACAACTTTGACTACACGATTTAACTCATCATAAAAATAAGCAATCGTTCCACCAATTTGATTAGTCAATGTTGAAATATTGCCCTTAGCATCATATGTTACTGCACTTCGACTACCATCAGGATATTGTCTCTCAATCGGTCTACCATGTTTATCATTAATAACAGTAACACCATTACCGGTTGAGTCTTCCGTGCGCACTAAGTTGCCTTTTGCATCATAATCATTCTTAACTTTTTGTATACCATTAATGCTCATTGATAGCAATCGCCCTGAAGCATCATACGTCATATTCAGTCTTCTCTTTAATGCATCTATTTTTTGTATAAGATTTCCTCTATTGTCATATGACATACGTTGGATTCTACCCAAGCGATCTGTATACTTAATACATTGATTCTTATCATTATATACGAACTTTTCTACTGTTCCATCAGCATATCTAATCTCCGTATTACGATATTGTCCATCATGAACAAATATCGTCTGAACACCATTTCGTTCTGTCTGAGTAACTGTATGATTTTCATCATCATACTCAAAAGACATACTCCCACCATCAGAAAACAACTGCCTAATAACTCGGAATTTCTTATCATATATGTTTTCGACAGTATGTATCTTTTGCGAGTTTACTATATCCTTAATACGTCCATTAGATGCATATTCATAAGATATATTTTTACCTAATGCGGAACATACTGTTTTAATACGCTTTTCATCACTATATGTAATTACGACATCTCTTCCGGTATGGTCAAAGACTCTTGCAAGCAAATTAGTCTTTTCATCATATTCATAATTCAAACAATCTCCATAATCGTTAACAACTTTTATTAAAAGTTTGTCTTCGTCATATGTAAGAGAAATGCCCAAATTATTTCTGTTTTCTATTCGTATTAATTTCTTATCCTTATCAAATATATATGTATTATCGTCAACATCCTTTAAATAAAAATGTTGTTTATCGCTAGTCAAGAAATCAGTCGCTGTATTCTTTCCATAATAAACTCCATTTTCAACAGCAAACACTTTATGCTGACCATCTTCCATTATAATATCTACTTCGCCATCATCATTTACATTCAAATATATTTCATAATTATGGCGAAAGCTTTTTCCAAGCACAGATATTCTCGAATCCTTAGAATTATAATAGCGATGAAATGACAATGGAATTTCTCCATCAATTGCTAAATCTTCAAAATCATAGATGAAGTTTCCTGTTGATAAATTTACAGGATCAATGCTAGTTTCTACCGCATCAGGATCTGTTCCCAACAAACTATCTTCTATTGCCTTTTCTCTCGATAACTTTGCTTCCTGAATTTTTTCTAAAGATGCCGCCAACGCAGCATTCATTTTTTGCATATCCATATTCCCTCCGTTTGGGTCTATGGTATTTGCCAAATCATTGATAAAATTGATTACACTCTCTGAAAAATTTACGTTCTGTTGCAATCCACCTTGATAACGAGTATCAATATTCTTTACATTTGTAAAAATCTCTTCTATTCTCTGAGAAGTCGTATTATTTTTATCAATAATTTTTTTATGATATGCATCCAAATTGTCAATGTACTTTGAGATACTCAATGCACCAAACCAGTATTGGATTTGCAGCCCAGCATCCCCAATTCTGTCACCGATTTTTCTCCATAATGTTGTTTCTGTTGCATCTTTAACATATTCTAATAATTTTTTCTTAGCACTATTTGAAAAATCTCTTATCATTAATTTCACCGCCTTTTCACAAAACTTTCAACCTCGCCATTTTTGGCATTTAAATTCTTGGAATTTTGTATGCATCCGCCCAAGACATAAAAGAAGATAAATTTTTCATATTACTATCAATCACAATAACTTTGCGATTACCTTCGTAAACTTTTATTGTCAAATTTGAACACACCTTTATTTTTATATTCTCAAAGTTATAGTGCGTAGCCTTTCCACGCCAATTAATATGTGTAATATTCTTTCCTTCTATAATCAAACGCCAATTTGCCATATTCATAGAAAAATAAATTGCAATTATAAAAACTAAAGTAAATATCAAAGTAGGTATTAAATTTCCTGTTTCCGCACCTTTTTTTGAACAAATTAGTACAAAAAGCAACCATATTGCACCAATGATACATGTACACACAGCAATTACAATTTTTATCACCTTTACATTTTCTACGATAAAGTTATCATTTTTTGTAAAATTGTTCTTATATGTTGCACTGTTAAATTTCATAAAAATACGAACCATAAAGAACAAAAAACTCACACTTATTATTCCTATTATTACATCAATCACGCTAATCCCTCCTAATAAACAGAACAAGAAATTTTCTTATCTATTTCTTCAACTATATCTTCATTTACTTCATCTCTATAAATTTCATTTTTTATTTCATCTATGATAGTCTTTCCTGTCTCTATTATGCCATACTTGATTGTTCCTAATGTTTTTTGTAATTTTATTTTCTCCAACCTATTCCAGTATTTTGCACGGGAACTGGACGATCTTGCATTATTATATTGAGCTTTAACAACGGCTTTTGCCTTATCTCTTCCAAACAGATAGTCCATTGTACCGGTCTTCGCTTCCGGATGAATAACATTTGATATTTCATTTGTTATCCCGCCAACAACCAAGGTTGTTGTTGCAGACCACAGCCCATTACTTATAGCATGTGTATAATCCAAATCTTCTTTTTTTTGAAGGACTTTCTGATCTAATAAGTCTCCTCCAAATTCCACTACACCAGAAGTACCTGCAACCACTAATAACCCCGCACCCGTGCCAGCAACGGCACCAGTAACTGCACCTTTTCCTGCCTCTAATACTACTTTCCCAGGATTAACATCCAAAAGACTGTCTAAAACACTTTTACCTGATTGGACACCATCAATTGTCTGCGAAACCACTTCCCCCAAAGCACCTGCGGCTAAACCAATTACAGCACCGATTACAACTGTAGGTAAATTTCCATCCCTATCTACGAAATCCACCGGATTATTCCAACAATATCCATAGTGATTTAAAGTATATGGTAAGATCACAAAACCTCTTACTTTATCCTCACTGACAAATCGTCCTACACTTGCATCATAACGTCTTGCCTGCGCATAGTAGAGGTCACCTACTTCATCAGTCTGGTAGCCAGTAAAGCCAAAGGTCTGGCTTGTGTTGTTGTAGCTGGTTGAGAGGTTTTCACCAAATTCATCAAATGCAAAACACTCCTGACTTGTTCCGTATATATCTACTAAGTGCATTGGACTACCAAAATCATCCTGTAAGTAGAATTTTTCTACTCCATTTGATTCCATTCCTACTACATTTCCATCCCAATAGTATGTCTGGGATGCACCACCTTCTGACTTTTGAAGAAGGTTATAGTACTGACGTGTCATGTCGATGGTGTAACGGATTTTCTTTTCCGGGTATTCTGGAATGAGACTAGATATCTTTTGTCCCACTCTGTGGCCTAGTCCGTTGTATGTGTAAGTTGCTTTCTTTCTCTGACCATCTACGAGATCAAATGATGCTGTCATCTGGTTCGTTGCATCAAAGGTAAACTCTTTTAATATGTCTGCGCCTGTACTTACTTTCAAAAGATTCCCTCGATTATCATAGGTATAATCTTTTGTCATAGTTCCATCCACTTCAGATAGAAGCTGATTGTTTACATTATATGTATAACTTGTCACAGACTCCATTCTACTTGCATAATTCGCTTTACTTACTCTGTTTCCAAACGCATCATAACTGTATTTACGAAGCAAAGTGTCATTTTGATGCACTTCGGTAAGTCTGTTCAATTCATCATATACATAAGCAAAGTGCCCATTATCCACTTCTGCTCCAACACGATTCTTTATAGCACTTACCTTATTTCCATAGATATCAAAACTATATTTGTAGCTTTCTGCAAATTCGTTTCCTATATGGGAAATTTCATCAACTCTTCCCATTGCATTATAATGATAGTTCGTTTCAATACCATTTGGTAAAATCTTCTTTGTCAAACGTCCTATTTCATCATAAGCATACTGAATTGTTTCTCTTTCTGTATGGAGAGATACTAATTGCATTTCTGTGTTGTAAGAATACTCTGCGCGTTTTCCATTTGGATAGATGACTGCTTTCTTTTCACCCATCAGCCCCCATTCATAGCCTACGGTATCTCCATTCGGTTCTGTAACAGACAAAGCTCTACCTATTGCATCAAGAGTGATTTTTGTAATCCCATTCCAGTCTTTTACTTCATTCAGCCTGCGGAGCGCATCATAAGACATTTCAACAGTCTTCCCATCTGCGTATACGATTTCTTCTATCTTTCCGTGGCTTCCATAAGTAAAGTTTATCGTATAACCATCACGATCAGTCTTAGATGTCATATTTCCATTTTTGTCATACTCGTAACTTTCTACATAACCCAATGGATCAGTTACACTCTTGATTTGACCCATTACATCCCATACAAAGTCTGTATTCTGACTCTCTTCCCCGTTTGCACCGGTACAAAGAGTCTTTACAAGACGATTCATCGCGTCATACTCATAAAAAGTCTCGTTGCCCAAGGCATCCGTTACCTTCATCAGGTTTCCATTTGGCGAATAATCATACGTGGTTTTGTTGCCTTTTTCATCTATAATAGAAGTAAGATTTCCTACTGCATCATAAGTAAATTTCCTTACTCCTTCTACCTGATTTACTATTTCTACAAGTCTATCCAAAGCATCATATTTAAATGATATTTTATCCTCCATGCCATTTGCTCGTGATATCAAATTGCCTTTTAAGTCATACTCATAGATTTCTCCAGAACCATCTGGATTTTTTACACTCTTTACTCTTCCACCTAAGTCATAGGTATAAAACGTCTGCGTTCCATTTGGATGACATACTCTCTCTACTTGCCCCATATTATTATAGAAAAGACTTGTCGTTGCACCCTCTGCATTTGTTCTGCTAATGCGTCTCCCCAAATCATCATATGTATAAGATGTTACATGGTCCATAGCATTTGTTACAGCTACCAGATTCCCATCCCTATCATAAGTTTTTTTTGTTTTAGCTCCATCTGGCTCAATTACTTCTACTAATTGATTTTCCGCATCATAAACATATGCTGTAGTATTTCCTTCTGCATCTGTAACTGATGTTCTGTTTCCTACCGAATCATAGGTATATGTATTTGTTCCACCATTTGGGTATTCTACAAGACTAAGACGATTATCTTCATCATATTTAAATGCCTGTATAGTCCCATCCGGCATGGTTTGTGATGTTATATTCCACATTTTGTCATAACCATACGTCGTGACATGCGCTTCTTTATCAGTTATAGTTTCTATTTTCCCTATCGCATTATAAGTAGACAACGTCCAGAAACCATCAAAATCCTTGATTCCTGTCACCCTGCCAGCTTTATCATAAGTGTATTCTCTCGTATCCCCAAGAGGGTTAATTACTTTTGTAATTTTACCTCTTAAGTCGTATTTGTACTTTGTACTATTGTTATTTACATCCCTTGTTTCAACAACTCGATTTAATTCATCGTAGATGTAATGCACTTCATTTCCGTTTGCTTCTCTAATTGTTGAGATATTTCCCCGTTCATCATATGAAAGCATAGTCTTACTACCATCAACAAATGTCAACTCTACAGGATGCTGCTTCTCATCGTAGGTTATCCATAAACTTTCTTTCATACAATTTTCTGTTGCAATTAATTTTCCTTTTACATCATAATGATTCTTCAAACGTTCTTTTCCGTTCATGCTAACACTAATCAAATTATTATTAGCATCATAGGTAAAATTAATACGTCTCTTTAAAGAATCCACAACCTGAGTAAGATTTCCTCTATTATCATAAGCCATGCGCTGAGTACGTCCTAAACGGTCAGTTTTACTAATGCATTGATTTTTTTCGTTATATAGAAACTTTTCGCTAGTACCATCCTCAAAAACAGTTTCTGTGTTACGATAGTTTTCATCATAGAAATAAGTGGTCTTCACTCCGTTTCGCTCTGTCAGAACAACACAACGTTTTTCATCATCATATAAAAACGACATCATTCCACCATCTGGGAAAAATTGTTTTGTAACACGATATTTCTTGTCATATTCATTTTTTACAGCATGAATTTCTCTTGCATTCACAACCTCAATAATTCTGCCGTTACTTCCATACGTATATGTATAGACTATATCTAATGGAAGTGCCACTTTTTCTAGCATACCGTTTTTATAAGTCAAATCTACACATCTGCCCGTATGATCCTGCACTTTTGTAAGATAACCAGAGCTTTCATCATAAAAATATTCAAAACAACTTTCATTGTCTGTTTTCGCTTTTACTAATTGATTTTTTTCATTATAACTAAAGCTAATTCCTCGTCCATTCCAATTTTCTTGACGAATTAACTTTCCATCTGATTTAAATAACTTTCTTTCTTTTCCAATATTCTCCAGAACATATCCTGTCTCTGTTTTTTTCAAAATTTCTAAAGCAGAAGTATTGCTGTGATAATTTCCATCATTATCTTTTTCATACCGAATAACCTGTCCATCCGCCTGTCGTATTCCAAGAACGCCATCATTTGAATCTTCGATCAGCACTTCATAATTATGCAAAAAACATTTACCAAGAGTTCCAACCCTTGTATCCTTTGAATTATAATAACGATGAAAAACAAGTGGGATTTCGCCACCAACTATTAAGTCCTGATGATCATAAACAAAATTACCTGTACTAAGATTTACCGGGTCTGCACTCATTTCAGCTGCATCTGGGTCTGTTCCCAACATACTATCTTCAATCACCTTGTTTTTTGATAATTGATTTTCTCTAATTTTTTCTAAAGACGCAGCCAACGCTTCATTCATTTTCTGCAAATTCATGTTCCCGCCATTTGGATCTATTGTATCAGATAAAACTTTTATCATATCCGTAATGCTATTGGCATAAGATAGTTCTTGACCAAGTCCATTCTGATATCGTATATCAATATTTTTTACGTTTGTAAATATTTCTTCAATCCTTTGGGATGTTGTATCGTTTTTGTCAATAACCTTCTTATGGTATTCGTCTAAATTATTAACATGCTTAGAAATATCCAATGCTCCAAACCAGTGCTGAACTTGTAGTCCTATATCCCCGATTATATCCCCCAGTTTTCCCCATACTGTAGTTTCTGTAACATCTTTAACATAAGCTAATAGTTTTTGCTTTGCACTTTCCGAAAAATCTCTTATCATTTCATTCACTGCCTTTTCATTTATCTTATTTATTTTTCTTGAATAGTTGCAGTAGCCTCCGCATCCTTATTTTCAACAGAAGATTTCCGTTGTCTCATATAAGACAAAGTGTTTGCCACAAGCGTCACAAATGCATTTTGTATATCCTGAAGAGATTTCGTGAGTTCCACCATCTGTGCAATTGTTCCACCACCATTATCACCCTGATCCACAGGATTCTTTTTATAATTTACCCATTCTGTATGTAAGCTATTTAATTCTCCTATATATTGGTCGAGTTTTTCATTATCAATTTTCGTTGCCATTTCATAAACCTCGCTCTCTAATATAAATAAGAATCTGCTTCATCTACTTCTGATAAAAATGCCAAGCACATTCCCTTTGCTTCTTCTCCCATATCATTTACGATATCCTTCAAATTTTCAACATAGTCAACAAAGCTCTCTAATGCTTCTGCAGTCGCACCTTCCATAATAGCAGCTGCCAAAATATTATTTAAAATAGCAGTATATTTGTCTATACCTCCCTGCAAATCACATGCCCACTTCGCAATTTGTTCTGCTTGAGAATTAATATAGTCATCATCTATTTTTAATTCTGTGTTATTGCTTGCCATCTTATCATCTCCTAGTATAATAATGGTGTAGTCAATCAAGACTACTTGGTTAATAAGTTTCTGTAAATCAGATAACAAAAGAAGGGATTCTTCCTTCATCAGATGTTATCCATAATAATTATCATGTCTGACGGTTCCTGATAGACACCAGATAAAACATAAGGTATTATCTCTTAGGATAGGACAAAGAATGTTCACCTCCTTGGGAAGTCACTTCTGTGACTGATACCTGCAATAAAGTCAATTAGTCCATTCGACAGGGTTTTATGTTTTAGCTGGTTGGGAGCCTGAAGGCCATACCCGAATAACACGCTAGGTTGTGTACCTGCCAGATTGGAAATGGATTCCTATCAGAAAGGGGCTATTGCTCATGTCAAACAAAGTTATTTTTAATCTTGATGAACTATTCATCTCTGTTGGTATTGATGTCGGTGCTGATTTCTCCTGGATGTCTATAGCACTTCCAAACCAACAATTCGTAGGAAAACCTTACAAAATCCTACATAACAGTATTGATTCCCTTACAACCGCTGTTTCTAAAATAAAAGAAGCAGAAGAGTTGTATTCTTTGGAAAGTCGCATTTTCCTCGAATCCACGGGAATTTATCATTACCCACTCTTCTGCTATCTTCGTGATAAGGGTTTTAACTGCTCGGTTATTAATCCTATCATCACTAAGAATAGCACAAATATCAACATACGAAAAGTACATAATGATCGTTTTGATTCTAAAAAAGCTGCTTTGGTTGGTTTGAAACCTGATTTAAAGGTTTCACTTATGCCTTCAGATCTTGCTCTAAACTGCCGTAACCTATGCCGTGAATACTACGATTTAATGGATAATCGCAGTG
>ENA-OROP01002277-OROP01002277.1-human-gut-metagenome-genome-assembly--contig:-NODE-2277-length-14639-cov-4.489029_pt1 | contig 14639 bp, 9 predicted proteins | sample MGYA00242132_ERZ509056 | MGnify/ENA primary metagenome ERZ509056 (study PRJEB26280, sample SAMEA2338768) | human gut metagenome | biome: human gut; feature: human-associated habitat; material: faeces...
CGCATTATTAACAAGCACGTCCACAGAACCGAACTTTTCCTTTGCCGCTTTTACAAGACGCTCATAATCCACAGGATATCTTGAATCGTCAGGGTGACCTATTATATTGATGTATGGATTATTCATTACTTTTATTAAAGCATTTGTATTTTCCTCTATGTTTCCGGGTTTGATGCAAGGAATGTGAAGACTTGCAATAACAACATCACAGCCTTTAAGCCCATATTCGCTAAGGTCAATATTTCCTTCATAATCCATAATATTAGCCTCACACCCCATATATATTTTCACACCGTTTTTCATCCTTGGGATTATTCCCATATTTGAAAAATAAAAAACACCTGTACTTCCTGGCATCTTTGGTGCATGATCTGTTATAGCAAGATGTGTAACGCCTTTTTCGGCAGCAAATGCCGCCATCTCATCTATTGTGTTATACGCATGTCCACTGACTAACGTATGTGTGTGGGTATCTATCGTAAATTTCATAATATTGTCTCCATTAAATATTTTTATATATTTCAGCAATCAATCACTTCATATATCATCATATCTCTCAACAATCAATCACTTCAAATCAACCGTGCAAATATCTCTGTGCGGATTCGTCTGTGCAAGCCCCAATCTCACAATTTTACCTTTAAGCGGTGTAAAATGTGTCTGCATTGCTCTTACAGCCGCAATCATTTGCTCTTTTTCAAGTTTCTTTCCCAACGTAATATGCGGAAACCAACTATACGGTTTATAACAACGGTTAATTGTCACATCCTCACGCACTGCTAAAATATTATAAACCTTTTCTGCTGTTTGCTGCAAATGCAAATCCAATACGGGCGTCACATAAATAACATATGGCAAAAATTCGCCTACAGAAAATATATTTATATCATGGGATTCCAATTCCGACAGCTTCACAAAATCATCGCAGAGATTTTGTGGATTTCTTGTCTCAAAACTTGATATTGTAAGATGCGGTGGCACATTATTGTCAATCATATAAGTATTTCCCGTATTTTGTGCAACTGCATCAATAAACCTCTGTAACTGCCTTGTTGTATGTTCATCAAAATAAGCCGAAATCAGATACATTTTTTCTCCTTTACTCTTTGTCTCCACAATGTTACGAAATTCCATATGTTTTTATCCGTCAAAACAAAAATTCACATCAATTATACGAATTAATCCGGCTGACTGACTTTTTCAAGCTCTGCACGAAACATTATTCTTCTTGTTCCTCTTATATTCCTGAACTGAATTTCATATGTCTGCGTTATATTATCAATTTTAATAATCTCACCGACACCAAATACTTTGTGTCTGACAATATCTCCAACATCAAACTTTAACTTAGGTAGCATCTGCTCAGTTTCCCCTTTAATTAATATTCTGCTGTTATTAATACAATCAAGAAGATTAATGTCTATATCACTTAAAAATGATGATGGTCTTGCACCGAATCTTCCATCTTTTTTTCTGTATGTGCTAAGATAAAGCATATTCTTAGCCCTCGTTATCGCCACATATAATAATCTTCTCTCTTCTTCATACTCATCTTCGTTGCGGAGTCTGCTACTTGGAAACTGCCCTTCGACCAGCCCCGGTACAAATACAGTATCGAATTCAAGTCCTTTTGACGTGTGAATAGTCATAACCTTAACAACATTATATTCACCATCTTCATCCTGTGCCGAAAACAGTGCAAAATGGCTTAGCAAATCTGCCAGTTCTACCTTTTCCTGATTATCATCTTCTATCGCAGTTATAGTTCTTATAAGTTCTGAAACATTATCAAGCCTTGTCTGGTCTATATCTTGTTCCAATGCTTCCCTGTATCCCATATCAAGGCATTTATTTACAATATCCGTACAGCTGTACTCTTCATATGCAGCATGCAGTTCCATTAATGCATCATAATATGCAATTACATTTTTTTGTATAATCTCACCTTCCTCTATCATTTTTCCAAGTGCCTGAAAAAGGCTGCATTCATTTTCAGCTGCCATATTTTTAAGTTTTTCCACCGATTTCTTACCAAAACCTCTTCTCGGTCTTGAAATTGTATACAATAAATCCATATCTGTAAGGCTGTACACCATTCTCATATATGAAAGAACTGTCCTTATCTCTTCACTTTCATAGAACTTTGCACCACTGAGTATCTTATATGGAATCTTTCTTTTTACAAATGCTTCCTCCAGTGATCTTGTCTGCGATGCGGCTCTTACCAACACAGTATGGTCACGGTACTTCATATTCCGGGCGATATTATCAAGTATAGTATCAGCTATCCACACAGATTCTTTCTCTTCTGTCTCCGGTGCATTAAATACAGGCTTATTACCATCAGGTCTTTTGGAAATCATCTCCTTTTGCAATCTGTTCTGGTTGGCAGATATAAGCGATTTTGCTACATTTACTATCTGTGGTATACTTCTGAAATTCTCAGTAAGATAATAATCCTTAACATCTTCATGTGTCTTATCAAAATTAATCATATATGCAGGGTCGGAACCTCTCCATGTATATATATTCTGATCATCATCACCTACCACAAATAAATTCTGATACAGACCACTAAGAATTCCAAGCAGCATATCCTGTTTCATATTGACATCCTGATACTCATCACATAATACATACTGGCATTTTTCCTGCCAACGTATGCGTACATCTTCATTTTTTTCCAAAATATATAAAGTAAAATTAATAAGATCTTCAAAATCAAGAGCATAATTATCACACTGCCTCTTCAGGTAATTATAGAACACCTTCCTGTCAACATTTTTTTCATTAGATGCTTTTCTCTTTAATTCAGTCTTATCAATTCCAGACATAAGCTCAACATATGACATATCCTGCTTTGACATATCTATATCACTCATTATCTTTTTTGCAGTATTATCTTTAAGTGAAATACCCATATCCTCAGCTACATTCTTAATCATATCAAGTTCTGCTTTTTTATCAAGAATCGTAAAAGTCTTAGGAAATGACATTCTGTGAATCTCTTCTTTAAGAAACATATTGCAATATCCGTGAAATGTACCTGTGAAACAATTAGCATTATCTCCAACTATATCTCTTAATCTGTGTTTCATCTGGGCTGCCGCTTTATTGGTAAAAGTAAGTGCAACAATTGACGACGGCTCAACAAACATCTCTGTTATAAGATAAGCTATTCTGTATGTAAGCACAAACGTTTTTCCCGAACCTGGAACTGATGAAACCCGTATATTGCCTTCTGTATCTGTCATTGTATCTATCTGTTCTTTCGTCGCTCTTTCTGGTATGTTCATTTATATAAACCCTTTCCAACATATTTTCAGAAAAAAGACGCGGAATCTCTCCCACGCCTTTAAGTATACTTTTTATTTTATTATTTTTCTCATTTATAAAACATTTCATCATTGGTTATGGTATATATATCACACTTTCGATTAAGTCCATGGTTTTTAAATACAAGCACATGCTCTTTGTATGTAATCGTATCTTTCAAATATACAAACGGCTCTTCTCTGTAAAGAAAACATTCATACCCTTTTTGCTTAAAGTTATTCATAATTTTTAAAGCTTTTTCATGTATTTTCCGGTTCTGTATTTCCTCTTCTTTGTCAAACTTTCTTCTGTCATATGAAGATGCAGCATCCATCATATCGTTGATAATCTTATCTATAAATCGTCCATGCGATTTTTTATGAAACATAGATGCAATAATGTTACATTTTAGGCTGTCCGGCTTTTTTTGATAAATTTTAAGCATCCGTTCCATATTTCTATCACCGACACTTCTTGCGGTTTCCATGAGATAACTGACAGCTTCAGGATATATTGAATCGGGATAAGGCACATAATATGCTTTGGGGACTGACCTGTACTTTTTAACCGGTGGAAAATCTGCCAGCCTCATAAACACAAGTTCTTTTTCATTGCAGGATGAACTTCCAAGAAAACGGTATTTATCGCGTATAACTGCAAGCTGGTATTCAAGCTGCCTTAAATATTCATATCCTTTTACCCAGAAATGACCCATACAGCCATAATTAAAATATGTCGATGTAATACTAAGCTTTACAAACTTTATTGTAAATACATTCTCTCCACCCTGATTTACTATAAGCATATAACCATCATCAAGCTTTTCCACTCCCGCAATCTGCTCAGATTCAATATCTTTGTATGTACCTGTGATTACCGGCTGTTCAAACACAAAAAAGCTTTCAACTGCATCATTCATAATATATGCCGCATAAATGTCACTGCTGCCATCAATCCTCACAGGTTCAAACAAATTCAGTTCAAATACCTGTGCCAGCCTGAAAAATTCATCCGGCATATCATCCGTTAATCCGTCAAGATAATTCATATAAAACTTCTTATCATCAAAATCCATCTCAGATTCCATATTCACAGACATATTTTCTCGCAATCTCTAAACCATCAATCGGTGCACAAAACTTCTGATTATGCTTCTTACATTCCTCATAAACATATTCTAAGTTAAACCAATCCACTCTGTCCAGCTCTTCTTTTTGTAATGTAAGCTTGTCGATATCCACAGATCCGGTATATACATAAACAAAAGCTATCTCGCTGTCCTTAAACATCTTTCCATCGAATTCTTTTTTATAATTAATTACAAATTTATCAACAAAATGCAAATCACTGACGGATGCATCTATTCCAAGTTCTTCTTTCATCTCTCTTATTGCAGATTCTTCAGGTTCATCACCAGCCTGTATATGACCTGCCGAAGAAGTATCATATCTTCCCGGAAATGAATCCTTACCCATCGCACGCTTCTGAAGAAGAACTTCTGCTCCATTATCCGTCTTTCTTATAATCCACACATGTGCAGTCCTGTGCCTTATTCCCTCACTATGTGCAATCTTTCTCTCAATGGTTTTTCCTGTTGGTATCCCATTTTCATCAACTATATCCAATAATTCCATGTTTAATCTGACTCCATTATAAACAGCGTATAAAAAATCATATAGCAAAAAGGAGACATAAAACAATCATCACGTCTCCTTTTAAAAAAGCAACTTATATTACAAACCTTATATAAATTTATTACTTAATAAGGCTTTCCTTAATCTTTACAACTGCTTTATGAATATTAACAGGTTCGTCCATTGTGCAGTTAGGGCGATGAATATCGTTAGTAAAATATACTGTAAATTCACCCGGATGTAATGTAACGAACTGTTCGTCAGCTACTTCATCATAATAAATATTGTCCTTTCCGGCAGGCTCTTCACCTTTTACGCCCGGAAGAAGAGGTGCGTATCCCTGTACTTCCTTTCCTGTAAAAAGATACTGAATGTCAATATAGTTTCTGTGGCTTTCTGCACGCTTCTTTTCTACAGGTGCAGTTGTCTGATCCTGAATGAGAACATAAATGTTATCTCCGTCAAGTTCATATCTTCCTACAGGAAGTTCCTTTGTTTCAGGCTTTGCAAGAAATTCCAAAGCTGTGGCAATTGCTGCCGGATACTCATAGTTACCTTTTTTTGCATTAAGTGAAGCGTAAATCATAATAATTCATCCTTTCGTTTTAAAAAATTTTTTATCTATTGCATATTATTTGCATGCTATTACATTAAGTATATACTCATACATTCTCTTTGCAGAAGAAATGCTTAAATGCTCTTCCGTTGTATGAATATTAAAAATATCCGGTCCCATAGATATGCAGTCAAGGTCTTCTATCTTTCCTGCAAGTATACCACATTCGACGCCTGCATGAATTGCCTCAATAGTAGGTTTTTTGCCATACATCTGTTCAAATATATTAACCATATCATCACGGAGTTTTGAATCTTTCTTATATTCCCAAGCCGGGTATTCTCCTGTAAATTCAACACTTCCACCGTATGTTTTACTTACGCATGCAATCTGGTTTTTAAGATTTTTCAATGCAACTCCGACTGAACTTCTAAGGGCAAATCTGAGACAGATACCTGATTCATCTAATGAAATTATACCAAGATTAAGTGAAGTTTCAACAAGATTATCAATATCCTGACTCATTCTCATTATTCCGTTAGGAAGTGACTGTATAAGAGCAACCGCTTTGGCACTGTCTTCCTTTGTAACAGCTTTAACGCTGCATCCATCTGATAATTCTGTTGTAACATTAAAATCTGCATCAGATGACGCAAATTCTTCTCTTATCTCATTTACAGCTTCTTCAACAGCAGCTTTAACTGCCTCAGCTTTATCTTCTTCAACGATAATTTCGGATAAACATTCTCTCGGAATGGCATTGTCTTTTTTGCCTCCCTCAACAGATACAATAAATATCGGTGCTTTCTCAGCGGCATCACGAAGAATTCTTGACATGAGAACATTTGCATTTCCTCTTCCCTTGTCAATCTCAACGCCTGAATGTCCTCCCGTAAGTCCCGATATAGAAATACGAAGTTTTGTTCCTGTCATTTCTGTTCTGTTTAATCTGAGTTTAACCTGTGCACTACATCCTCCCGCACAACTTGCAAGCATGATTCCCTCATCTTCGCTGTCCATATTGAGAAGCTTCTTTCCTTTTAACATTGACACATCAATGCCTGCAGCACCTTCCATGCCTACTTCTTCTGATACGGTACACACAAATTCAAGACGTGGATGTGCAATGCTGTCATCATCTAATATCGCAAGTGCATAGGCAACCGCAATTCCGTCATCACCGCCAAGTGTTGTTCCCTTGGCAGAAACAAAATCACCATTAACTTCAAGATCAAGTCCTTCTTCGTCCATGTTCTTATCACAGTCAGGTGTCTTTTCACATACCATATCCATGTGTCCCTGAAGAATAATAGGTGCAACATCTTCATATCCTTTTGATGCTTCCTTTATTATAATCACGTTGTAAAGTGAATCCTGATAATATTCAAGATTTCTTGCCTTGGCAAATTCAACGAGATAATTGCTAATCTTCTCTTCTTTATAAGAAGGATGCGGAATATTGCAAATATCCTCAAAAAATGAAAATACATTCTTAGGTTCTAATTCAGATAATACTCTCATGTCTTAACTCCTTTAAAACATTTTATTAATATTATTTTTGTTTAATCTTATTAGTGTATACAATAAACTGATTTTTATGAAGTATCTTTGTAAACTGGCATAAACGCTCATACAAAGGTTCTGCCTTTTCTCCAAAATGTTGTTTTACAAGCTGTCCGATGTCATAAATACTTCGTACTCCGTCTATCTGACGCCATATATATGTACCAAATTCATCTAATTCAATGTAACTGTACTTGGGCTTTTTCGCAATAAGCTGTGCTATTCTATTAAAAAGACCTTTATTATGAACTTTAATTTCAACATGCCCTTTCTTGTTATCCCTAAATTCAAATAATGAATTATGTTTTGGAACATAGTCTAAGTAATTCTCCTTTTGCTTAGCCATGAAACCTCCTTAAATAAAACTCTTTATCAAAAAAGCAGAATTTTTCGTAAAAATAATAAATCTGTCGGCATAAAAACCAACAGATTTATTATAACACATTTTTTTTAATTTGTCTTTTTTTCTTTTTTATTAATAAATGCTATTAATGTTGCAATAAGTGCCGCGAAGAATACAAGGCCTCCAATGTTACCAATATTAATAACCTTTGATAAATTGATAGCATCTCCGAGAGTTGCTGTTCCTACAGGAATAATAGCAAATACAGCTAAAAGAATACCAACAAGACCTTCACCTGCAATAAGACCTGATGAGTAAAGGATTCCCTGATTAACCTTAATTTTACGTTCTTCCTCTGAAAGACCTTTCTTCTTATCGAAGTAAAGTCTTACAAGTCCACCTGCCATAATCGGTGTACTTAAATAAATCGGAAGGTAAAGACCTACTGCGAAAGGAAGTACAGGAATCTGAAGAATTTCAACAACTATAGCAATGGCTACACCTGCAAATACAAGTGCCCACGGAAGGCTGTTTCCCATAACACCTTCAACTACCATTTTCATAAGAGTAGCCTGTGGTGCAGGTAATTCTGTAGAACCGTATCCCCATGCTGCATTAAGCAAATAAAGAACTCCGCCTACTGTAACAGCAGATACAGCCACACCGATAAGCTCACCAATCTGCTGCTTATAAGGTGTTGCACCTACTATATAGCCTGTCTTCAAATCCTGTGATGTATCACCTGCAATAGCTGCGATAATACAAATTACAGAGCCGATACTTATAGCGGCTACCATGCCATTCATACCTATTGTACCTGTAGCTTTAAGAATTGCTGACGAAATAAGAAGTGTCGCAATAGCCATACCTGATACAGGGTTATTTGAGCTTCCTACTAAACCAACCATACGTGATGATACAGTTGCAAAGAAGAAACCAAAAATAATAATAATAATCGCACTGAGAAGATTAACAGGAATCGCCGGGATTAACCACATGATAATTGCAAGCACGCCAATACCCAATACAACCAAAGTCATAGGAAGATCCTTAGTTGATCTTGTCTCCTCACCGTCTGCTTTCTTGCCATAGCCTTTCATTGCCTGCTTAAATGTTTTTACAATAAGCGGTAATGACTTGATTAAGCTTATAATACCGCCGGCAGCAACCGCACCTGCACCGATATAGCGCACATAATTAGACCATATCTGTGATGGACCCATCTGTGATATTGGAATTGTAGCAGGTCCGATAATGTTGTCTCCACCGAACAAAGCGATTAACGGCATAATCATAAACCACGCTACGGAACCACCTGCCAAGAGGTATGAAGATACCTTAGGTCCACAGATATAACCGACACCGAGGAGTGCTGGCAGTACATCTGCACCAACAGCCGAACCCTTGTATGGCTTGATAGTAAAATCAACCTCGCTAGGGAATACTTTAAGTCCATCAGCGATAAACTTATAAACAGCTGCAATACCAAGACCTGCAAATACTGTACTTGCCTTAGCACCGCCTTCTTCTCCGGCAACTAATACCTCAGCACATGCCTGTCCTTCAGGATAAGGTAACACGCCATGCTCCTGAACAATTAATGCACTACGAAGTGGAATCATGAATAATACTCCGAGGAAACCACCAATTAATGCAATAAGTGCTATCTCTATCAAAGAAGGCATAGATGTGCCGCCCTCCTGAGCCCACATAAATAATGCAGGAAGTGTAAAGATTGCACCTGCCGCAACAGATTCACCTGCAGAACCGATTGTCTGAACCATATTGTTCTCTAAAATAGAATCTCTTCTTAAAATAAAGCGGATAATTCCCATAGAGATAACGGCTGCAGGAATAGAAGCCGAAACGGTCATACCAACACGCAGACCTAAGTATGCGTTGGCACCGCCAAATAATACGGCTAATAAGATACCGATAATTACAGATGTAACTGTAAGTTCAGGCATCACCTTATCAGCCGGAATATACGGCTTGAACTCTTGTTTTTCGTTCATAATTTTTCTCTCTTTCTTAAATATTTAATGCAAAATGCATCATATTCTTAATATTATATTAAGAAACTGTTATTATGTCAAACATTTAACTATCAATATATAAAAATTATAAAAATCCAATAAATAAAACCAAAACATGTAAAAACCGGAATCCCGCCCCGCACAGGGAACAAAATTCCGGCATTTTTAAATATTAATTTTCTGTCTTTTTACCTTTAATCGTTAATCCTGCTGCCGCCCCTCCTATTATAAACATAAGAAGCCATGCAAATACACGTTTATTATCTCCTGTATCAGGCGTCTGTTCTTTTACTGTCTCTGTCTTACCGCCTTTACCCGTATCGTCCGATGATGTTGTATCTGTAATCTTTGCAACCACAGTCTGTGATTTTTCAATTTCAACAAGCCCATCCTGCTTGATGTAATATCTGTCACAATCTTTACAATACCAGTATTCAATATTTCCTTCATCTGTCCTGGTAGCCGCCTTTGCCGCTACTGACTTCAAGCCTTCATGTATACTCATATTGTAAGTGCCATATTCCTCACTGCAGATTGTACACACCGCTTTCTTCACACATGTTGCACTTCCGCCTGCATGTTTACACTGATAATCACAAACCGTGCATACACCGTTTTTCCAACCATGTGCTTCACTTGACGATACTTCCTTATCACAGCAATCATATGCCTGCTTATGAGTTTTTTCTGTCTGTACCCATACTACCTTTCCACTGTGGTTTGCCATATCTTTATCTGTATACTCCTTGCCGCAGGTTTCGCAAACCGCACCCTTTGTACATGTTGCTTCTCCGCCGCTGTGTACGCATACATAACCACATGTTTCACAAGCACCGTCTTTCCAGTTATGATTTTCTTGTGCTATCGTCACTTTACCACAGCAATCATATTTCTTTTCATGTGTTGTTGCTGTCTGTGTCCACTTTTCTGTTCCTGTATGATTGTCTGCATTTATTTCTCCATATTCTCTATGGCAGGTATCGCAAACCGCTTTCTGCGTACAGGTTGCTTCTCCGCCTTTATGAATACAATCATATCCGCATACCGTGCAGTGTCCATTCTCCCAGATATGATCTTCTATATTAGTTACCTCAGCACCACAACAGTCATATTTTTTCTGATGAGTTTTTTCTGTCTGTACCCATACCTGATTTCCACTGTGGTTTGTAGGCTTTAAAGTACCATATTCAGCATTACAGTCCGTGCAGACGGCTCTCTTTTTACATGTTGCCGCTCCGCCTACACAGCTTTCTGTTTCTTCTATAGTACAGCCTGCCGTTGTACATTTGTGGGTATGTGTGCCGTTACCATTTGACTTCCATTCACCGTATATATGTTCTGCCTTTGCTGCTGTAACAATCTCACCACATTCACAAATTACAGGTGTTGTACAATCACCGTCATCTGTACCACTATGTTTTGTCTTTGTTGTTGTTACCGTACAGCCGTCATTCTCACACACTTTCCAATGATAAGTATCATCTTTTGTCCATGTGTCGCTGAACTTATGATTTGCCTGTGCCAAAAATATTTTCCCGCAGACAGAGCATATTGATTCTTTCGTACAGTCGCTGTTATCCATTGTATGATTCGCATTTACGGTAACAGACAGATAAATGCTATATTCTTCATTATCCGTCAATGTTATTGTCTGTGTGCCATCTGCTGCAGATACAGTATAAATACCGTCCACATCAGGTGTAAGCGTTTTATTTCCTGCCATTACCTGTGTATAATCGGAAGAAGTTACTTTAAACTGTGCCTTCTCGCAGTATACTCCATTATTTTTAATACCGTCTACCACTGTATCCGGATTAATCGCATTATAATAATATGTAACTGTCTGTGTTTCTGATGTATACACACCCTTTTCATCGCCTGTCTTGCTTAAAAAAGTATATCCTGATGGAATCTTAATATTTTCAGGTACCGCATAATTCGTTCCCGATGTACCCTGAAGTGTAATCGATTCACGTAACTTCTGCTCACTGTCTTTTATCACATAATTAACAATTACTTTTCCTTTGCCTGATGTTACAGCCACATCATCAAAGCTTTCCTTATCTACAAGAATCATTGTAGTATACGCAGGTACAGTTATAACGGAGCCTGCGACTTCACCAAGTGATACAACTCCCGCACTTTCACCATTTGCAATAACAACCCAGTCCGTAACAGCTCTTCCTTGAACAGGAATTGTAATTTCTTTTGACACATCTGACTCATTATTTAATACTGCCATAGTATTCCACTCGTCGTCTTTTGTACCTGAAAGCACATAAGCTTCAGAATTTTTTATTGTCTGCCTTTTCGCAAGCGGTGAAAATGCTTTTCGTATCTCCATAAGTCCTCTGTAATATGAGACTACATCTGCATACTCTGCTGAATCCTTCCATTCAACGTAACTGCTGTCTGCAAGAGTTCTTCCCTCAACGCTGTTACACATTTCTTCTCCGCCATCCATAAACAATGTTCCCGGCTTAGCATATTTCATTGCTGCTTTCTGCTTGTATATTTTTACGGCTTTTTCGTTTCTTTCGCCATAAGTGCCACCTGTGCTGCCGATTATTTCATCATAAGAGGAAGTTTTATTCTGTCTTTCTTCCTTTGTATAATTATCTCCCCAGATAACCAGATTGGCATCTTCCTTTGCCAATGATGTCTTTATCTCATCCAGCCATTTATATACATGCGAAGAACCTTTGTACTTCACATTGACACAGTCAATCAAATCCAGTGAAAATCCATCAACATGATATTCCTCTGCCCAATATTTCATGGAATTAACCATATAACTACGATACATCTTCCGCTCTGTGGCAAGCTCATTGTCATATCCCGTATTTGTTGTATACCTTGTACCGTCAGTATTCAATCTGTAATAAAACCGCGGAACCGACTTTTCAAGAGGATTTTCCTCTGAGGCATGCGTATACGGCATCTCCATCACAACAGAAAATCCCGCACTGTGAAGTGCCTGAATCATCTCTTTACATTCTTTTATAACAGTCTTGCTGTCTGACGGATTGGAAGCATAGCTTGCCTCAGGTACATTATAATTTAAAATCTCATACTCACTGTCGCCATCAAAATCCGCAAACGGTGCAAGCTGTACTGTCGTAACGCCAAGTTCCTTCAGATAATCAATACCAGATACAAGCTCTCCCGCACTGTTTACTTTTGCACCCTTTTCCGTAAAAGCACTGTACTTTCCGCCTGCAGTCATGCCCGATGCGGTATCTGATGAGAAATCCTTGACACTTATTTTATAAACAGTATTTGCTTTTGTCGAATCAACATACACATGTCTGTCCCTGTCCCAACCCTCAGGAGATACTGAAGATGTATCTGTTATATACGAACGCTTTCCGTCTTTGCTTACCGCAACCGAATATGGGTCCTGAATTTTATATTTTGTTGTTCTGTCGCTGCCAATATGGGTAATATCTGTTGTGGTAATCGTATAGTCATAATACAATCCGCCACAATCACTAACAAGTGTTATAATCCAGAGGCCATTCCATTCCCCATTTACAAGCATTTTCTCTAATGGATAACTTCCTATATCACGTGCATTGCTGTCATTATCATCACCTGTTGCATAAATATTAACTTTTACATATGTTGCCGCAGGTGCCCATAACAAAAATTCAGTTGACTGCTTTGTATATGTCGCTCCAAGCTGCCTGCCCTTACGTGTATGCCCCCAATCATCAACATATGTTCCATCATAAAAATATTTATCATCAATATCGTCTGCCACTTTATTAATATAGCTGTTAGGAATCGTAGCTATCTTTTTACTGTTATCTGCCGCAAACCCGGTAACGGCACTGCTTGAAAATACCATTCCAATTGACAATACCACCGCAGTAGTCTTTTTTAAGTTTAAATACTTCATAAACTATCCCTCCTTTTATTATACTCAATATATCTATGCAACACTCTAAAACATTACAAAATCACATTCTATCTTAGTGGTATTATACAATAAAAAGCATCAAAAAAAATGCCATTTACACGAAATGACATTTTTTCGACACGAACGATATTAAAATGAATGTTTATTCTTCACTTTTTAATCACAATTTATTTATAAAGTTCTGGACCTGATTTTTAAAAAATCAAGTACTTGACACATTTATTAATATAAGGAAATGAATAAAACCAAAACATGTAAAAACCGGAACCTCGCACCCACACAGTAAGCGAAATTCCGGTCTCCTTAAATATTAATTTTCTATCTTTTTACCTTTAACCGTTAATCCTGCTGCCGCTCCTCCTATTACAAGCATAAGAAGCCATACAAATACATGTTTATTATCTCCCGTATCAGGCGCCTGTTCTTTTACTGTCTCTGTATTATCGTCTTTACACGTATCGGTCAATGATGTTGTATCTGTAATCTTTGCAACCACAGTCTGTGATTTTTCAATCTCAACAAGCCCATCCTGCTTGATGTAATATCTGTCACAATCTTTACAATACCAGTATTCAATATTTCCTTCATCTGTCCTGGTAGCCGCCTTTGCCGCTACTGACTGCAAGCCTTCATGCATACTCATATTGTAAGTACCATATTCTTCGCTGCAGATCGTACACACTGCTTTCTTCACACATGTTGCACTTCCGCCTGCGTGTTTACACTGATAACCACAAACCGTGCAGACACCGTTTTTCCAACCATGTGCTTCACTTGTCGATACTTCCTTATCACAGCAATCATATGCCTGCTTATGAGTTTTTTCTGTCTGTACCCAAACCTGTTTTCCACTGTGGTTTGCCATATCTTTATCTGTATACTCCTTGCCGCAGATTTCGCAAACCGCACCTTTTGTACATGTTGCTTCTCCTCCGCTGTGTACACATACATAACCACATGTTTCACAAGCACCATCTTTCCACTTATGATTTTCTTGTTCTAGCGTCACTTTACCGCAGCAATCATATCTCTTTTCATGTGTTGTTGCTGTCTGTATCCATTTTTCCACACCCGAATGATTATCTGCATTTATTTCTCCATATTCACTATGGCAGATATTGCAAACCGCTTTCTGCGTGCAGGTTGCTTTTCCGCCTGTATGAATACAATCGTATCCGCATACTGTGCAGTGTCCATTCTCCCAGATATGATCTGCTATATTAGTTACCTCAGCACCACAACAGTCATATTTTTTCTGATGAGTTTTTTC
>ENA-OROP01002301-OROP01002301.1-human-gut-metagenome-genome-assembly--contig:-NODE-2301-length-14536-cov-4.002831_pt1 | contig 14536 bp, 15 predicted proteins | sample MGYA00242132_ERZ509056 | MGnify/ENA primary metagenome ERZ509056 (study PRJEB26280, sample SAMEA2338768) | human gut metagenome | biome: human gut; feature: human-associated habitat; material: faeces...
GGATTTTTGCACGTAACTATGAAGGTACTGAATAGTTACGAACAAGGTTATATATAGAAAAGACAGAAATGTGAGGTTTCATTTCTGTCTTTTTTCGTACCATTCTTTAAACCCATCCACTGTGAGCCGGTCACTGAGGTCCTGGATGGTCCTCGACGCGGACTCCATGATCTGTTCCGGAGTCTTTCTTTTTCGAAGCATTTCGTAAGTGGGGCCCAGCGGATCTCCGTATTTTCGTTCTGCCGGATCAGATTTTGCAGATATGTATCAGGCACCGAGAATCTCGCTCAGTGTTTTTACGAAGAAGATCACCAGAACCACCATCATCAAGGGTTTTACAAACTTTGCGCCGCCCTTGTCGAAACAGCGTGTTCCGAGATAATTTCCGGCGATGCTGAAGATACCGGCAATAAGGCCAAGAAGGAAAATTACTTTTCCGTTCATGAGGTAGACCGCCAGGGCTGTCAGGTTCGTTGTCAGGTTGATGGCTTTTGTGATCCCGTTGGCTTCCTTCAGTCCCATGTGGGCAATTCCAGTGAGGAGAAGCAGCAGAAATGTTCCGGTTCCGGGACCGTAAAAGCCGTCGTAGATGCCGATGATGAAGGCGATCAGAGCGCTGAAAAGAATCATCTTGCGGACCGGGAAAGACTCTTTTTCTCCCACGAACGGTTTTCCAAATGTGAGATAGAGGGCGGTACAGGGCAGGATCACGAGAATCAGGCGCTTAAAATAATAATCGTCTAACTGCAGAGCAAGTTTTGCGCCGAGAGAGGAACCGATGAGAGCTGTAACGATACAGAGAAGCGCGTTCTTCCAGGCAATATAACCGTTTTTCGCAAAGCGAGCTGTTGCCAGTGTGGTTCCCATTCCGGAGCTTAATTTGTTTGTTCCGATGGCAAAATGGACTGGAAGACCGGCGATCATGTAAGCCGGGAGTGAGATCAGTCCTCCGCCTCCGGCAACCGCGTCGACGAAACCGGCGAGAAATACCAGCGGGCAGACGATCAGAAAGTGCATCAGATGTAATTCCATAGCAGTAATTCCCCTTAAGTATGATTAAATTGAACGTGCTGTTTTCGCTGCCGGAGCGGATGAAACGGTCTTTGCACGCTTTTTGCCAAATATAGCATAATTTTAAAGAAATTGCAATGAAAGCAGGTGGGCGGAGCGTGAAATATCTGGCGGGAGAAAGCCAGAGAACGGTTGATTTGGCATCGAGTATGCTCGGTGCGAGAAGGAGAATGCGAGGCTTGAGAAAAAATCGGACTGAGGTTATAATGGAGAGCGTACATAACAAAAATGCCCTTGTTTTTACAGGACTGATTCGGTAAAATAGAGACAGGCAGAACGATCCCCCTGAAAATGTTCAGGAGGGAATGTATGAAAGAAGATAAGAAAAAAATTTTGACGGCCGCGGCTTTCTTGATCGCAGCCGGACTTGTGTTTGGGATGACAAGAAGCCGGAGTGGAATCCAGAAGCTGGATGAATCCGGAGCGGTCGTTATGAGCGGATCACTGGATGCGGATGGGAACATCAGCTGGGAGAAAAACGGCTCTGCAAAAAGCGACGGTCTGCCGCAGGGGGATTCTGGAAGCAGTACCGAGAAACAGGAGATTCAGGAACCATTCAGGGATGAAAATGGCAGTGTACAGGGAGAAAGTACCGTGGAGACGCAGGAATATGTGGAAAACTCTGAAAAATCCGGAGTTTATGTGTATATCTGCGGAGAGGTGGCAGCCCCAGGTGTGTATGAGCTTTCGGAGGACAGCCGGATCTACGAGGCAGTGGATGCCGCCGGGGGATTTACGGAGAACGCGGCGAGGGAGAGTGTAAATCTCGCCTCAAAAGTTTCTGATGGCATGCAGATCACGATCTACAATAAGGAAGAGGCCGCGTCGCTTCCGGCGGGCAGCGGGTCTGCAGTAGGAAACACCGGTCAGGGCGGAACCTCCGGTTCCGGGCTTGTGAACCTGAACACGGCGACAAAAGAGGAGCTGATGACCTTAAAGGGCATCGGGGAGGCGAAAGCCGAGGATATTATCCGCTACCGCGAAAAGAGCGGTGGCTTTAAGAAAATCGAGGATATCATGAAGATATCCGGTATCAAAGAGGCCGGGTTTCAGAAGATAAAGGATAATATTACGGTGTGAAAAGATGAAAAAACGGTAACTATTCAGTGCCTTCATAGTTACGTGCAAAAATCCATTCCAGATCAGCTTCGCTGATGGGATTTTTGCCTTCCAGCCTATGTTTTCTTACGGTCAGCGCAGCAAGTGCGCAGACCTACTGAACAGTTACAAAAAACGTATAATTCATGCTGATTGTGACATTTAAAAACACAGGAGGCGGAAATCAGGTCATAGACATTAGAAAAGCAGCAGGAGAGGACCTGCGCATTACAGCATAACGTGGAGGAGAGAAATGGCAAGAGTTCTGGTAGTTGATGATGAAAAACTGATCGTGAAGGGAATCCGCTTCAGTCTGGAACAGGATGGATATGAGGTGGACTGTGCTTACGACGGTGATGAGGCGATCGAGAGGGCAAAAGAACGGGAGTATGACGTGGTTCTTTTGGATGTCATGCTTCCGGGACACGATGGATTTGAGGTCTGCCAGACGATCCGTGAGTTTTCCGAGATGCCGATCATCATGCTGACGGCAAAAGGCGATGATATGGATAAGATCCTGGGACTGGAGTACGGCGCTGACGATTATATCACCAAACCGTTCAATATCCTGGAAGTAAAAGCGCGGATCAAGGCGATCATCCGCAGAAACAATAAGAAGAGCGGCGCCGCGAAACGCCAGAAATCCAGCGTAGTCACAGAGGGCGACTTAAAGCTTGACAGGGAGAGCCGCAGAGTCTTCATTAAAGATAAGGAGATCAACCTGACCGCGAAGGAATTCGACCTGCTGGAACTTCTTGTCACAAATCCGAATAAGGTCTACAGCCGTGAGTCCCTGCTTGAGTATGTATGGGGAAACAAGGCCATGGTAAGCGGGGATGTCCGCACGGTGGATGTGCATGTGAGAAGACTGCGTGAAAAAATTGAGCCTAGCCCGAGTGATCCGAAGTATGTACACACAAAATGGGGCGTAGGCTACTTCTTCCGCGCATAGCGATGAGCAGTGCAAGATCAACAGACTGACTTTCGGCGTTGTGCTTGCACATAAGCCGAAAGTCGGACAGTTGATCTTATAGGGCGAATGCCCGCGAGCCCTGAGTTGGGGCCTGCCCCAATTCAGGGCTCCACTGCGGACTAACCAACAAAATTAATTAAAACCTAAAGGAGAAAAATTTTATGACATACACAATTCGCCCAGTCCGCCCGACGGACCTTGCGGCAGTTACCGAGGTGGAAGCAATCTGCTTCCCGGCGGCGGAAGCCGCAGCAGAGGAATCATTTAAGGCCCGCATCGCGGCATTTCCGGAGTGCTTTTTTGTTGCGGAAGCGGACGGAAAGATCATAGGCTTCATCAATGGCTGCGCCACAGATTCCAAAACGATTTATGACGAGATGTACGAAAATTCCGCCTGCCATAGGCCGGACGGCGCATACCAGTCTATTTTCGGACTGGATGTGATCCCGGACTACCGCTGCCAGGGAATCGCGGCGGCGCTCATGGATCACATGATCGAAGACGCGAAAAATAAGGGAAGAAAGGGCCTGATCCTCACCTGCAAGGACCGTCTGATCCACTATTACGCGAAATTTGGATACAAAAACATGGGCATTTCCAAGTCTGTCCACGGCGGGGCAGTCTGGTACGACATGATCCTGGAATTCGGGGATCAGAAATCATGAAGGTCACATTGATCACAGTCGGAAAGATCAAGGAAAAGTTCTTTCAGGACGCCATCGCGGAATATTCCAAGCGCCTGAGCCGGTACTGTAAGCTGGAGATCGTCCAGGTGGCGGACGAAAAGACGCCGGATGGGGCCAGCGAAGCGGTGGAGACGCAGATCAAGGAGAAAGAGGGCGAGCGGATTCTGTCTAACATCAAGGATGGTAGCTTTGTCGTTGCCCTTGCGATCAACGGAAACATGCTGGATTCTGAGGAACTTGCGGCAAAAATAGAAAAATGGGGTGTGTCGGGGATCAGCCAGATCGTGTTTATCATCGGCGGATCTTTAGGACTTTCCAACCAGGTCCTGGCACGGGCCGACTATAAACTGAGCTTTTCAAAGATGACATTCCCGCACCAGCTCATGCGGGTCATTCTCCTGGAACAGATCTACCGGAGTTACCGGATCATCCAGGGAGAACCATATCATAAGTAAAAAATGGGGACTTGGCAAGGAGGCAAAACGAGTGACAGAGGAACAGAAAGCGGGGAAGATCTTTCTTTTCTGCAAGGAATCTTCACAGGAGCGGATCATGAAGTGCCTGCGGGACGCCTTTGACGTTCCGGGCAGCGCACATGATACAGGATTGGAACTTCACAATGGGAATCTGAATGTGACGCTCAGGATCTACTGCGAGAGCGCGGGTGACGAGGAGCAGGAGCTGGTCCGAAGCTGGTCTGACCGGGCAAGAGGCCACTTTTCCAGGGTCGAGACCGCGGTGGTGGATGTGAAAACGAATCTTCTCTATCAGCTGGAAGGAACCGAGAGTATCGTTTCGGTGGACTATGTGTTCGAGGGGGAAGAGTCCGAATTCCTGACAGAGGCAGAGGAGGCCGCGAAGAGAAATATGGAGCAGACACTGTTTCGTGTTCTTTCCGATCTTCGTGCAGTCATGGCGTTCAGGGGAGAAAAAAGGGGATTTTACTGCCTGGATGCGTCCGGCATGGAGAAGCTGATCCTGGACGGAAACGGAAACAGTGAGATGGAGCGGTTTCTGCCATATCAAGCGGTGGGCTATGTTCCGGGAAATGAGATCGAGACGGAACAGTTGAACCGCAGGGAGAAGAACCGGAGAGAGTTTGAGGCGCGGGGCGTGTATGTTCCGGTATTTTACCCGCTTTTGGAGACGGAGGCGGAGGCAGACTGCCGGACACCATATGAGATCGCGGCGAGAGCGGTGGCGCTCATGCTGGTGGCGGTATTTTCTGAGGCCATGCTGGCGAAAAAGATGAGCCAGAAAGAGGCATTGGAATTTATCCAGAAGCGGATCAACGAGTTCGGGGCGGATGATTTCTTCTCCCTGAAGGAGTGGAATTACCTGCACAACGAGGATCCGAAAGAATCAGAGAAGATATCCTATTCCTGGCAGTACGAGAATCTGTATGTGATGGAGTGGGCGCTGGGACTGATCGACGGGCCGTTAGATTTCCCGGATCACTTCTGCGCAGTGGCGGAGGCGGCGCAGCTTCTGACAGCCTTTCACTCCATGAGGGAGATCCTGGAGGCGGCGAAGCCGAGGAGCGCGAAGGAACTTCTCGATGCCTGCGATATGATCTTCTGTCTGGACTGGGCATGCACCGATACGAGGATGCGGGATCTTCCCGCGCCTGCGGGAATGGACGGAGGTGTGGTCTTTGAGCGCCATAAAGCGTTAAACTGGCTCGTGGGAGCCGGGGAGAAGGCAGACTGGGACCATGTGCCGGTGGATACGTGAGGAGATAAGGCACAGTAACAAAACACATCATGGAGAGATCTATGGTGTGTTTTTTAATTGCATTTATAACTGTTCAGCAGGTCTGCGCACTTGCTGCGCTGACCGTAAGATAACATAAGCGGGAAGGCAAAAATCCCATCGGCGCAGCCGATCCGGAATGGATTTTTGCAAGTAACTATGAAGGTACTGAATAGTTACTTGCATTTTTTAACGTAGTGTAGTATAATTACGTCACTTTGAAAAAAGACAAATGTCCACGACTCACGGTCATGGAAGAATAAAAGAGAAGACTGACGGATGTCTGCAGTTACTAATGCGGCTATTCCGGGGATAGAGGAGATACGAACCATGGGAGAGAGAAATGTGATCAAGGCGGCGCTTCTCGGCGCTGGAACGGTTGGAAGCGGCGTGTATGCCCTCGCCGAGATGTTAAAGGATGAGATGTTCCAGAAGACCGGTGCCAGCCTGGAAATTAAGAAGGTCCTGGTACGGAACACAAAGAAGGACCGCCCGGGGATCCCGAAGGAGATCATGACGGACAACTGGCAGGAGATCCTGGAAGATGAGGAGATCCAGCTTGTGATCGAGCTCATGGGCGGCGTGGAACCGGCGAGAACCTATATCGTGCAGGCCCTGGAAGCCGGAAAACAGGTGGTTACCGCCAACAAGGACGTGCTCGCGGAGCATGGACAGGAGATCCTGTCACTGGCGGAAAACAGCGGCTGCGATATCCAGTTTGAGGCGGCAGTCGCAGGCGCGATCCCGATCATCCGTCCCTTAAAGCAGAGCCTCGCGGGCAGCATGCTGACGGAGATCATGGGAATCGTTAACGGAACCACGAACTACATTCTGACAAAGATGTCGGAAGAGGGGATGGATTACAAGGAAGCGCTGGCAAAGGCCACAGAGCTTGGATATGCGGAGGCGGATCCGACGGCGGACGTGGAAGGCTACGACGCGGGACGAAAGATCGCGATCATGTCCTCCCTGGCGTTCAACTCCAAGGTGACCTTCAGCGATGTCTATATGGAAGGGATCACGAAGATCACCTCCAATGATATCCGCTACGCGAAGGAATTTGGCTATGTGATCAAGCTTCTCGGCGTTACAAAGCTGGTGGACGGAAAGATCGAGGTCAAGGTCCACCCGATGCTGATCCCGGAGCAGCATCCGCTTGCGACGGTCCGCGACTCCTTCAACGCGGTGTTTGTACACGGCGAGGCCTGCGATGACGCGATGTTCATGGGACGCGGTGCGGGAAAGATGCCGACGGCCAGCGCCGTTATGGGTGATATCATCATCGTCATGAGAAATATCGTTCATGACAACTGTGGCTGGAATGGCGGCGTGGCGTACAAGAATTATCCGGTGAAGCCGATCGAGGAGACGAGATCGAGATATTTCCTCCGTCTTCAGGTCGCGGATAAGCCGGGCGCCCTCGCAAATATTGCGGGCGTTCTCGGAAACAACGATGTCAGCATCGCCCAGGTCGTTCAGAAACGCGCGAGGGACGGTGTTGCAGAGCTTGTTGTGATCACGGATTCCGTTCTGGAGCGCCATTTCAACGACGCGCTGATGATCGTGAAGGGCATGTCCGTGCTTCGTGAGGTGTCCGGAATTATCAGGGTTTACGGGGATTAACAGCCGGTATTTGAAATAATGGAATTAGAAAGCATATCTGTCTGGTCAGGTGAAACTGACTGGGTGGATGTGCTTTTTTATTTTCCGAGAAATATCATAAAAATCCGGGGTGTTCATATATTGTATCAATTCCGGGAAAGGCGGACAGGCAGAACACGGGGAGAAAGGAGCGCGGGATGAATACGGAAACTTTTGAAAGACTGCTGAAACAGGCGGTTCCAGACGGGAAAACGATTCGGGAGATCAGAATCCGGACGGAAAAACCGGTGATGATACTGCTGGAAAGCGGGGAAAACCTCCTTTTTTCGGATGGGACCTGTGGAAAGACGGAAAGTTATGGAAAGAAAAAGATGGGGTCGCTGGAGATAAGAGAAGACCGGAGCGTAGTTCTTGCAGACCAGGAGCTGATCCGCGGGATTCTGGAGACCTGTTCCAGGCATTCGCTGTACGCCTACGAGCGGGAGATCAGTCAGGGATTCCTCACGATCCGCGGGGGGCACCGTGTGGGAATCGCAGGGAAAGCGGTGGTGGAGGACGGACATGTGAGGACGGTCCGGGATCTCTCATCTTTAAATATCCGTGTTGCCCATGAGGTAAAGGGCTGCGCAAAAAACGTGCTGCCGTACCTGATGGATGGGGAAACATTTCTGGACACGCTTTTGATCTCCCCGCCGGGAGCAGGAAAGACAACACTTTTGAGGGATCTGATCCGGGAACTTTCATGCGGGGGAACATGGGGAGCGGGGAAGAATGTGTCCGTGGTGGACGAGCGTTCGGAGATCGCAGCGTGTTTTGGAGGAGTTGCCCAGTGTGACCTGGGGCCCAGGACCGACGTGATGGACGGGTGCCCTAAGTCTGAGGGAATGCTCATGATGCTGCGCTCCATGGCACCCCAGGTGCTGGCGGTGGACGAGGCAGGAGGGGAAGGCGAGATCCTGGCGATGAAGTATGGGATGAACTGCGGGTGCAGGATCCTGGCGACGGTCCATGGTGCAGATGTTGGGGATATCATGAAGCGGCCGGCGTGGCGGGAACTGGCGGAAGCGAAGGTGTTTTCCCGGTATGTGGTTCTTTCCGGAGTTCCGGGACCGGGAACGATAGTGGGAATTTATGATGTGAATTTTCAGCGAATGGATAAAAGAAATTAAGGTTTAAACAAGACATAGATCGTGAGTGGACGGGGGATGAGACATGAAATATTTAGGACTCTTGTGCATGGCGGCAGCGGCGGTAGCTGGAGGTTTTCTGCTGGCGGGGGAGTGGGAGATGCGGGTAAAGATGCTTGGAATCTTCCGACAGATGGCGGTCTATCTGAAGGCGCGGATCCTGTACTCCAACGAGACGCTGCCGGAGGCGCTAAAGGAGATCGGCAGCCGGTTTTCAGACGGGAATTCCGGGATGGCGGCGGAGGCAGGACTCTTTTTTCTACGGGTGGAAAAGCGGATGGAGGAAGAAGCTGGGAAGCCGTTTGCCGAGATATGGAAGGAAGAGATGGAAAAATTCCCGGACGACCTTCCTTTAAGAAAACAGGATCTTGAAGCACTCCAGGCACTGGGGGAAAATCTCGGTTACGCGGACAAAAAGACCCAGGAGCGGACGATCCTGTTCTATCTGGAACAGGCGGATGACTCCCTGGCGTTCTTAAAGAAGGAGATGGAGAGCCGGACGAAGCTTTACCGGTCTCTCGGAATGGCGGCAGGACTTTTTATTCTGGTACTCTTTGCGTAAGGGGGGGAGACTATGGGGGTAAATCTGATATTTAAGATCGCGGCGGTGGGGATCCTGGTGTCGGTGATGTGTCAGGTGTTGAAGCACAGCGGGCGCGAGGACCAGGCGTTTCTCACGAGTCTCGCAGGATTGATCCTGGTGCTGTTTTGGATTGTGCCGTATATCTATGATCTGTTTGAGACAATTAAAAATCTGTTTTCGCTGTGAAAGGAGGGAGAGTTATGGCGGTAGTTCAGGCGGCACTTCTGGGGCTTACGGCAGTTTTGCTTGCGGCGCAGTTAAAACCGCTGAAGCCAGAGTACGCGGTGTACCTGGTTCTGGCGGCATCCATCGGAGTCGGATTTCTTGGTCTGGCAAGACTGGGTGTGCTTTTGGACACCCTGCGGGAGATAGGAAACGGGATCAGGATCCGGCATGTGTATCTGGCGGCGTTATTCAAGATGGCGGGAATCACATATATCGCAGAGTTCACGTCGGGGATCTGCAAGGATGCCGGTGCCCTCGAAACTGTCGACGCTGCTTTTCCTTCTGGGGACCCAGGTGGAGATGGTTGGGAAGCTGGCGATCCTCGCGGTGAGCGCGCCGGTGGTGCTGTCGCTGGTGGAGACATTGAAGGTGTTTATGGAATGAGATGGAAGAGAAATGTATTTCTGATGCTGGGGCTTGTTATGGGGATATTCTGGGGAATCAGACAGAGTGAGGTTACAGCTTTTGCCGCAGAGCAGACCGGTTTCAGACAGAAAACGGGGCGGCAGGCTGGATTGTGGACAATTTCGATACCAACAGCGGAAACAGTGGATTTCGGGCAGAGAGCGGAACCGCAGCAGGATGATGAGATAGCAGATATTGACGTTACAGAAATCCAGGAGTATTTAGACCAGATCGGCGGTGATGATACAGCGGGACTTACATTCCGGGACTTAATGGACATGATCCGGAAAGGTGATGCGGAGAACGTCTTCTTATATGGAAAGGACAGGATCGTCTCCGCACTGTTCTCGGAGATCCGGACAAACACCTCGTTTTTAGCGGAAATCCTGATCCTGTCCCTGTGCGGGGCGGCATGTTCCGGCTTTTTCGGAATTTTCGGTTCCAGCCAGCTGTCGGAGACGGGGGCCTACGTGATCTGTATCTGCGTGCAGACATTCCTGGCGGCGAGCTTTTTTGCCAGTATTCGCATCGCAGAGGAGACCACAGGGGATATCTTAGGGTTCATGAAGGTTCTGCTCCCGGCATATTTCCTTGCAGTGACTATGGCGGGTGGGGCGGTGACGTCGGCATCGGTCTGCGGATTCACGCTGGGGGCCATTGGCGTGATCCAGGCGGTGGTTTCGGGATTCCTTTTGCCGATCATGAAGCTCTACATGGTGCTCTCCCTGGTGGGAAATCTGTTCCGGGAAGAAATGTTCTCGGTGATGACGGAGTTCCTGGGAAAAGTCGTGGGGTGGACCGTGAAGACCATGTTCGGTATCGTTGTGGGATTTCACCTGATCCAGGGTCTGGTTCTGCCCCAGGCGGATGCCATGAAAAACGCGGCGGTCGTGCGGACCATCGAGGCGGTTCCGGGAATCGGCGCAGGGGCCGGGGCGATGTCAAATCTTCTGATGGGATCGGCGGTTCTCATAAAGAACACGGCGGGTGCCGCGGCAGTGGCGGTCCTGATCTTTCTGGCGTCGGTACCTATGGTGAAGCTGGCGGTGCTCATGGCGCTCTACTATCTGGCAGCGGCTGTGATGCAGCCTGTATGTGATAAGCGGCTGGCTGCATGCATGGCACAGAATGCCGTGGGGCATGGGATGTTACTCGAAATCGTCGGGTATTCTCTGGCGTTGTTTGCGGTGACCATCGCAGTGATCAGTTATTCTACGAATGCGGTGTATTATGCGGGATGAGTTGTTGTCACACTGCATATTATCAAGGTGGCTGTGCAAAATGTGAACAGCAGCGGAGAAGTGGAGGAGCGGCATGAAAGCGATTGAAAACTGGGTAAAAGACATCGTTTTTTACATGATCTTCGTGACCATGGTCATGAATCTTCTGCCGGATCCGAAATACGAAAAGTACTTGCGGCTGTTTGCCGGGGCGGTTATGATCCTGCTGGCTTTTGGGCCGCTTGCACGGATCACGGGGATGGAGACAGCGATAGCGGGCATGTTTGAGAAGATCATCTTTGAGGACGATGTGCGGACGCTGAAGGAGGAACTTGGAGCCGTGGATGAGAGGCGGATCGCAGGATTTTATGAGCGGTACCGGGCGGCGGTGGAGTCTGATATCCGGACTATGGCAGAGAGTGATGGTCTGGAATGCGTGAGCGTATCGGCCCGGGTGGCGGATGCCGGGAATCTCAGCCATGTGAAGTTAGTGGTCCGGGGAGAGCAGAATCAGGCAGGAGCGGAGATCGCTTCGGTCAGAAGGAAGATAGGTGCTTATTATGGAGTGGAAGAACGGGACATTGAGGTCGATGTTGAAGGGGAATAAGGAGAAGGTGATTTTTCTATTCTGTTCCGGGCTGCTGCTGTTTGTGATCTCACTGCCGAATGGGAAGACAACGGATTCCGGATTGAGAGCTGGAACGGTGGAGGTGATTGCGGATGTCAGCGGGGATGATGAGAGCACTGCGTTGGAAGATGCCGGGGAGGAAGCTGCAGCGAAGGAGGAGAGTGGTTCTTACGAGGAGAAGTTGGAGCGGCGGATCCGGGAACTATTAAAGAGTGTGGATGGCGTCGGGGAGGCGGATGTGATGGTGGTGTTGAAATCTTCGGAGGAGAGGATCTGGCATGTGGATAAGAGCAGCACGTCCTCAGTGACGGAGGAGAGTGGGAGTAGCTCCGGGAGTTCACGGGTCATAAGGGAGGAGAACCAGTCAGAGAGCACGGTGCTTGACGGGAAGAGCCAGTCACCGGTGATGGAGAAGGAAGTGAAACCGGAGATCTCCGGTGTAGTCATCAGCGCGGACGGCGGCGGAAGTGCGGTGATCCGGGCGGAGATCTCGGAGGCGATGGAGGCGCTTTTAGGACTTCCGGCGAATAAGATCAAGGTGATGAAGCGGGCGGTGAAATAAGGGCAGTGGATTGCAGAGTATCGGCAAAAATGGGTTCTGTTTTTTACAGAGGAGAGAATTACAGCGGTATATTTCAAGCCTGGAATCATAGAATGGAAGTATGAAAGTATGGGAAAGAAGGAGTTTTGCGATGAAACGGATCTTCAGAAGAAATCAGATCATTATCACGACGCTGGCGGTCATGATCGCGGCAGCGGGATACCTGAATTACTCGTCGAAGAAGGAAGTGGCGGGGGCAGAGGTGTACGAGGCGGGGATGATGGATATTTCCGATTCGGACATTCTGGCGGAGAATCAGGCGAAGAATGGGGTGGATGATGGAAAGCTCAAGGAAATTGCGAGTCTTGACGGGGATGGAGAGGAACTTCTGCCCGATGGAAATGAGGTGGCGGCGATGCCTGAGAGTGCGGAATCTGCTGGTGCAGAAGTTTCCGGGCAGGAGACAGCGGCTGCGGGAATTGAGAATCCGGGTGAGGCGGTGCTCACCGGCGGAACAGGGATCTCCGAGTACATAGCTGGCGTCCAACTTGGCAGGGAGCAGATCCGGGCAAAGAATAAGGAAACTCTGATGCAGATCATCAACAGTGACCAGATCTCGGAGGAGGAGAAGCAGACGGCGATCCAGAACCTCATCGGGATGACGGAGATCTCGGAAAAGGAGAACGCGGCGGAGACGCTTTTAAAGGCAAAAGGCTTTGTGGACCCGGTGGTCAGCATCACGGACGGGAAGGTGGACGTCGTGGTGAACGCGGCATCGCTCTCGGATCAAGAGCGGGCGCAGATCGAGGATATCGTGAAGAGGAAGACGGAGATCGGGGCAGACGGGATCGTGATCACGCTGCTGGATGTGGATGAGTGATAAGGACGATGGTGCCGGAATATTGGCGTAAAGCGGTATGGTTCCCGGTATCTCTGGCGGCAGGCGCAAAGTGTGATAAAAAGAACTATGCAAAGAGAGGAGAAAATGGTATAATAACTGTATCTTTGATATACAGGAGGTAATTGTTGTGGCAGCGGAAACAGAGAGAAGCAGTCATAAGGTTTATGAAAAGGACAAAATTGGAGAAGTCCAGATTGCGGATGAAGTCGTGGCAATTATTGCCGGCCTGGCAGCAACTGAGGTTGACGGCGTGGATTCCATGGCGGGAAATATTACGAACGAGCTGGTTGGAAAGCTTGGAATGAAGAACCTTTCCAAAGGCGTTAAGGTGGAAGTTACGGAGGAGCATGTAAGCGTGAATATGGCTCTGAATCTGAAATATGGATATAGTATTCCGGACGTCTGCGAGAAGGTGCAGGAGAAGGTTAAGAACGCGATCGAGAACATGACGGGGCTTACGGTGCTTGATGTGAATATTAAGATTGCCGGGGTCAGCCTGGAAGAAAAGTAAAGATTGTGACTGCGTAAGGGCAGGATTCCCGGGAAACCTGGAGTCCTGCCCTTTTTGGCGAACTTATTTTATCTCGATTGTGTAGTTATAGCTGTAGGTATGGACGTAAAGTGTATTATCCTGGTATACGAGGAGATCAGGCTGTTTTTTTAGAGTCAGTCGGGAGAGAACCTCGCCAGTGTGGAGATCGAGCTGATAGAGGTAGTCGTCCTCGGAGGTGAAGCCATATCCGCAGATGATCACATCGTCTTTTACGATAAAGTTCATGGAGTTACAGGTCTGGTCGGCGCTTCTCCAGAGGAGTTTGTCATTTTCCAGATCATAGGCAAACATGAAACAGGTATCCGGCTGGGCGTAGCCGTTTGTCACGCTGGCTCCGTAGAAGATTCCGTCCTTCAGACAGGCATTATTTCCGTTGATGTACCATTTGTCGGTGGGATAGGTTAAGACATACAGGCAGTTTCCGGTACCGTTCTCAAAAATATAAAGGTCTTCGCCGGACCAGAGGTACTGGTAGTTGTCATCATAAAAGTTGTTCCAGTCGGTGCCGATCATTGGGAGGGATAATCCTTTCCTGTCGTACCATTCGGTTGCAAAATCGATACCGTTTTCTTCTTCGGATACGATCCTTAAATCAAAAGGAGCGGCGGCATCACCGGTGGGATGTGTCTCCCTGGCTGTGGACAGGTCGATGGTAATGTATTTTGTCCCGGGAGTATTATTTACGGTGTCCTCATTGGCGACAGGGCTGGTTTCTGTTTTCATATCGGTTTCAGAGCTGTCTTCTGCCACTGTTTTCGTGTCAGATCCAGAAGTGCTTTCTGACTCTGTTTCCACTGCCGTTTTTAATTCGACTTCGGAAGTATGTACGGCTGTTTCTGTGGAGACTTCCTCCGAAATATTATTTTTATTGCCGCATCCGGTTAATAGCATGCACAGGATGATGAGCGGCAGGTATTTTACTTTGTTCATTGTATTATTTTCCTTTCTGAGGTAAGTTTGGAATTCTGAAGGGATCAGAAAGAGTATACCATACCACAAGGATAAAAGAAACATCTCTCACATAAGGACTTGTGAAAATATACATTTTCATGTATAATCGTAACTGTTCAGTAGGTCTGCGCACTTGCTGCGCTGACCGTAAGAAAACATA
>ENA-OROP01002306-OROP01002306.1-human-gut-metagenome-genome-assembly--contig:-NODE-2306-length-14508-cov-21.134851_pt1 | contig 14508 bp, 8 predicted proteins | sample MGYA00242132_ERZ509056 | MGnify/ENA primary metagenome ERZ509056 (study PRJEB26280, sample SAMEA2338768) | human gut metagenome | biome: human gut; feature: human-associated habitat; material: faeces...
GGCGTGGGGCTTGATATGCCGACAGAACACGAGCAGCGACGCATCCACGTCCGCCATGCCGGGCAGGTCGCGGGCGTCCACCGCGGCGTACAGCGCGGGCACAAGCTCCGGCGTGTCCAGCGTGACCCAGTGGTGCCTGGCATGGAGAAAGTCGTTCATTTTGCGGATGTAGGGTGCATCCGCGCCGGGCTGAAATTTTGTCGCGTGGAAGTACTTTTTGTTATCCCGGTAGCCCACCGAGAACGTTTGCAGCTGGTTGCCCTGCGCCGTAAAATGCGCATCGGCAATGGCCGAAATCAGGCTGGAATCCAACCCGCCAGACAAAAACGTTGCCACGGGCACGTCGGACACGAGCTGCCGCTCGATAGCATCGGTGACGAGGTCGCGCACCCTGCGGGCCGTGGCGGCGAAGTCGTCGGGGTGGTCGTGGTCCTCAAGCCGCCAGTAGCTGTGCAGGGTCAGGCGGGCGGTTTGGGTCTCATAGACAGCGTACTGGCCGGGCAGCAGCTCCCGCACATTTTGAAATACGCCGCAGCCCGGCGTGCGCCCGGGGCCAAGCAGCAGCACCTCGGCCAGGCCGTTGGCATCGACGCGAGGCGGCACAGCGGGGTGCGCCAGCAGGGTCTTCAGCTCACTGCCAAATATCAGCGAGTCCTCCGCCTGCGTGTAGAACAGCGGCTTGACGCCGCAGCGGTCACGCGCCAAAAACAGCGTACCTGCGTTCTGCTGCCAGACAGCAAACGCAAAAATACCGTTGCACCTGGGCACGCAGTTTGCGCCCCACTCGGCAAAAGCGTGGAGCAGTACCTCGGTGTCGGAGTGCCCGTTGAAGCTGTGCCCGCAGGCGGCCAGTGCGGCGCGCAGCTCGGGCGTGTTGTAGAGCTCGCCGTTATAAACCAGCACGTAGGTTTCACCCTGCCAGTCCAGCTGCATGGGCTGCAGGCCGTTTTCGAGATCCACAACCGCCAGCCGCGCGTGGATGAGCGCCGCCGCGCCGCAGATGTACATACCGCGCTGGTCCGGCCCGCGCCGCGCCAGCGTTTGCTGCATGGCGCAGTAGGCCGCGTACCGCCGCTGGATGGTCCGGGGGTCGCGCCCGACCTGCCCCGCAATTCCGCACATAAAAACGCCCCCTTTGCATGATTCACAAATGAATATGCAGGTGGGGGCGGGGGTATGATTTTTTTGGTTTCGGGAAAGGGCTTTGGCCGTTTGCGGTCTGTTTCTTACTTTCCCGCAATCGCGTCTGCGATGTGACCGGCGACGGCATCCTTGCTCTGGAGGGGCAGCTCGGTGACGCCTTGGGCGGTGATGATGGTCACAACGTTCGTGTCCACGCCGAAGCCTGCGCCGGGCACCTTCAGGTTGTTGGCCACGATCATGTCCATGTTCTTCTTGTGCAGCTTGGCCGTGCTGTTTTCAATCAAGTCGCGGGTCTCCATCGAGAAGCCGCAGACAAACAGCTTTTCCGGCTTATGCGCACCGACCCAGGCTAAAATATCGTCGGTGCGTTCCAGGGCAATATTCATCTCGCCGTCGTGCTTTTTGACCTTGTCCGCGGCGACAGTGGCCGGGCGGTAGTCGGCCACGGCGGCGGCCATGACGAGGGCGTCAGCGTCCATGGCGTTTGCCTTGACGGCCTCAAACAGGTCGGCGGCGGTGGTGAACGGAACGGTCTTTACAAACGGCACGGGCGGCAGCGTGCAGCCGGTGGACGCCAGCAGCGTGACATCTGCGCCGCGCAGCATACAGGCGCGGGCCACGGCGTAGCCCATCTTGCCGGTGGAGTGGTTCGTCAGGTAGCGCACGGGGTCCATCGGCTCCTGCGTGGCACCGGCGGAGACGACGACCTTTTTGCCTTTAAGGTCTTTCGCGCAGGCCAGCTCCCGCAGGACGTAGTCAACCAGCACACCCTCATCGGGCAGACGGCCCGAGCCGACGTCGCCGCAGGCCAGCATACCGGAGCCGGACGGGATGACCGTGAAGCCGTAGTGTTCCAGCGTTTTGAGGTTATCCTGGGTGATGGGGTTTTCGAGCATGTGGGTGTTCATGGCGGGCGCGACGAGCTTGGGGCAGGTCGCGGCCAGCGTGACGGTGGTCAGCATGTCGTCGGCCTGGCCGTGGGCCAGCTTGGCGATAACGTTGGCCGTGGCCGGGGCGATGAGCATCAAATCTGCCGCGTTGGCAAGGCTGATATGGGCCACGTCGTACTGGAAGTTGCGGTCAAACGTATCGACCTGGCAGCGGCGGCGGGTCAGCGTCTCAAACACCAGCGGCGAGATAAACTCGGTGGCGTTTTTCGTCATAAGAACGTGTACATCCGCGCCCAGCTTGACGAGTGCATGCGCCACGTTGGGCATTTTGTAGGCGGCAATGCCCCCGGTGATGCCGAGGACAACGGTTTTGTTGGAAAGCAGCATAAAAAAATCAACACCTTATTAGTAGATAAGAGATAATAAAATAGTGGAGTTTTCGCCTTTGGCGAAAACAAAATTACGCTGTAGTCATTATAGCAGATTGACGCTTTCTATGCAAATGCGTATAATATTTTTGAGCGGCGCAAAGCGCCGCGATCCACCTTTTTATCTATTATCTCTTATCTTTTATCTATAAAAAGGACTTCACTATGGTTTTAGCAGTTGACATCGGCAACTCCAACATCTGCATTGGCGGGCTGGACGGGGCGGACCACCGCACCATTGCGTTCACGACCCGCATGGTCACCCGCCTCCGCTGCACCGAGGACGAGAACGCCGCCGTCGTGGCCGCGGTTGAAGCCGAACTTGGCTCCGACTGGCCTAAGCAGGTCGCTCCGCGCTTCGACGCCAACAAGGCCATCCTCTTCGATGATCGGTGGGCTTCCGCCCGCGAAGACCTCGCCCGCGCCTACTACGACAACGATCCCGCCGCCCTGAACGGCAGCTTCATCGGCCTTGGCAAGACCATCGCCGCCGAAGCCCAGTGGTTCGCCAACGAGTCGGAGAGCGAAGAACTCAAGGCCGTCTTCCAGAAGGCCGGCTCCGAGGCCCTCGAACAGGTTGCGTCCAACAAGAACGCCTCCCGTTACGCGAATGATATCGCCATCGTCACCGGCGTGAGCCCGAACTCGATTGCCGCTCAGGTGGTCGAAGGCCTGCTCGCAGGCGGTGCCACTGTGGTGGCCACCTCGCACAGCTTCAAGCCGTCCATTAAGGCTTGGGCTAAGCAGGCCTACCGCGAGCACGCTACCGGCAACGCCAAGCTGTGGCTGGTTCCGGCCAACCTCTCCAGCTACCGCGACGTCGACGCACTGGTCGACTGGGTGGGCCACGAGCAGAAGAAGACCTCCGGTGCTACCACCACGATTCTGAAGCCCGCGTGGGAGCCGACCCTGTTCTTCCCGTTCGCCGCTCCGCCGGTCCATGGCACGCTCGCCGACTCCGGCGACCTGTTCGAATCGCAGGCCCGACTGATGCTGTGGGGCGTGGAACGCGCCATCGCCGGCTTCAGCCACATCGGTGCCGACACCAACGTGCAGCACAAGCTCCACGTGGTGCTGCCCGGTTCCCCGAACCGCGGCGTATTCGGCGGCGACGGTGCCTACGGCGAAGTCAAGAGCGCCTTTGACGCCATCGTCAACCGTGCCCGCGCTGAAAAGGTGTGGTCGAGCCGCGTCACCTTCGCTCACCCGAAGATCGGCTGGGTGCGTGGCACCGGCCTGATGGGCGGTAACGACCCGCTGGTCGCCGTCGTTGAACGTCACGGCATCCGCACCTACTCCACCGCACAGATTGCGGCCAAGCTGCTCGACCTGTGCACTGCCGAATCGCGCGAGCAGGCCCTCAAGGCCCCGCTCGATGTGGACCTGACCGGTGGCCTCGGCTCCGAGCCCATCGACATCAAGGCCCTGCGTGCGGAGGCCATGGCCGACGCCGAGAAGGAAGCTGCTGCGGCCTCGTCTCAGGAAACGGATGGCTCCGTCGCCGGACGGTCCACTGGACTGTCCGACTCCTCGCGTGGGCAGCAAATCAAGGCGCTGCCCACACCGATCGTCACCAAGCAGGCCCCGGTCGACTTGAACGATTGGACCAACGTCACTGCCAAGCCGGAAGACGAAATCGTCATCGTTTCCGTCGGTGAGCTGGGCCCGTGGGGCTCCGGTCGTACGCGCGCCCAGGCCGAACTCGGCATCCACTCGGACGGCACCGTCGACCTCAGCGCCGGCGCAGTGCTCGAACTCGCGTGGAACATGGGCCTGCTGACTTGGGCCGACAGCCCGAAGCCCGGCTGGTACGACACCGACGGCAACCTCGTGCCCGAAGAGGACATCGCCGAGCGCTACCACGACGAGGTCGTGGCCCGCTCCGGCATCCGCCCGTTCGAGGAAGGCATGGGCAACGACTACAAGGACGGTGCTGACGAAGAGGAAGCCGAGGTCTTCCTCGACCACGACGTCACCTTCTCTGTGCCCACCCGCGAAGTCGCCGCCGAATACGTCAAGTTGGACGAGGCTCACACCACCATCGCCCCGGATGAGGAATCCGGCGAATGGAACGTGACCCGCCACGCCGGCTCGATGATCCGCGTGCCGCGCCGCGCCACCATGACCCGCACAGTCGGCGGCCAGTTCCCGAAGGGCTTCGACCCGACCCGATGGGGCATTCCCGCCTCGATGGTCGGCGACGTCGACAAGATCGCCCTGTGGAACATCGTCACCACTGTGGACGCCTACCTGGGCGCCGGCTTCACCCCGACCGAAATCCTCGAGTCCATCCACCCCTCGCTGGTGGCTTCGACCCAGGGCACCGGCTTCGGTGGCATGATGTCGATGCGCAAGCTGTACCTCGACCGCTTCCTCAACCACGAGATCCCGACCGACATCCTGCAGGAAGCCCTGCCGAACGTGGTCGCGGCTCACGTGATGCAGTCCTACATCGGCGGCTACGGCAACATGATTCAGCCGGTCTCCGCCTGCGCCACCGCAGCCGTCTCCCTTGAAGAGGGCGTCGACAAGATCGCCCTCGGCAAGGCCGACTTCGTGGTCACCGGTGCGATCGACGACATCGGCGTGGAATCCGTGATCGGTTTCGGCAACATGAACGCCACCGCCAACTCGGAGGAAATGTATGGCAAGGGTATCGACGCGCGCTTCTTCAGCCGCGCGAACGATCGTCGCCGTGGCGGCTTCCTGGAATCCCAGGGCGGCGGCACGATCCTCGTGACCCGCGGTGACATCGCCGAAAAGCTCGGCCTGCCGGTTGCGGCCGTGGTCGGCTTCATCCACTCCTACGCGGATGGTGCTCACACCTCGATCCCGGCTCCGGGCCTCGGTGCCCTGGCTGCCGGCCTCGGCGGCAAGGACTCCAAGCTCGTGCACGACCTGGCTAAGCTCGGCGTCTCAGCCGACGACATCGCCGTGGTCTCCAAGCACGACACGTCCACCAACGCCAACGACCCGAACGAATCCGAGCTGCACAACACGCTGGCCCACGCCATCGGCCGCACCGACGGCAACCCGCTGTTCGTGATCTCGCAGAAGACGCTTACCGGCCACGCCAAGGGTGGTGCCTGCATCTTCCAGGTCAACGGTCTGACGCAGCTGTTCAAGTCCGGCGTGATTCCGGCGAACGCGGCGCTCGACTGCGTGGATCCGAAGCTCCAGCGCGACGACCACATGGTCTGGGTTAGGAAGCCCCTGCGCATCGGCGGTGGTGAGGACGAGTTCGGTCGCGAGACCGCTGGTCGCCCGGTCAAGGCCGGTCTGGCCACCTCGCTCGGCTTCGGACATGTTTCCGGCTTCGTGGCTCTGGTCCATCCGGGTGCCTTCGAGGCGGCCGTGGCCAAGGCCGATGGTGAGGCCGCACTGGAAGCTTGGCGTGAGCGTGCCAACGCCCGCCTGGCTGCCGGCCAGCGTCACCTTGAGGAAGGCATGATGGGTCGCGCCGCGCTCTACGAGCCGATCGACAACCGTCGCTTCCGCGAGGATCACCGTGGCTACGACCACCACGAGGTCGAAAAGGCGATGCTCCTCAACCCGGACGCCCGCCTCGGTGCCGACGGCTACTACGAGGCCTGATATTCTCTGGCTCCCCTCGGTTGATGGGAGCCAGTAGCGCACCGGATCTCGGCTCCCCTCTTTGAGGGGAGCTCCCGCGAAGCGGGTGAGGGGAGTTTCCCCTGGAGCTTTCTCGCTGGCACAAACTCAGTGAGAGAAATATGCAGAACATACGAAAGCCCCTCCCTCGGAGTGGGCTTTCTGCGTTTCAAGGGGCTGATTTGGCATTCGCCGGAGGTCTACTTCCGTTTCAAGGGGCTGTTACCCAAGTAGACAAGGCGTAAAAACGGCGGAATGGCGTTGGCGTTATGCTGCGGATACTCGTGGTATGGAGGATGACCAGCCCCTTGAAACGGAAGTAGACCTCCGGAACGGTCAAAATCCGCCCCTCGAAACGGAGATAGACCTTCGGGGCGGGGCGCGGATGTTTTTTTGGACGGCTAGGCAGCCAGCCCAAGATGTTTGCGGTATTGCGCGAGGTCATCCAGCATAGTGAATCTTTTCCCCCTGAAATGGAAATCAGGCCCCAATTCTGATGAGGTGTAGAGATTACGCGCGAAGCGGTACACAATAGGAAGCATGAATACTTGTGGTTTGGGGCATGACGTGGTGGATGTGGCCGCATTCGCCGAACAGTTGGCGGAGCCGGGGTCTCGCATGCGTGCGCTGTTCTCCGTGCGTGAGGTGCGGCAGGCATCCGACCGCGCGCGCCAGAAGAATGACGGGGAGGCCGTCCATCTGGCCGCCAAATGGGCGGGCAAGGAGGCGTTCCTCAAAGCCTGGTGCGATTATCTTGGCGATGCCCCCTATCCGTTCACGCTTGATAATTTCCCGTGGCCTGAAATCGAGATCTTGGACGATTCCCGTGGTGTGCCGCATGTGTCTCTGGGTAAGGGGGCGGCGTCAGTCTTCCAAACTGATTACGCGAATTCGGCTGCCGGCGCTCGCTATTCCTCTGCTTATTCCTCTGCTTCCGATAACGGGCCTTATGCAGTGATGCAGGAGCGGCGGAATGCGCGTTCGGCGCAGCGCTCGACTATCGGTGCGGGGTCGATGCCGCATATCCATATTTCCCTGAGCCACGATGGTTCGATTGCCTCCGCGGTGGTGACGATTTCTGTGGAATAGCGCCCGAGGCCCCCGAGTGCTACATGCTGTACAACGTCTCCATCATGGTTAACCTGTGGGGCGCGCTCACCAGCCGCGACGTGCGCCTGCTCAAGAACCAGATCGACAAGCTCGACTCGCTGCCCGAAAACTGCTGGTTCGTGATTCTGAATGCGATGGGCGCCGACCTCCAACCATACGAGTCCCAGCTCATCCATTTGTGATTTCGACGGTTTCCAGCTCCCCTCTTTGAGGGGAGCTGTCGCCGTAGGCGACTGAGGGGAGTCCTCGGCAAAGCCGCAATCCATCAACTAGATTTGCTGGTCCTGCTGCAGCCACACGCGTTTGCCATCCCCGAAGAAATATGTATAATAACTCAAGTCGCCAAAAGCGACGCTTAACGCGGATGTAGCTCAATGGTAGAGCCTCAGTCTTCCAAACTGATTACGCGGGTTCGATTCCCGTCATCCGCTCCACTATATAGGTTTGTGGCTAGGGTACTACCCACAACATTGCCCGTAACACCACCGCCCGCAACAGAACACGGCCTTGGTGAGTCGTATGTTTGCGTTCACAGAAATTGCATGTAGTATGTCTCCGTGTATGCGTAGCGGTATGTGATACTGCACACATGCGGAGCAGTGGCATACTGACGGTCGTCAGTAACTCCGGCCCCCGCGCAGCGGCGGCAAATCCGCCTCAGTTCCCAGATGGTGGGACCGGCACGCCCCGTCGAGAAGAAAAGTGCGTTATCGCAGGGTGGATGACGAGGGTGCCACTTTTCAAAAATTCCAAGGTTCTTTTCAATGTCGGGTAAAAAATTCCCTCTACCCGGGTGTACGCATTCGTGCTTTTTGCTTAGTACCGTAACGCCTTATAAGCGTAACGCCGGGTTTTGGCGTACGTGATCGTAAGAGACGGACAAGGTTATGAAGAGAATTGCAGAATGGTTCGCAGCGGTAGGGGCCGCGGCGGGCAGGAAAGGCAAACGGTTAGTGGCGATCGTTGCCGCCGTGGCGATGCTCGGTGGCGTCGCCGGTGTGAGCGCGACCGCCATGGCGGACGATGGGAATGCCTCCACGACACAATCGCAGACCACCGATGAGAAGGCGGCCGCCAGCGCGCCTGCTCCTCTTTCCACCGAGGGAACAAACGGCGTGCCGGATGATCCGACGTTGTCTGCTCCGGCCCGCGAGAAGACCGTTACCGCCAATGAAGACGGCACGTACACGGTGGCGTTGAACGTCACCGGTGCGAAGAGCGCGGGTACGGGCGAGATCGTGACGAACCAGCCACTCGACATCGTGCTGGTGTTGGATGTGTCCGGTTCGATGGCCGAAAAGATCGCTAGCGGTTGGAACCAGCCTACGAAGATTGACTCGCTCAAGACCGCGGTCAATAAATTCATCAATGCGACGGCTGCAGAGAACGCGAAGATTACCGACCAGAGCCAGCGGAACCGCATCGCCCTGGTGAAGTTCGCCGGCACCGAGAAGACCAGCGTCGGCAATGACTTTTACCGCGAAGGCTGGTCCTCCTACAACTACACGCAGATCGTCAGCAACCTGACGTACGACGTCTCCGGACTGACGAGCACGGTTAACGGCCTGAGCGCGTCCGGCGCGACCTCCGCCGACTACGCCTTCAACCGCGCCCAGGCGGCGCTAACGTATCAGCCTCGCGCCAACGCGAAGAAGGTCGTCATCTTCTTCACCGACGGCGAGCCGAACCACGGCAGCGGGTTTGACCCCACCGTCGCCGCCACCGCGGTGAACAAGGCGAAGAGCCTGAAGGACGCCGGGACGACCATCTACTCGATCGGCGTCGTCAGCGGTGCCAACCCCGGCGACACCTCGAGCAACCTGAACAAGTACATGCACGGCATCTCCAGCAACTACCCGGATGCCACTGCAACGAGCAGTGAGCATTTGTGGGGAAAGTCTTGGAACGCCAACCTCGGTGACCGCGCCGAGACCAGCAGCTACTACAAGGCCGCCACGGATGCCGGCCAGCTGAACAACATCTTCGAGTCCATTTATCAGGAGATCACCAAGACGGCTGAGTATGCCGACGTGACGATTCACGACAGGCTGTCCAGCTGGGTCGTGAGCTCCGACAGCGCCTCCGAGAATGGAGAGCCCGCGGGCTTCACGTACACGAAGACCCGGAACGGCCAGATCACGGCGTGGGATGACGCCCCGGAGGCGACGGTTGCGGCTGATGGCACCGTGTCTTGGCCGGTCATGTCCAACGACGACACGCTTGAGGACGGCGTCACCTACACGGTGAGCTTCAATGTCAAGCCGACGCAGGCTGCGTTCGACGAGGCTGTTAAGAACCACAAGGACGATGCCAATGCCTCCGGCGACAACAACTTCTACACGAACGACAACTCCAGCGCCACTGTCGACTACAAGACCGTGGTGACCTCCTCGCAGGGCGGCACGACGACGAGCGATCCGCAGACCGCCGCCTACCTGCAGAAGCCGACCATCACCCTTCCGGTCTCCAAGATTACGGTGACGAAGACTTGGTCCGACGACAACGAGAATCACGCGAATGATTCCGTGCAGGTCCAGCTCAAGCAGGACGGCGAGGATTATGCCAACGGTTCAGCAACTCTGAATGCCGCCGGCAACTGGACTCACGAGTTCACGGTGCCTGCCGGCCCTGAGGGGCACACATACTCGGTTTCCGAGGTCAAGGTTGAAGGCTATGACTCCAAGGTTGATAAGACTGACCTCAAGCTACAAGGTTTGACCGCACAATCCGGTGCCTTCACGGTAATCAACACGCCTTCTTACGTGACCTTGCCCGCTTCGGATGTCAAGGTGACGAAGGTTGTGCAGGGACATGCTGCTAATTCGGACTTCGGCTTCAACCTGAAGTGCGTGGATAGCACGGATGCGAATGCTGGTAAGTGCGCTGACGTTACCGGCTTGGCCAACAATGGACTGACTACGACTGTGTCCAAGGACGAATTGACTGCTAGCGGCGCGAGCGCGACGGTTGGCTTCGGCAATGGGGACCTGAAGTTCAGGGTTCCGACCGGTGCTGACAATTTGGTCTACACGTTCGAGGCTTCGGAGGACACCGAAAAGCCTGCTGCCGGTTGGAAGTATGACAACGATAAGGTGACCGTCAAGGTCACGGTCTCCAGGACGGATGCCGTTGTCTCTTACGAGTACGGCGAGAACGATTCCGACCGAACGAATACGGAGTCGGCACAGTTCACGAACAAGTATGTGGCTATCTCCAGTCTGCCGCTGACCGGTGGCACGACTGGTCGTGACTGGATGGTGTTCGGCGGTGGCGTGGGCCTGATGGCCCTGTTGGCTGCTGCGGGCTACACGGTGTGGCGTAAGCGTCAGCTGGTCTGATTTCAAGAAACTTGAGGTGGTTTTGGCTCCTCTCGCTGAGGGGAGCTGGCCGCCGAAGGCGGACTGAGGGGGGGCAATGAAGGCTTCCCTCCCGAAAAAACAATAAGGATTTGCGGATCACGGAGGCCCTGCTGTGGGTCTGCAGCCTCCGCGATTGCAAGAAAATCAATCACAATAAGGAAGAGAGGGTTTCTCATGAAGTTGAGGAAGCTTTTCGCGGGTGCCGCTGCTGCGGCCACCCTGCTCGGTGGCATGGCCTTCGGCGCCACCACCGCCAACGCGGCTGAGGCCAACATCTCCAGCACGACTATCACAGTCAACGCCACGGATGCAAACCAGTTCTACACCAAGCCGGTTGACACCGCTGACCTGCAGGCTAACCTGCGCATGTTCAAGTACGTTGAGCTCGCCAAGTATGTGTCTGATGGCAACACTGGCGTTGAGCTGGAGGGTTTGGTCTCCGGTGAGGCAGTGGATGCTGCTTTCGCTGCTGCTGGTTACAACGACCAGACCAAGGGTGATTCCCTGAACGAGTGGGCCTGGCTGGGCAACACTACCCTGACCGCCGCGCAGACCACCGCTTTTGTGAACGCGCTTAAGGATCTGGCTGTCACGGACATTACCCCGACGGCTTCTAACGGTGGCAAGACCCAGACCTTCACCTTCGCTGAGGGTGGTCTGTACTTGATTGTCGACCAGAGTGGAAAGCTGGTCGTCGAAGATAATGACACTCACAAGCTCGTGTGGAATGGCAATGCTCCGATTCTCGCTGGCACTGCTATCACGGGCGCCGCGCCGTCCGTGAACAACGCCACTGGCGTTCTCGCCGCTGCCGGCGTTGTCGACCTGAAGAGCAGCAAGGAAGAAACCACCAAGGCTGGTGCCGTGACTTGGCAGAAAGTCGACAAGAACGCTGCTGCTCTGACTGGTGCTGAGTTCCAAGTGTACGAAGGCGATGTTAGCGGTCTGTCCGCTGACGAGCTCAAAGCGAAGACTCCGCTTAAGTTCAATGGCTCTAACGGTGCGTATTCTCTGCCGACCGCCAATGCTGATGGCACTTACCCTGAAGGCGCCACGGACACACTGCAATCCAACGCTGAGGGTAAGTACACTCTGAACGGTCTTAAGCTCAACACCACCTACACCGTGATTGAGACGAAGGTCCCGACTGGCTACAACGGCACCTTCGTTGGCAAGTTCACGATCACTACCGGTGCAACCGCAGATGCTGCTGCCACCTTCGCTGGTAAGGATGCCTGGAACCTGTCCAAGGACAACAAGGGCACCTTCCAGGTCACCAACGTCAAGAACATCACCCAGCTGCCGCTCACCGGTGCCGCCGGAACCATGCTGTTCTCCGTGATCGGTCTGCTGATCGCGGGTGCCGCGGTGACCGTGTTCGCCAAGTCCCGTTCCACCAAGCGCGCTCTCAACGCGTGAGCTTGACTGCTGCTTATAACTGAGCAGCTATAACAATGGCCGATCTGATTATTCAGATCGGCCATTTGTCATATTGGCGGCATCTCAGACGGATGACTTGTGGACCATCTCCGAATCTTATGGGCAATGTATGGCATTTTGATTTGAATGTAATGGGGCCGGGCATCGAAAATAACTTGTGTTTCACCACAACAAACGTTTCACGCAGGCTCGGTAACAATCGCCAAGCGAACACAATCGTAGGGGAGGTGAAGGATGGGCCTGTATACCCCATTCGTGGGCCGATTATCGTTCAGTTGCCGTCCAGCCACTACTCAGGCTCCACTTAAACGGGGATAAAAACGACCCTACTAGGGGTTAGGCATGTCCGAATTATAAGTATTACTATCCCGAACTATGGCATTCACCCCATAATCAAGGGGGTGTGCAATGAGCCTTCCAACGAGTGTAAGGGATGAGGATGACCAGTGGTGGAGGGACTTTTAGCCCCGAGGAGATCAAGTATCTGAAGTCGTTGCCGGCAGTGGCGGAAGCCACGGCGAAGCGCATCACCTATACCGATGATTTCAAGCGTTACTGTGTAGTCCACTACAACGAAGGTGCCTCACCCGTGCGCATGTTCCGTGAAGCCGGATTGGATCCGGTTCTAATCGGGTACAAGCGCATCGAACGTTGCCTTGCCCGCTGGCGTGAATCGCAAGACGAAATCCTGAACTCCGGCAATGCCAAAGCCGGCGTGGAAAATAAGCTGGGGGGGGGGCTTCAGATTCGGAGCTTTTCCGCTCGGGAGCCGCGGGCGCACCAAACATTCCGGAGAGTGCGCGAGCAGCGAGAGCTTGGCGCGACTCGGCGGAATCGTCACTTCCGGCTGGTACCGGCAGCGAATCCGATTTCCACGTATCGCCCGAACGTCGCGCCATCATCTTCCCCGTCTCCCGCAAAGAGCAGAACAATGACCTACGCGACTTGCTGATTTCGCAGCAGGTACGTCGTATCGACGAACTGGAGCGTCAGGTCGACATGCTCGAGGCCCTGCTGCACGGCAGGCGGCGTAAGGAACAGGCTGCCAATACGTTGCCTGAGGAACAGACGGATACAGCGGCGGACAAGTCGCCGGATGCAGACGGGCAACAGCAGTAGCCTGTCTGTATCCAATCAGTGCGCGAAACCACAGGGAACATCAGGTACTTGCCCAACACGCACGCTAAGATAGGCATCGCAATAATCGGCATGGCAATACATGGCAATAAGCAGGTAATCGGCGAGGCGGTGCATGGAGCAGGAACCCAACGAGCAAGAACCTAACGAGGCGACGGAAATCGTAGGCGGCAAAGTAGAGACCGTCGAGGTTTCCAGGCACCCCGAGGCTTCCATACCCGAGACCGATTTGTCTTTGGCTGATATCGAGCGCCGTCGCTCCCATCCGTTGCGTTGGGCGTTGATTATTCTTGCCGTACTGTGCGCCATCATCGCGCCATACTGGTTCGGTCGCTCGCTGGCGGTGAATAATACTGACTCCATTGTGGCCGTGCTCGGGGGAGTGTCTCCGCAAGGTATCGCACTGGTCGGTTGGGTGGCCGTGGTGATCACGTACGTCGGATTGGCGATGGCGGTGGTCGTCTCGCCGTCCTGGCCATGGCTGATCGTGTTCGTGCTCGGGCTGGCCTGTGAGCAGTTCATCGCGGGACTCAGCATGCTCAATCTCAACTTCTGGTATTCCACGTACGTGGTCTACGGCAAGCAGGCCGGTCTGGCGAATGCCGCGAACCTCGGCATTATGGGGGCGGCGATCGGCATCGCCGTATATGCCCTGGTGTTTGTTGGTCTGCTGGTGATTATCCGGAAGACCTCGCCGCTGAACGTACTGACCAAAAGCTGGGCGAGTTTCATTCTGTACTTCGTGATTGAAACCATCGCCCTGCTCGTGGTGTTGTTTGGCGGATTACTCACCACTGTGTGAGCGCACGTGAGTCGCCGTACGTCGCTCAATACTCACCGCTCACTGCTCACCACCGCGCAAACCGTGTGCCCGATGTCTATTTAGAGGTGCAACACCCCCTGTTGGTCCTGCAATTATAGCAGTTCGTCGGCGAATGCCTCGGCGGGCCGGATTCAATTTGTAAGCGCAACGCTTGTGTTCGGGCTGGCTGCCTTCGATTGTAGCTTGGCCATCTCCTCGTCCCATACCTCGTTGGGCGTTTTGTAGCCGAGGAGCTTCATGGGGGGTGTCGTTGATCTCACCGACGATCGCGTCGAGGTCCTCCTGGGCCAAGTCCTCGAACCCGGTTCCTTTGGGCAGATAGCGGCGGATCCTGCCGTTCCTGTTCTCGTTGCTGCCACGCTGCCAGGAACTGTACGGGTCGGCGAAGTACGTGAGCATGCCCAGCGCCTCGTCCACCAGCACGTGCAGGGACGCCTCCGTGCCGTTGTCCCACGTGCGGTCGACGCGCGCGGCCGGCGGCATGCCCTTGAATATCTCGTACTCGGCCCTGGCCGTGGCGGACGCGCTCTTGTCGTCGACGAGCCGGGCGAACAGCCTGCGGCTCC
>ENA-OROP01002349-OROP01002349.1-human-gut-metagenome-genome-assembly--contig:-NODE-2349-length-14297-cov-2.960750_pt1 | contig 14297 bp, 20 predicted proteins | sample MGYA00242132_ERZ509056 | MGnify/ENA primary metagenome ERZ509056 (study PRJEB26280, sample SAMEA2338768) | human gut metagenome | biome: human gut; feature: human-associated habitat; material: faeces...
TTTCTTTTGCATAATATCAGATTTTGAGATATTATGAGAATAGGTTTTAAGATATGCGGAGGGATAAAATGGTTGAAAACAAACAAATGCTATTGTATAGCGCACAAAAGTCTGTAGATAATATTTCAAAATTAGCAATAGAAAATGCTGACGATGAAGAATGTTATTTGGTTATTGGAACAGCGCTCCATTGGGTAGTAGACTGCATTGATCGTATCCCTGAAAAGCAAATAAAAGAAGAACACAAGAAATTATTTTCTGGATTACGATTTGCTAATAATTGTTTAAAGCACAATATAACTTTTAAAAAAGCTCATAAAGTAGAAAATCACAGATATCCTCGCAGATATCCATATAGATATGGCACTTATTTTGAATGGGTGCCATTAGATAAAGTTGATATTGAAAAGAACAAAGAAAATCAAAGAATGAATTATAAAAATAATTTGGAAAGAAAAAATGTTTGCGCCACGATGTCGGACATAATGAATATTATAAAAGAATATTACGAAACTTTGTAAGGAGAAAATAGGGAAGAGTGTTTTGAATTAACAAGGTTTTATTGGGAAAGTGAATAAAGAAAAGGAGATAATGGCAGCAGTCAATTGATTGCTGCCATTTGTATGCAAGGAGAAAGTAGAATTGAAGAGAAATAGACCAGATAAAGATGGCACCCACCGCGGAGCCTTTGAAAAGAATAAGAAAAAGATTTATGCAACCCAGACTGTGTGTGGAATATGTGGCAAGCCTGTGGACTTCTCGCTCAAGTATCCGCATCCGTTGTCACCATGTATAGATCATATTATTCCGATTGCGAAAGGCGGACACCCATCTGACCTAGATAATATGCAGCTTGCACATTGGACCTGTAACAGACAGAAGAGCGACAAGCTGATAGACAGTAGAGGCGGAGGAAAACAAGAAGAATCAATTGGAAACAGGGTACTTCCTCATACATTTGATTGGAGTAATTATAGACCTAAATAATCTTGACGGATAGGGGGCATACCTCCCCCCACCGCGGGTGCGCGCGGACTTCACACCGTCACTGCGAAAAAAAACACACGCTGAGAGAAAAAGGCGTGGAAAGGAGAAATAAATGGCAGATTACAGGGGCATAGAATACCTAAGGAAAAAGTTGAATCGAAAGAGAAGCCGAGTATTAAGACGGTATAAATTCTATGAGATGAAAAATATAGCACGGGACATGGGAATTGCCACACCACCTAGCCTGCAATGGTTACAGGCAGTACTTGGATGGAATGCAAAAGCCGTAGATTCGATTGCGGACAGGCTAGAGTTCCGGGAGTTTCGCGATGACAATTTTGACATGACAGGGATATTTCGAATGAATAATCCGGATATATTATATGATTCCGCGGTACTGTCAGCATTGATTTCTTCCTGTTGTTTCATCTACATTTCAAAAGGTGAAGATGACTTCCCGAGATTGCAGGTAATTGATGGAGCAAATGCGACTGGGATTATCAATCCAATCACAAATCTGCTCACGGAAGGCTATGCAGTTCTGGAACGTGATGACAATGAGAAAGTGACTGTGGAGGCTTATTTTGTAGAAGGGTGGACAGTAATCTACAGAAACGGCGTACCTGTTCAGCTTTTTGAGGATAACGTACCAGCACCGCTACTGGTGCCAATCATATTCCGGCCAGATGCCAAGAGAGCATTTGGACATTCTAGAATCAGCCGGGCGTGTATGTCAATTACAGAATCAGCAATGAGAACTTTGAAGCGATCTGAGATAACTGCAGAGTTTTATTCATTTCCGCAAAAATATGTAGTTGGTCTGGATCCGGACGCAGAACAGATGGATAAATGGAAGGCTACTGTATCGAGCTTATTACAATTCGATAAAGATGAGGAGGGAGATTCGCCGACTTTAGGACAATTCCAGCAGCAGTCTATGGCACCACACTTAGATCAACTTAAAATGTTCGCCGCGTTGTTTGCCGGAGAGACCGGATTGACCCTTGATGACTTAGGATTTGCAACGGAGAATCCGGCTAGCCAGGAAGCAATCAAGGCATCACACGAGAATCTGAGACTGACAGCAAGAAAAGCACAGCGAGCGTTTGGCAGTGGATTCCTGAATGCTGGCTATCTGGCTGCATGTCTACGTGATGATTATCAATATTACCGAAATCAGGTATATATGACGACGCCAATCTGGGAACCAGTGTTTGAACCAGATGCAGCAATGCTGTCCAATATTGGAGATGGAGCAATTAAGATTAACCAGGCAGTGCCAGGATATTTCAATGCAGATAACTTAAGAGATTTAACTGGAATTAACATGAGCAATCTGCCAGTAACTCCGGAGGTGTAGCCTATGGAGGACATCGCACCAGGACTTTTGGAGAAGATACAGAAACAATTCTATCATGATATTGAAAAGAGCAGCATCATTAAAAACTTCAAGAAACAGGCACAGAGAGGTAAGATTTCATATAGCCAAGCAAACGAGGTAGCACAAGAGATTGGGAAAATCTTAGCGCAATCATATTCGGACAACTTATCATCTGATATATTGCCAGATGGAAAGATGTATTATAACATTGCTTCCAGAGTATTGGATCCGACGTTGAAGGAAGCTTATGAGATGGCGGCAGATAATGCAGCTATTGTACAGCAGATCATGAACGAAGCAGCAGGCATTGGAATTAAAACAATAAGAGCACAAATCCAACAGGATAATATAAATGGTATTGTAAATCGGATTTCAAGTGAGGAATATTTTGATGATGTGAAATGGATTCTCGATGCACCTGTACGGAATTTGGTTCAGAAAGCAATGGACGATACTGTTCAAAAAAATGCAGATTTTCATGCAAAAGCTGGATTGAGACCAAGGATCATACGGAGATCCTCCGGACATTGTTGCGAATGGTGTAATCAGGTAGCTGGAACATATGTATATCCAGATGTTCCTAAAGATGTGTTTCGGAGACATGATAATTGTGATTGCATTGTTGAGTATTATCCGGGAGACGGTAAAAAGCAAAATGTATGGACAAAAGAATGGAAATACGAAAAAGAATCTGATAAAATAGAGGAAAGAAAAGCAAGAGAAAAAAATGAATTAGCAATCAGGATAGCTGAACACCCAAAGATGTTTCAGGCATATACACCGGAAGGATTGAAAAAAGCATTGGAGAAAGCCGGATATGAAGTTAAACCATTAGGAAGAGGGAGCTTAAAAGGCATACCATTTGAAGAAGGCGGTGGATTTCGAGTCTCTTATGATGGGGACGGATATTTACAATATCATCCTGAAACCAATAGCCATCATGGAGAAGCCTATTATAAAACATCAAGTGGAAGAACAGGGACAAAGCGCTATAATCTGAATGGAGATGAGATAAATGACTAAGACGAGAGAAAGCGTTGAATATATTGAAAACAGATTGAGAAAAATATATGAAGAACGTAAAATCAATAATGAAGATTGGTTTATTTTACCGAATCAAGTAGCCATACATATTGATATTATAGAAAAAAAACGTCTCGTAATTGAATTCGCAGATAATGAGGAAAAAGCCAAAACACACATGGCTGATGATGGACAATCATATTATCTCGATGATTATACACTTGAAGAGATGTTCAATGAAATGATAAAAGAAATTGAAAATGAAATATGATTACCCGAGCAAAAAGAGGTGAAAAACATGACATATGATGAAGTAAAAAGATTTTTGCACAAAAAAATTATTGTGACAGATATAGACGGAAATCGTATAAAAGGGATATTCACCAATACAGTGTCAGAATACGACACATCGTCTGGAAAAGAAGAAATAGAACTAGATGCCGGGAAAGTATTTTATGGAATTCCGCTAGATGAAATAAAAGATATAATAGAGATTAAATAAGCTGCCAGATTGTTCTGACGGCTTATATTTTTGAGGAGGCTACATGGGAGAAGTAAGGAAGGGGCGGCAGACCCCGACGCAATCTGTCGTGCTGCCTTATTCTTCAACATATGGAGCTGAAGCAATAGACATTTACAATTCGACAGGAAGAACTGCACAGGAGTGGCAGGAGCTTCTACTGTCAGACATTTTGGCCGTAAACGAAGAGGGGTTATGGGTACATACCAAATTCGGGTATTCAGTCCCAAGGCGTAATGGAAAGAATGAAATTGTTGCAATAAGGGAGATGTATGGATTAAAGAAAAGCGAAAGAATCCTACATACAGCACATAGAACAACAACTACACATAGCGCATGGGAACGACTTTCGAATTTGCTAAAGAAAGCAAATATCGAGGTCGTTTCTTCATATAAGGCATTTGGAAAAGAACATTTGGAAGTTGCTGGAGGTGGAATTATCGAATTTCGAACCAGAACATCAAAAGGTGGTCTGGGAGAGGGATTTGATTTACTGATTATTGATGAGGCACAAGAGTACCAAGATGATCAGGAGAGCGCGTTAAAATATGTCGTTACAGATAGTAAGAATCCTCAGACAATATTTTGCGGAACACCACCAACTCCTGTAAGCTCCGGAACGGTTTTTACAAAATTCCGTAAGGCAACCTTGGAAGGACAAACGGTTAACTCTGGGTGGGCAGAATGGTCCGTGCCGGAGCAGACAGATATAAGAGATATAGACGCCTGGTATGAGACAAATCCATCTCTTGGAACAGTATTCACGGAAAGATCTGTAACTGATGAGATTGGTTCAGATCCGATCGATTTCAATATCCAGCGATTAGGATTATGGATTCGCTATAATCAGAAATCAGCTATCAGCGCAACAGAATGGAATGAATTAAAAACTGATATCCCGCCGGAGCTTACAGGAGATCTTTTTGTAGGAATCAAATACAGCAAAGATGGGAATGCGGCAATGGGAGTTGCGTCTAAAACGAAAGATGGAAAGATATTTTTAGAGTGCATCGATTGTCGTGAAGTACGTGCAGGTGATACATGGATACTAGCATATTTGAAAAACTGGAAAGCGAGAAAGGTGATTATAGATGGAGCATCAGGACAGCAGTTAATGGAAAATGAAATGAAAGATTGTGGTATAAAAAATTCACACCTTCCGACAGTGAAGGAAATCATTGCCGCGAATGCCTCGTTTGAACAAGGGCTATATCAAAAAAATATTATCCATTCCGGGCAGCCATCATTAGTACAGGTAGTAAGCAACTGTGAAAAAAGAACAATAGGAACTAATGGTGGATTTGGCTACAAGGCAATGAAAGAAGAGATGGAGATTGCGTTGCTTGACAGTATCATACTTGCATACTGGGCGTGCAGTGAAACGAAAACGAAGAAAAGAAAACAAAGAGTTAGTTGTTAAGAGACACCTTAGGGTGTCTTTTTACATATTACGCAACCCAGCGGTTAATGGAGAAAGGAGTAACAAAATGGCAGAATTTACACCAATTACAACACAGGAGCAGCTTGATAAAGTAATCGGAGAGCGCATTGCGGGAGTGAAAGCAAAATATGAAGGCTTTGATGGTTACAAGAAAAAAGCAGAAGATTATGATGCTCTAAAAGCAAAATCTGATGGTTTTGAACAGCAGATTGCAGCGTTGAACAAGGAAATCAACGGTGATGGAGAAAAGAACCTCGGATACAAGAAACAGCTTGAAGAGGCACAGGGCAAGATCAAGGGATACGAGACCAGTTCTCTCAAGATGAGAATTGCGCATGAAAATGGAATCCCATATGAACTTGCAGGTAGATTAAGTGGATCTGATGAAGAGGAAATCAAGAAAGATGCTGAGACAATGGCAAAATTCTTGAGAAAAAAAGATGTTCCTCCACTTGCAGGAGGAGATCCACAAAAAATTGATGACAAAAAGACAGCAATGAAAGGCATGCTGGCTAGTTTGAAAGGAGAATAAAAAAATATGGCAACATCAAAAGGAACAATGTTTGACCCTACGCTGGTCAAAGATCTTATTACAAAAGTAAAAGGAAAGTCAGCACTGGCTGCATTATGTGGTCAGACACCGATCCCATTCAATGGATTGAAAGAAATGACTTTTTCTATGGACAATGAAATTGATATTGTCGCAGAGAATGGAAAGAAAACCGAAGGCGGTATTGCTATCGCACCAGTTAAAATTGTACCGGTTAAGTTTGAATATGGTGCAAGAATCTCTGATGAATTTATGATTGCTACAGAAGAAGAGCAGTTGGATATTTTAACAGCGTTTAATGATGGATTTGCGAAGAAAGTAGCGAAAGGACTTGACCTTGCAGCTATGCATGGTATTAACCCAAGAACGGGAACAGCATCTGCTGTAATTGGAGACAATCATTTTGATGCGAAAGTTACGCAAACTGTAGATTATGCGTCAGCAACACCGGATGCAAATCTGGAAGATGCGATTGCGGTAGTAGATGGTTCTGAAGGAGATGTAACAGGACTCGCGCTTTCGAAGACGTTCGGATCAGCGATGGCAAAAGTCAAAGCGAATGGAATCAAGCAGTATCCGGAATTTGCATTTGGAGCATCACCTGCAACATTTAATGGAACCCCGACAAGCGTCAACAAAACTGTATCTAGCGGAACAACGAAAGACCACGGTATTATTGGAGACTTTCAGGGAGCGGTTAAATGGGGATATTCAAAGGAAATTCCTATGGAAATTATTCAGTATGGTGATCCGGACAACTCAGGAAAAGACTTAAAAGGATATGGTCAGATCTATATCCGTGCAGAAGTATATCTGGGATGGGGAATCTTGGTGCCAGAATGGTTTGCAAGAATTAAGGAGGCATAGTATGAAGTATAAAAATACAAAAACGGGCGCAATTATTGAGACAAGTACAAAGGTTTCCGGCGAAAACTGGAAACCTTTTACCGGCAAAGAATCCGAGGAGAAAAAAACGCCATCCAAAAAGCAGCAGGCTAACAAAGCGGAAGGCGATTCCAAAGACGATGCACAAGAGGGCACAGAATAATGGATCCATTCGCTACACTAGAAGATATATCTATCCTGTGGCGTGAACTTAAGGAATCCGAGTACAGCAAGGCGGAGAAGCTTCTGACAGTTGTCTCGGATTCTCTAAGATATGAAGCCAACAAGGTTGGAAAAGATTTGGATAATATGGTTGAACAGAATGAGGCGTTGCGGAATGTTGCGAAATCTGTGACTGTTGACGTGGTAGCGCGTACACTTATGACATCGACAGACACAGAGCCAATGACACAGATGTCTCAATCAGCGCTGGGCTATTCAGTGACAGGAACATATCTGATTCCTGGAGGCGGTTTATTCATTAAGAAATCCGAGTTATCCAGACTAGGTCTTAGAAGACAGAGAGTTGGGGTGATGGATATTTATGGCATCGATGATCAAGGGAATTCCAGTAATACTGTATGAGAAGACAGTAATTGGAAAAGATGAATTTGAGCACCCGTTATACCGAGAGATACCAGTGACAATTGAGAATGTGCTTGTAGCTCCGGCATCGACCACGGAGATTCTGGACACATTAAATCTGACCGGAAAGAAAGCGGTATACAATATTGCAATTCCGAAAGGAGACAATCACACTTGGCAGGATTGCCGGGTGGATTTCTTCGGAATGTCTTGGCAAGTGATTGGGTTCCCACAACAAGGCATTGAAGAGAATATCCCGTTAGAATGGAATCAAAAATGGCAGGTGGCATTATATGGGTAAGACGAAGATTGTTTTGAACCGTGCTGGTGTTAGAGAGTTAATGCAGTCACCGGAAATGCAGGCAATCCTTGTGGAACATGCGAATAAGATAGCCAGTGCATCAGATACAGAAGCATATGTAGCACAGACAAGAGCAGTTGTAAAGGTATGTGGAGATGATGGTAATAACGGAGTATTGAAGGCGGTTGGAAAACATGGTGGAAAAAATCGTTAAGGATTATCTGCAGTCCAGTCTAGGGATACCGGTTAGATTGGAAGAAGAGGATAATCTCGGAAATGAATATGTATTGATTGAAAAGACTGGATCTGGAGGAGAAGACCATATCAAACGGGCAACTCTGGCTATCCAGTCTTATTCTACGTCCCTGTACGGGGCGGCATCGCTCAACGAGCGGGTAAAAGCAGCAATGGGAAAAATAATCGAATTGGACGATATCAGCAGATGTGAGCTTAATACAGATTACAACTATACCGATACTGCCAGAAAAAAATATCGGTATCAGGCAGTATATGATATCGTCCATTATTAGGAGGGATAGGATGAACACAGAATATGTAAGTGCAGGAAAGCCCAAAATTGGTGGAGCAATCTATCGAGCACCATTAGGAACCGAACTTCCAACCGATGCAAAAACGGAACTGAATGCAGCGTTTAAGGAACTGGGGTACTGTTCAGAAGATGGAATCACGAATTCTAATAGCCCTGAGACGGATAACGTGAAGGCGTGGGGCGGCGACACCGTTCTAGATTTGCAAACAAGCAAAGAAGACAGTTTTAAATATAAGTTGCTCGAAATCACAAATATCGAAGTTTTAAAGGCTGTATATGGAGCCGAAAATGTAACTGGAACATTAGAAGAAGGGATCACAGTAAAAGCTAATAATAGCGAGGCGGAAGTGTGCGCCTGGGTAATTGACATGATTTTGAAGAAAGCGCTAAAACGAATTGTGATTCCATCGGCAGCAGTTACAGAGGTAGCAGATATTGTCTATAAAGACAGCGAAGCTATTGGATATGAGACAACACTCAAGGCTACACCAGATTCAAGCGGACAGACTCACTATGAGTATATCGTAAAGAAAGGGAAGTAAGATGAATACAGAAAAAAATGAAAGCGGGTTTCGGTACACTTTACCGCCAGATGCTCTAGATGATTATGAATTATTGGAAAACCTGTGCGACATTGATAATGGAGATGTCTCTAAGATTACAGGGACTGCCAGACAACTCCTTGGAGATGCACAAATAGAAGCACTTAAGGACCACGTAAGAAAGGAAAATGGAAGAGTTCCAGCTTCAAAAATGATTGAAGAAATTATCCAAATATTCAAAGGATCTCAAGTAAAAAACTCTTAGCCCTCGCCCACATGATCAACGTAGATGAAGAGGCGTTGATTTGTGATTTTGCAGAAACATATCGCATTTATGACTATAAGTCCCTACCGTTACGGACGGTGGGGACTTTTGCGTGTGGGTTGAGGCCGGATTCAAGAATCGGAATGAGAATATCTGATTCAAAACTTACAACAGACCAAACACTATTGGCGCTGGTTGCTGATAATACGAGGGCAATTGCATGGCTGAATAGTTCAGACGGCGCAAAAGGAATTAATCGTCCAAAATCATTGGTAGAGGCGCTGATGGGAGAAAAGAAAACTACAGAAAGCGTAATCGAAACGTTTGATACAGGACAAGATTTCGACGATGAGTGGAGACGACTGACAGGAGGTGAGAAGTAGTGGCTATAGAACTTGCAAAAGCATATGTGCAGATTATTCCGTCTGCACAGGGAATCAGTGGAAAAATTCAACAGGCAATAGACCCAGAGGCAGAACCGGCAGGAGCTTCGTTTGGAGGTAAATTAGTCGGAAAGTTAAAAGGGATTATTGCTACTGCAGCAATTGGAAAAGCGTTAGGATCAGCAATCAGCGAGGGAGCAAATCTTGAGCAAAGTCTTGGTGGAATTGAGACACTATTCAAGGATAGCGCTGACAAGGTTAAGGCGAATGCTGCGGAAGCCTATAGGACAGCCGGTATGAGCGCGAACGATTACATGGAATTAACTACAAGCTTCTCAGCAAGCCTCCTGTCCAGCCTTAGCAATGATACATCTAAGGCGGCAGATGTAGCAGATATGGCTATGACCGATATGTCCGATAATGCTAATAAAATGGGAAGCAACATGGAAGACATTAAGAACGCCTATCAAGGATTTGCAAAACAAAATTATACCATGTTGGACAATTTAAAATTAGGTTACGGTGGTACTAAGACAGAGATGGAGCGCCTGCTTGCTGATGCTCAAAAAATTACTGGTGTAAAGTACGACATCAACAATTTGTCGGATGTATATTCGGCTATTCATGTAATTCAAGGGCAGTTGGATATTACCGGAACAACAGCTAAGGAAGCGGCAACAACCATATCCGGTTCTTTCGCCTCCATGAAGGCCGCAGCGCAAAATGTTATGGGTCAGATTGCTCTTGGAATGGACATAAAACCAGCTTTGTCAGCACTGGCAGAGACGATGACAACTTTTCTTGTTGGGAATTTACTTCCTGCAGTATGGAATGTAATTTCTGCACTTCCGGGGGCGTTAGTAACATTTATACAGACTGCTACACCACAGTTGGCAACTGCATTAATGCAATTTGTGCCAGAGATTGCAACACAAGTCCAAACCGCATTGCCACAGCTATACGAAATGGCAAACGGAATGCTGCTACAGATTACAACTGCAATCCAAGCAAATCTTCCAGGGCTATTACAACAAGGTGTTGAAATCGTAACTAATATTGCAAATGGAATATTGCAGAATATTCCTCAATTAATTTCGATGGCAGCAACACTGATGGCTAATTTTGAAAATGCGATATGGTCGGCATTACCACTTGTATTAGCAGCAGGAGGAAAACTAATCCTCAATCTAGTTAATGGAATTATTAATAATCTTCCACAGATTGCAATAGCTGCAGCTCAAGCAGTGGCAAAAATGACGGCAACAATCGGACAGAATCTACCGCAGGTTCTGCAGTCTGGTATTGAGATTATTGGAAAGCTGGCGGCTGGATTAATTCGAGCAATCCCGAGCCTTATAGCTCAGATTCCTCAAATTATTTCTGGAATCGCGTTTTCAAATGTTGATTGGGGGACTATTGGTCACAATATTATCCAGGGAATTACGAATGGACTTAGAAATGCAGGACATATGTTGTGGGAAGCTGTCAAGGGAGTGCTTGGAAGCTTTAAGGATAATGTACTGTCGTTCTTCGGAATCCATTCTCCTTCTCGTTGGGGTATATATGTCGGAGAGATGATTGACACTGGTTTTGCAAAATGAATTATAGGAGAGCTTCCTTCTATTACTTCAGCAGTCTCTAAATTACAGGACATTGCTACAAGCCCATTTACAAATACAAATCTGAATTATGATTTACAGGGAACAGCAAACAGCTCCAGAACATCAGGAAATGAGACGGCAAGTCGACTTGATACTTTAATTGCATTATTAAGAGCAATTATTGCGATTATAGATGGAAAACCAAGTGGAGATGTAAGCGAACGAGAGCTGATTCGAGCATTAAGAGATATGGGGGTTGTATTCGAATGATAGAAATCAAATATGTATGTTCTAATGGAAAAGAATACAATCTTGTGGGTGACCGGATGAGACCAACGTCCGGTTACTTCCACGATTATGAATGGAAACCAATGACTACAGATCAGGAAATTGGAGCAGATGTATACGGGTTTGAAAAAGAACCAAAAACATATCAAATCACATTAACATTCCGTGGACCACTGGAAGAACGCAAAGCCAAGATGGACGAGTTGACAAACTGCTTTGAGTATGACGTTGTAAATCTTACTCCAGGGCGCATATGGTTTGGAAACTATTATATTGATTGCTATATTAAGGATATGTCCAGCAAAGTGTCATCTACCCGGAACTGCTGGACAGACATGAAACTCGGTATCTACTGTCCATATCCTATGTGGGCAGAGGAAGAATCTAAGAGCTTCTATCCGGATAGCGCAGACAAGGGGGGAATTTATAACTTTTTAGATTATCCATATGATTATCAATACGACTATTCAAAACCATTATCCGGAACAGAGCATTGGTATGTAGATCATTACAGAAGTAGCAATTTTCAGATGACTATCTATGGCCCGTGTGCGAATCCAAGAATTACCATTGCCGGGCGGGTCTATCAAGTATACGATACGCTTGAAGCACATGAGTATATTGTTATTGATTCGCGTAAAAAAACAATCATAAAAAGACTTGCTAATGGTACAGAGCAGAACATTTTCTACAAGAAAGCAACCGGTAATTCTATATTTGCAGAAATTCCGGCAGGAGATATCTTAATAAGTTGGAGCGGAGAATTCGGTTTTGACATTGTGGTGTACAAAGAAAGGAGTGTACCGGAATGGATCTCATCAAAACAGATCAATACGGAAGGCAGATTGGCTATGTCCAGGGTGCAAATATAGATTTCGAAGTCGGAGCTGATGAAGCCGACAGTATTAATGATTTTGAGATTGAGCTTAAGCGTTGGAATTGGGATGGGTCTATTAGATATGGAACTAGAGTATTTTCACCGGATACTGAGTATGGCGGAATTGTCCGAGAAATCAGCACCGATACAAGCACCAATGTAATCCGTGCAAAAGGAGATACCTGGCGTGGAATGATGACCAAAAAGATTATACAGCCATTAAGTGGCCAAGATTACGCAACAGCATCTGGGGAACTTAATTCAATCATAAAATCCAAGATTGAAGCTGAGTACCCTGGACTCTTTTATGGCGTTACTGCAGATACGGGTGTTACAGTGAACAATTATCAATTTGACCGGTATTGTACCTTGCATGCTGGACTGGTTAAGATGTTGAAATCAGTAGGATATCGACTGGATATCAGATACCAAGAAGGTGATGTTGGTATGGCCGGATATGTGAAAGTGAGTGCTGTTCCAATCAACGATCTGTCATCAGAGTATGAGCTGACCAATGATAATAACATGAATTTCATAACTGACGATAACCGGCGCGGAATCAACCATCTGATTTGTCTTGGAAAAGGGGATTTAAAGGACAGGTTGGTTATACATCTATACGCTGATCAGAACGGTACAATTTCGCAGACTCAGCAATATTTTAAGGGAGCAGAGGAAATTGCGGCTATATATGATAGCAGCGGATCAGAAAGAGATGACCTGATTAAGAATGGAATTAAGGAACTGGAAAGCAAGAAGTCAAGTATGTCTTACAACATGACCATGACTAAGTTGGAAGGAAATATCGATCTAGGAGATATTGTTGGAGGAAAAGATTATCTGACCGGAATTAGCATGAAGAAACCGATTGGTCGAAAGATATGGACAATATCCTCCGGGAAAGAAAAAGTAGTGTATAAACTGGAAGGAGAGACATAATGGAAATAATTACAGGATATACAGGAAAGCCCCATGTAACATCAGAACAGGATAGAGATGTAAATATTGGAGTTGTGGGAGAAGGATCTTATGTACTGCAGACTGGAATGCAGTTGGCAGCAGAGGTATCTTCCAACAATGAAATTAAAATCAGAGACGGTGTGTTGATGCATCAAGGGTGCACAGCATCAATCAAGAAAAATACATATGACTCTCTTACTATCATCAATGGTAGTCAGGGAATGAAGCGTATTGACTTGATTGTTGCTAGATACGAAAAGAACCAAGACAATAGAACAGAAGGTCTTGACTTGAAAGTTATCCAGGGAACACCGGCGGAATCAAACCCGGTAGTTCCCGAATATACAGAGGGAGATATTCAGGCTGGTGATTATGTGGCAGACATGCCAATGTACCAAGTTATTATTGATGGACTTAATATTACAGAAGTCAAAAAAGTGTTTGAAGTCGCCCCAAGTATTGATGCTATGAAGAAAGAAATTGCTGAATTAAATAGCAATAAAAAAGTGGAATGCTTCAGCAAAACTGTAGCGACCGATACGAATATACTTGTTGACTTCTCACCAGAAGTAAATCAAATAATAAAAAACGGTGGAAAAATTATCTCTGCAATCCCTGGCACTACAACAAATTCTAACAATGCATTGGTGTACGGGAAAGTCGCAATCCAAGCATCGTCAAACTGGTCAGAAGTATATGTCAGGTGCAATAGCAATTATTATTCCGGATTGGGCGGAACAACTACACTTACATTATTAGTCGTCTATGAATAAGTCGGAACTCCATATATAGCTGTTACACGTCTGGCTGATAAATCTGGATGAGTGGAATTGAACCGATGTACAACATAATATGAAAGGATATTTATGTTAGTAGCAGTATTTATTGTTAACTTTATCCCAACTGTAACAATCTCACGTGAAGAACTGGCGTATCCATATCCAGTTAGATACGTATTTTTGCCTTTCCTGATTAGAATTGGTGATACGATACCATCTTCAGTTTCAATATATATCCAGCGAAAATTGTATATTGAATCTGATAGTTCCACATTTTGATTTATAATAGATCCGCTCCATAGTGTTTTATCAGTATTAAAATTTTTTATTTTGCTATTTAATTAAGCAACGAATTGTTGCATCATATGAATTTCCTACA
>ENA-OROP01002366-OROP01002366.1-human-gut-metagenome-genome-assembly--contig:-NODE-2366-length-14219-cov-6.937447_pt1 | contig 14219 bp, 8 predicted proteins | sample MGYA00242132_ERZ509056 | MGnify/ENA primary metagenome ERZ509056 (study PRJEB26280, sample SAMEA2338768) | human gut metagenome | biome: human gut; feature: human-associated habitat; material: faeces...
GGCGGATCATCAACATCCACCCCTCGCTGCTGCCGGCCTTCCGCGGGGCGCATGCCATCGAGCAGGCGCTGGAATACGGCGTCAAGGTCTTCGGCGTGACGATCCATTACGTCGACGCCGAGCTGGACGGCGGACGCATCATCGCCCAGCGGGCCTTTCCCTACGAGGGCGATGACATCGAGGAACTGGAAGCGATGATTCATGCCGTGGAATATCCGTTATACATTGAAACTATTAAAAAACTGATCGAATAATGCGCGCATTAATTAGTGTAAGTGACAAAACCGGTGTCGTGGAGTTTGCCAAAGGGCTGCGGACTCTGGGCTGGGAGGTGATCGCCACGGGCGGTACGATGAAGCTCCTGGCCGACAGCGGCGTGGAGGTAATCAACATCAGCGACGTGACGGGATTCCCCGAGATCTGCGACGGCCGCGTGAAGACCCTGCATCCCAACGTGCACGGCGGACTGCTGGCCCGCCGCGACGATCCGGAGCACCTGAAAGCCCTGAAGGATAATCATATCGAGTTCATCGACATGGTCTGCGTGAACCTTTATCCGTTCCGGGAGACGATTTCGAAACCCGGCGTGAAGATGGAGGACGCCATCGAGAACATCGACATCGGCGGACCTTCGATGCTTCGCTCGGCGGCCAAGAACTGGGCCGACGTGACGGTGGTGTGCGACCCCGCGGACTATGACACGATTCTGGACGAGATTCGCGCCGGCGGCAATACCGAAAAGGCCACGCGCCTGAAGCTCTCGGCCAAAGCCTATACACATACCGCCGAGTACGACGCGATGATCGCCGCCTATATGCGCGCGCAGGCGGGTCTGAACGAGAAGCTTTTCCTCGAGTTCGACCTCGTGCAGTCGCTGCGCTACGGCGAAAACCCCCACCAGTCGGCCAAATTCTACCGCGAGGGGAAGGAGGTGCCCTATTCGCTGGCATTCGCCAGACAGCTCAACGGCAAGGAACTGTCCTACAATAACATTCAGGACGCCAACGCCGCGCTGTGCATCGTGCGCGAGTTCGACAAGCCGTTCTGCGTGGGCCTCAAGCACATGAATCCCTGCGGCGCCGCGACGGGCAAAGATGTCGTCGAGGCATGGACGAAGGCCTATGAGGCCGACAAGGTGTCGATCTTCGGCGGCATCGTGGCGACGAACTGCACGGTGACGCGCGAGGCGGCCGAGCTGATGAAGCCGATCTTCCTCGAAATCATCATGGCCCCGAAATTCGACGAGGGGGCGCTCGAAGTGCTCTCGGCGAAGAAGAACCTGCGCCTGCTCGAGGTCAGCATGGACAAGGGCGACGTGGACCCGAAACAGTATGTGAGCGTCAACGGCGGCCTGCTGGTGCAGGACCTCGACGTGGCGACGAAGGCCGTTACGGCCGATATGTGCGTCACGAAGGCGAAGCCCGCTGCGGAGCAGATGGAGGACCTCAATTTCGGCTGGCATATCGTCAAACACGTGAAGTCGAACGCCATCGTGGCGGTGAAGGACGGCCGGACGCTGGGCGTCGGCGCCGGACAGATGAACCGCATCGGCTCGGCGGAGATCGCCCTGAAGCAGGCGCATGCCGCAGGCGTCACCGAGGGTCTCGTGCTGGCGTCGGACGGTTTCTTCCCTTTCGACGACTGCGTGACGCTGGCCGCCGAATACGGCGTGACGGCGATTGTGCAGCCCGGCGGTTCGGTCCGCGACGAGGATTCGATCCGGAAGGCCGACGAGAAGGGTATCGCCATGGTATTCACCGGTGAGAGGCACTTCAAGCATTAGTATCACCGGCGTTACCATTTTGGGGTAGTACAGAAATCCGACCGGATACCGGAGCCGTTGGCAAGGGACGGGCTAAAAGCGCGAGCGGAGGGGACGGTTTGTTTACAAACCCGCGAATAGTCGCCCGGAGCCAGCGTTAGACCGTTCCGGGCAGGCGGAGGTATCGTCGGAGAGTTTTTGTGGCACTTTTTGCGGAAAAAAGTGCCGGAATCTGCGGAGTTTATTCTGCGATAAAAAGGAATTTTGTTTATGAAGGTACTGGTTATCGGCGGCGGAGGCCGCGAACACGCCATTGTCGACGCGCTGTCGCGTTCGCCGCAGGTTGAAAAAATTTACTGCGCACCCGGGAATGCGGGCATCGCCCGGCAGGCCGAGTGCGTGGCCATTCGTGAAACCGAAGTGGAACGCCTGCGTGACTTTGCCGCGGAGCGGGGCATCGGCCTCACGGTCGTGGGTCCCGAAGTGGCGCTGGCGGCGGGTGTCGTCGACTGCTTCAGGGCCGCGGGGCTGCGCATCTTCGGTCCGACGAAGGCTGCGGCGCGCATCGAGTCGTCGAAGGAGTTCGCCAAACGGCTGATGGCTAAATATGCCATCCCGACAGCCGGATTCCGCGCATTCACCGACTATGCCGGGGCGCTGGCCTATGTGCAGGGGCGTCCTCTGCCCGCGGTGCTGAAATACGACGGACTGGCCGCCGGAAAAGGCGTGGTGATCGCCCGGACGATGGCCGAGGCCGAAGCGGCGTTGCGGGATATGTTGCTCGACGACAAGTTCGGCGAGGGCAAGGTGGTCGTCGAGGATTACCTCGAAGGTCCCGAGTTTTCGTTCATGTGCTTCGTTTCGGGACACAAGGTGTGGCCGATGGCGCTGGCGCAGGACCACAAGCGCGCCTACGACGGCGATGAGGGTCCCAATACGGGCGGTATGGGCGCCTATTCGCCCCTGCCGTTCGTGACGGCGGAGGACGAACGCTATGCCCTGGAGAAGATCATGCAGCCCGTGGCCGACGCGATGATCGCCGAGGGGTGTCCCTTCGAGGGCGTGCTCTACGGCGGACTGATGAAGACTGCGCGGGGTATCGAGGTCATCGAGTTCAACGCCCGTTTCGGCGATCCCGAGACCGAGGTGGTGCTGCCGCGCCTGAAGAGCGACATCGTCGACATCTTCTGTGCCGTGGCCGAGGGACGCGATACGCAGCTGGAGTGGCACGATTTCGCCGCGCTGGGCATCGTGCTGGCCTCGAAGGGCTATCCGGGCGACTACGAAAAAGGACACGAGATCAAGGGCCTGGACCGCGTCGAAGGGGCTGTTTATCACATGGGGACCCGGGCCGACGGCGGGCGGATTCTCACCAACGGAGGCCGCGTGCTGTTCGTGGTGGGCAAGGGCAGGGACCTGGCCGAAGCGCGGAGGAATGCGTTGGCCGACGTGGCCCGCATCGACTGCGACAATCTGTTCCACCGCACCGACATCGGCCACCGGGCTTTCGACGATTTGGAAAGATAATACGAGCGATATATGGCAAAAATAATCAGCGGAAAAGAACTTTCAGCGAAACTGAAACTTGAAATGGCGGACGAGGTGAAGACCTTCCCCGCGAAATACGGCCGTGTGCCCCATCTGGTTGTCATCCTCGTGGGCGAGGACCCCGGCAGCGTGAGCTATGTGACGGGCAAGGCCAAGGCTTCGGCCGAGGTGGGCATCCGCAATACCACGATCCGAAAGCCCGAGTCCGTTTCCGAGGCCGAACTGCTGGACATCATCACGGCCCTGAACCTCGACGACGAGGTGGACGGCATTCTGGTCCAGCTGCCCCTTCCGAAACATATCGACGAGGACAAGGTGATCGCCGCCATCGACAAACAGAAGGATGTCGACGGCTTCCATCCCCTGAACGTTGCGGCGCTGTGGCAGAAACAGCCCTGCACGCTCCCCTGCACCCCGAAAGGCATTCTCAAGATGCTGCGGGCCGCAGGCGTGGAGATCGCCGGTAAGCGCGCCGTGGTGATCGGCCGCAGCAATATCGTGGGACTTCCCGTGTCGAAACTGCTCTTGGACGCGAACGCTACGGTGACGATGGCCCACAGTCGTACGCGCAACCTCGCCGAAGTGACGCGCGGGGCGGAGATTCTGGTGGTGGCCATCGGTCGGCCGAAGTTCGTCACGGCGGAGATGGTGTCGCCGGGCGCCGTGGTGATCGACGTGGGGGTGAACCGCGACCCGGAGACGGGCAAACTGTGCGGCGATGTCGATTTCGCGGCCATCGAACCCAAGGCCTCGGTGATCACGCCCGTGCCGGGCGGCGTCGGGCCTATGACGATCTGCTGCCTGATGGAGAACACGATCGAGTGTTTCCTCCGGCGAGCGGGCCGGTAGCCGGAGGAACGGAGCGAAAACTTCGTTTTTTTGCGCCTCCGCTGAAAAAAATCAGCCGTTGACTCACGGGTCAACGGCTGATTTCGTTTTACAAGGTTTCTGTTATCAGAGGTTGATCGGTTCGGATATTTTGATATTGTCGAGGAACCAGCGGTTGGCTGTCGCCGCGGGCCACTGCGTCTGGCGGATCGTGATCTTGGTCTCCTTGGTGATCGTAACCCCGGACAGCAGAATTTCGGCCCTGATCCATTCGAGCTTATGGTCGTTTTCCCAACCGTGGGTCGGAACGTCGAATGTCGTTTCCTGGCCGTCGTTCTCCACGATGATAATCAGGTTCACAGGATCGACCTTGCCAGATCCCTGGCGCATCGGACACCAGTCGAACGAAATTCTGGGTTCGGCGTCCGATGGAATGTTATCAATCGATGGAAGGATGATACCCGCTTGATACGACGTTTTACCGAACTTGAGGTAATTGCGCTGGAGATAGATACACTCTCCCTCTGTTTTGGTGGTGACGCGCAGGAATTCGTAACCTTTTTCGAGAAGAGCGTTAAGAGCAGAAATACCTTCGGCTATCGGCGTCGGAAGTTGCGGGGCATATGCATCGAGGTTATTATCTTCGACGCTTCGGCCTGCTGGTTTTCCGTTGTTGTCGCCGGCCAAAGCCCACGGTTCGAGCCATTCGAAGTTCTCCATGAAATAGACGATCTCGTTCAGACCGTTGTCCTCGACATCGGTGGCCATGATGCGCTGTACAGGCTCGGCCAAACCGGCGTAGTAGCCGGTGACGGTTACGATATGGCCGGTCAGGGCGGAAAGGCCCAGACTTGCCGGTGCGTCCACGACGCTGACCGAGTACTTGGCGTTCTCCGAAACGGTGAGGGTGCTGCCGTTGAAAACGCCCTTGACGGTGACGTAGCCCCGTTTGGAGGAGGTGTAGTCGTCGATCTTTGCGCTGATGTCCTCCGGTTCGGGGTAGTTCACCGCTCCGCCGGACAGAACCGTCACCTCGTCGCAGTCGATTACCGTAGCGAGTTTCTGCGAGTCGGACGACTTGGTGCCCAAGAGCGAAATCTTGTCGCCGACGGCAACCGTCGTGGCGTCCGAGACGAAGATATTGTCCGTGTTTTTGTCGTCGCTGATGACGAAGCCTTTGGTCGTCACGGCCACGACGATCGCCGACGGTACGGAAATGACCGTTTCGTCCGCCAGGGCGGCGAGTTCACCTGCCGTGTACTCCTTCACATCGCGGTATTTGTCTCCGTTCTGCGTGATGAGCACCTGTGCGCGGCTTGCAAGAGTCCGTCCCTTGAAGACGAGGGTGGCCTTGCGGGGGTTGTCCTCCGCGCCGTCGCGCATGTTGTCGGTCACTGAAACCGTCACGTCCATGACGCCGGTTCCCGAGTCGGGCGTGACCGTCACCCAGTCGGGGACTTCCGTCACCCAGTCGGCGTCGGCATAGATGGTGATGATCTTTTCCGCCGCTCTTTCCGCTTCGAAATTCAAGGTGTTGGCGCTCGCCAGAACAGCTTCGGAAAGGTGGTCCTCATCCTTGTCGCAGCCCCAGAAGGAACACAGGGCCGCCATGAGGATCGGGGCTGTCATATATTTTACAAATCTCATAATCTTGTTTTTTAGGTTATTTCCGACTTAAAAATCGAGTCCGTCGCTCCACCCCGGATTCTGCGTGAGGTTCGGGTTGAGCGAACGCTCGCCGCTGGGAATCGGGTAGAGGTAATCGCGTTCCTCGTTGAACCCAGGGCGCTGATTCTCTACGGTTTTGTGATAGTAGACATAGCCTTTGTTCCCCTCGGAGAGGATGATGTCCGAACCGAGTTCGTATACCGAAACTCCTTCGCCGCCCTGGGGTTTGGTGCTTCCTGCCGCATAGAGAATCAGATCGGCCGTTTCTTTGCCCGCAAGCTTGTATTCGCCGGGGCCCGGGAAATACATGCCGGAAATGGCCTGGTCGATGCAATAGCCGGCTTTCCAGCGATACAGATCCTGAAGGCGGAAACCCTCCTGGATCAGCTCGACGGCCCGTTCGCGGCGGATTTCCAGAATAACACCCTCGTTGAGGCCGTTGAGTTCCTTTACGTTGGGATAGCCGTACTCCTCGGACGAAAGATACCAGTCGATATTTTTGTTGGCTTCGTCCTTGTCGAGGCCCCGCATTCCCACCCGGCTTCGGATTTCGTTGACGGTGATATTCAGATCATCCTGCGTGAGCGTTCCCAGTTCGGCCTTGGCTTCGGCATAGTTGAGCAGCACTTCGGCATAGCGGAAAACCGGCATGTCGCAGGTCGAACGGTCGTTGCGGTCGATCTGTCCTCCCGAGGCCGTCGTGTCCTGAACGAATTTGATGGGTTGGTAGCCGGTGATCGTGACGCCGAGATCGGGTCCCTGCACCCGCTTGGCGCCGATGCGTTTGTAACCCGGGGTGCGGATCGACTGCGCCAGGCGCGGGTCGCGGTCCTTCACCTCCTCGGTGAAAGGCAGCGTCTGCCACCCCTCCTGGTCGGTGAATGCCGTGCCGTCCTTCATCAGGTACATGTTGATGAATTTGCGGGTGTAGCCCGGGCGGCCCTGTGTCGGCAGCAGCGTGTAGGCCGTCGCATTGTGGTAGACCTGGGCCTCGTAGCTGTTCCGGATGGCGAGGATATACTCTTCGGTGCTGGCATTCTCCTGTGCGAAGAGCATCATGTAGTCCTTGTCCGGAGTTTTGGTGGAGTAGAGCTTGTAGGGACCTTCGTCGATGATCGTTTTGGCGGCCTTGGCGGCTTCCTCCAGATAATAGGTGTAGTCATGTCCTTCGAGGTTGATGCCGTGGTATTTGCGGTAGGTTCCCTCGAAGAGGCAGAACCGCGCTTTCAGCGCCAGCGCCGCCCATTTGTTGACGCGGTAGGTCGATATATCCTCCGTAAGACCGCCGCTGTTGATGGCTTCGTCGATATCCTTGATCATATTGGTCATGATCAGTTCGCGTGAATCGCGCGGTTTGTAGAGCGCTTCGTCTGCCGAGCCGAGCTGCACCTCGTACCAGGGTACGTCGCCGAAGCGTTTCACCTTGTCGAAATAGAAGGCGGCGCGGAAGAATTTGGCCAGGGCCGTATACTCGGTCACAGCCTTCTTGTCTTCGCATTGATCGACATATTCCAGCAGGGTGTTTATGCGGCGCAGGTTGCCCCACGACCAGCCGCCGCCGGTGTTCGGAACGGTGCGCTTGTCGCCTCCGTAGAGAACATCGGAGAGGGTCATCTGAACGAGCAGGTCGTTCTGCTCATCGTAGGGCGTCTTGTCCAGCAGGTTGTCGTAAAAGGGGTTGGAGAAGAGTTCCAGATCGCTTCTCGTCTTGAAATAGTCGAACTGCGTCACCCGATCCAACGGTTCTTTGTCCAGCAGGGAGTCGCAGGCCGATAATCCTGCAATCAGCGTTGCTGCCAGTATGATTAATCGCTTCATGGTATTCGGATTTTGAAATTATTAGAAGGTGATGTCGATGCCGAACATGAACGTCTTGGCCCACGGATAGTAGGCGTTGTTGTTCACGCCGGAACGGTTGATAGCCGCTTCGGGATCGACGTACTTGGAGTTCTTTTTGAGCGGCGACCAGTAGCAGAGGTTCTCGCCCGAGAAATAGATGCGGATCTGGTCGATGCCGGCCTTCTTGGTGAGGGTCGCGGGGATCGTGTAGCCGACGGTCAGGTTTTTCAGGCGCAGGTAGCGGATATTCTGCAGGTAACGGTCGTTGACCTTGCTCAGATAACCTCCCGATGAAGAATAGGCTCTTGCGCGCGGGAAATAGGAGTTGGGATTGTCCTCCGCCCATACCTTGCCGAGGAAATCCGTCGGGAGGTAGGAGAGGTAGGGATAGGAATAGCAGCCCCAGAAAGGCATCATTTCTCCGTGGGGATACCAGTAGTGGTTGCCGGTTCCCTGGAAGAAGACCGAAGCGTCGAAGCCCATCCAGCGGATCGAGGCGTTGATGCCGTAGGAGAGCGTCGGGAGCGAGTTGCCCAGGATCGTCCGGTCGCCCGGCTTGTCGACGGTGTCGTTGCCGACTCCCCAGACGCCGTTGCCGTCGAGGTCGACGAACTTCAGGTCGCCGGCCTGCCAGCCGCCGGTCAGACGGCCCGTGCTGTAACTCAAGTCGACCTCTTTGGCATAGGCCTGCGCCTCTTCGGTGGTCTTGAAGAACCCGTCGGTCTTGAAGCCCCAGATTTCGCCGATCTCCATGCCGACGTAATAATCTCCCTTTGTCAGGTTGGTCAATGACTTGTTCGGGTTGTTGTCGTATTTGGTGATGACGCTCTTGTAGTCGCTGATGTTGAAACCGACGCTGTATTCGAACGGTTTGCCGGCGAGTTTGAACTGGTCGCGCCAGCTGACGGAGAGTTCATAACCCTTCGTGCGCAGTTCGGCGGAGTTCATGCTGGGCGAATCGGCCCCGTATACGCCGGGCAGCGCCATTCCGTCGGTCAGCATGTCCTTCGTGTCGCGGATGTAGACGTCGCCGGTGAAGTTGAGCCGGTTGTTCAGCATGGTGAGATCCAGACCCAGGTCCCACTGCTGGGCGGTTTCCCAGGTCAGGTCGGAGGCTACGGGGGCGCCCAGCGAGGAGTATTTGCCCTTTATGCTGCCGTCGAAGGTGTAGTTGCTGAAATCCTTGTTCGTGATCAGGCGCATGTAGGTGTAGTAGGACGACACGTTCTGGTTGCCCAGGCTGCCGAACGAAGCGCGCAGCTTGAGGTTGTCCACCAGGTCTTTGGCGTTGCCGAAGAACGGCTCCTCGGAGATGCGCCATCCGGCCGATGCCGAGGGGAACAGGCCCCAGCGGTTGCCCGGTGCGAAACGCGACGATCCGTCGTAGCGTCCGCTCACCTCGAAGAGGTAGCGCCCCTTGTAGTCGTAGTTGATACGGGCGAAGAAGCCTGCCAGGGCGTATTCGTTCTGGCCGCCGCCGTAAGCGCCCTCCGTGGGAGATCCCGTTGCCAGATTCAGGTCGTCGAGGTTTATGGAGGAGAGGTTGATGCCTGCCACCGAGACGTTCTTGCTGGCCCACGTTTCGTAGTTGAATCCGGCGGTTGCCGACACGTGGTGCGCCTCGCCGAACGTTTCGTCGTAGTTGGCGTAGACGTTGGCCGAATAGTAGTTGCGCGTCTGAACCACTTCGTCGAGCTGGTTCATGCCGGCGCCCGTGTCGTAGGCGAGCAGCGGCCCGTCGGGGTATTCGCGGTAGTTCATTGCGGAACTGCGGCTCGTATTGCGGTTCTGGTAGAGGCGGTAGGTGAAGTCACCCGTGATGCTCAACGTCTTGAACGGCGTGATGACCAGGCGTGTCGTGTTCGAGAAGTCGTTCGAGCGGTCGACGTTGCGGTGCGTGCCCTCGTTGAGCAGGATGTGGCGTCCGTTGGCGATCTTGTAATCGAGATACGGCGTGCTGTAAAGCCACGATCCGTCGGGGTTCTTCATGGGGAAGTTGGCCAGTGCGTGGCGGGCGCTGTAAGCGATGGTGTTGTCTACGCTGCCGTCTCCCAGAGACTTGTAATTCGACGAGAAGAACGACGTGTTGTTCGAGAGCGTTGCCCACCGGTTGATCCGAAAATCGAGTTTCGCACGCAGGTTGTATTTGTTATACACGTCGGGATGTGCGCGCTGAATACCTTCCTGGCGGTCATAGGCGCCCGAGACGAGGTATTTGATGTCCTTCGTGCCGCCGCTGAGCGAGATGTTGTGCTGCTGCACGGGCCGACGCTGCTGGAAGAGCATGTCCCACCAGTCGTAGTTGCCATAGTAGACCCACTGTTTGCGGCCGTTGCGGATCTCTTCGACGACCCACGGACGGTCGGGATGCTCGGTCCTGTCGTTCACGCGCGCCAGCAGCTGCTGCATGTCGTGATCGTTGTATTTGACATAGTTCGTTCCGGAGTCGGCCTGCCAGAACTTGTTGACCGTATAGACCGACCAGTAACCGCGGTTCTCGTAGTCGGTCGAGGTCGTGGCCTCCTCCCAGCCGAAACGGCCGCTGTAACGCACCGTCGCCTTGCCGTCCTGGGCCGAGCCGTTCTTGGTGGTGACCAGGATGACGCCGAAGGCTGCGCGGGCGCCGTAGACGGCTGCCGCCGAAGCGTCCTTGATGACCGAGATCGACTCCACGTCGTTGGGGTTGACGCGGTTCAGGTCGCCCACCACGCCGTCGATCAGCACGAGCGGGTCGGCCGAGTTGATCGAGTTGACGCCGCGGATGTTGATCGCCGGCGTGCTGCCGGGTTTACCCGAGGAGGTGGTGATGTTGAGACCCGCTACGGAACCCTGCAACATGCTGCCCAGCGAATGGGTGACGCGGTTCTCGAGCTCCTTGCTCCCTACGGTCGCAACGGCGCCGGTCAGGTTGACTTTTTTCTGCGTGCCGTAGCCGATTACGACGGTTGCATCGAGCATGATGGCGTCCTCTTGCAGGTAGATCGTGATGCTGTTCCGGCTTGAGGGAACCGTCACTTTCTGGGGCAGGTAACCCAGGCAGGTGACCTGGAGAACGGCTTCTCCCGACGGAACCTGGATTTTGAAGGTGCCGTTTTCAGAGGTTGTGACGCCTTTGGTCGTACCATCGACCAGAACGGCTACACCCACGAGCGGCTGTTGATTGGCGTCGAGGACTTTTCCCGACACCTCCCTGTTCTGGGCCGAAAGGGCTGTTATTCCCCCTCCCAATACCAGAAGAAGAGATAGAACCAGTGGTCTTAATACTCTCATAAGATCTGTGTTTGTTGGTTAGTAAATGATGATTGTGGTTGGGTATGTAGCGAAAATCACTTGCGTCGGTAGGCATCCGTGGAGAATGCTTTCGGCCGCTGCATGTTTTCGGTCCACTCGTTTCCGAATTCGTCCTTGACGGTGATCACAAGGTCGGTGTCCGCATCGTCCGCCTTCACCTTGAAGAAGTGCGTGAACTTGTCGGTGATGAACGACGGGGTCGACTTGAGTCCCGCGTTGTTGAACCGCTTGACCGAGAGCGCCGCGATATGGAGCGGGTCGTAGGCCCAGACTTCGGTGTAGGGCAGCGTCTTGCGGTTTTCGTCGACGACGCTCAACGTCCAGTCCGAATTCCAGTTCCAGATGTTGATCAGCACCTCGTTGTCGTTGTTCTGCGGATAGGCGTTGACATATTGCATATAGGCGTTCTTGACCGAAGCGGAGATGTCGGAAGGCATCAGCGGAACGTCGGCCATCGAAAAATGCACGTTGTTCAGGTCGTAGCTGCGGAACTGGTACTCTTCGGGCCATCCGGTCGATTTGTAGAGACATTGGAAATCGGTTCCCGTGACATCCCAGATGCCGTAGCCGCCCGGAGTTCCGTCGGTTCCGATGTGGATTCCGGGCGTGAGGTTGCCGGACCACCACCACGAAGCGCATACCGAGCCGGAGTTATACTCCCGGAAGTTATGCCCGTCCACGATCGGAGCGTCGGGCGTCACGTTGAAAAGTTTGTGGGTATGCCCCGTCACGAAGCGGACGGTATATCCGTCGAGGATGTCGAAAAGCCGCAGGGTGTTGACCTGATCGTGGTCGATCTTGAATCCCGATGTGGTCGGATAGAACACCTGCGCATGCATGGCAACGACGACGGGGGTCGTCTTGGCCACGTGCGACAGGTCTTTCGCCAGCCAGTCCAGCTGCTCGGCGGAGAGGCTCTTGACATAGTTGCGGGATTCGGTTCCGTCGTAGCTGCTGCAATCGATGTCGTCCATGACGACGTAATGGACCTTGCCGATGTTGAACGAATAGTAGGTCGGGCAGATCTGATCCACATATTTGACCGCCGCATCGTAGTCCGACCTGGTCTGGAAGTCGTTGTCATGGTTGCCCATGGTGTGGAAGATCTGCAGATTCTTGATCTGGCTGTTGATGGTGTTCAGGTACTGGGGGAAATAGTAGCTGTTCGAATACCAGTAGAGGTCCCAGGTCATGTCCCCGAGGGTGAGCGCATACATCTTCTCGCCCTTGTGGCGGGTCATGTAGTCCGTAAGGTCGGAGGTGAACTGGGCGAACTGTCCCAGGTCGCCCGTTCGGTTGGCGAGGTGCATGTCGCCCAGCATGAAGATCTTGTAGGAGTCCTGTCCGTCGACCTTTTCGAGCTTGAAGTCGGCCCGTTCGACGACGTCGGCGCTGTTTTTGAGCGCGCGGTGGAACTGCGGGAGCACCCCGACGGACGGAACTTCGTAGCCGCTCGGGACGGAGATGAAGACATATCCCCACTTTTTGGCCGATTTGAGCTGGTAGATGCCCTTCTCGTTCGTGACGGTCACCTCCGCGCCGTCGGAGACCACGACGTTCTCCACGCCGACGCCGGCCGACGACACGATCCCGTAGACCGTGGTGCCTGCATCCGGTTTGAAATCTATGTCTTCGACGATGTTGATGTAGATTCTTCCGAACGATTTTTTGCGCGCGTCTCTTTTGACGAAGACTTTGTAGTAACCCGTTTCACACCCGTCGGCCAGGCGTACGGTGAAACTGTCGGAAGAGGTGTTGACGATGGGGCAGACGTAGGAGATGCCTGCGTCCGACTCAAGAATGAATGTGTCTGTGGTCAGGGGCGATTTCCCCCCCCCACTTACGGCGAAAGTGCACTCGCCGCCTTCGGTGACGTCTACCGACCCCGGAACCGTGAATTGCACGTCGAAATTATCCGCGGGGGTCTTTTCGTCATCGCTGCCGCCGCAGGCGAAGAGTTGCGAGACGGCGATGAGTGCCAGTAACAGATACTTTAATACGTTTTTCATTTTAAGTTCTTCGATTATAATTTTTTTATTTGTCCGCGTTTTGTAAATCCGGTTGTTTGGACACCTCGAAGGCCCGGAAAGACCCGGTCGGGGACTCCGTCCCGAAGTCTCCGTTTGCGGCCCTGCCGGCCTTCGCATCTTCCATTATATATATGGTAACCATCTGTTTACCGTGTCGCTTCTGTCTGAAAAACTTTTCAAATATAACTTGTTTGTGTTTCGATTGTGTTTCGAATACATTTCAAAATTAAACTTATTTTATTAAAAAACAAAATCGGATGATTTTTTTTGCAAATAAAAAAAAGACAACAATTTTCGTGTCGTCTTTGTCTGCCGGGAGGCGTGAGGCGGAAGAATCAGAAGAAGAAGGCGATGACGCCGATGATTTTTTTCAGTTCGGCGAGCGCCGTGCGGATGTGATATTCGACGGTTTTGGGGGTTACGCCCAGTTTTTGTGCGATTTGCTGATGGGAAAGCCCTTCGTAGCGGCTCAGGCGGAAGACCCGCTGACGCTGCTCAGGCATCTGCTCCACGGCCATGTCGATAATCATCAGCAGGTCCTCGGTGGCGACCTTCGCCGAAATGTCGTCCGTCAGAAGGTCCTCGACGTGCAGGAGCCGCTGTTCGTAACGGGTTTGCACGTTCTTGTGTTCGAAGATGTCGAAAACGGCGTTTTTGGTCATCCGGAACAGATAGCTGCGGAACGATTTGATGTGCCCGATCGACTCGCGTGTTTCCCAGAGTTTCAGAAAGATATCGTGCGCCAGATCCTCGGCTTCGCTCCGGTTTTTCAGCATGCAGAAGGCAAACGCCTCCACATGCGGGGCGTAACGCATGTACAACGCATCGAATGCATCGTAACTGCCCTGCCGAAGACTCTGCAAGATCAATTCGTCCGATTGCCTGTCCATTCTTTCGTCGTGTGGTCGAAAATCCGGGTGTTATCCGGGTGTGTAAATTGCAAACAGGGGCTAAAGTACATAAATTTTTCAGGAAACGGGATTGTGATACGTTAAATTTTTAATATCGGATGTTTTCCGGGACCGACGTCCGTGTCCGGAAAGTCTTGGTTTCTAATGAAATGATTCGATTCTTGCAAAACTTTGCGGCACAGTGTTCTGTTTGCGGTTCGTCGTTCAAATTCTGTGCCTTTCGGCTGCCGCAGGGCGGCGGTGCGGTGCGTATTTCCTATTTCGGGCGTCCGGAGCGTCGTGATTTTTCGCACCGGAATGGTACAGCTTCCGGCTGCGCGCATGCCCGGTTTTGCGGAATGC
>ENA-OROP01002393-OROP01002393.1-human-gut-metagenome-genome-assembly--contig:-NODE-2393-length-14046-cov-19.040169_pt1 | contig 14046 bp, 11 predicted proteins | sample MGYA00242132_ERZ509056 | MGnify/ENA primary metagenome ERZ509056 (study PRJEB26280, sample SAMEA2338768) | human gut metagenome | biome: human gut; feature: human-associated habitat; material: faeces...
CAGCTGCCGGAGCGGTGCTTAAGCCGCAAGGCGGGAATTGTGCGGTGTTGCCCTATCCTCACTCCCCTTTTGGTGAGCGGCTAGCCTGCAATTCGACGTATTATTGAGGTTACCATTTCTATCCACACTCTCCTTGCGGAGAGCGATACTTTGGGGGCAACCAAGGCCGATGCGGCATTTCTATCCACACCCTCTCACAGGGAATGACTGGCATTTATTCATGGCTCTGGTAATGTTACACAAACTTTTACCGATGTTTGTGAACAGAAAAACAATCGTACTGGGCACTGGCATGGCATTTTTGCTGGCTCAAACACTCGTGCATTTATTTCATGTTCTGCTTCTGCTATTTTGTGCAGGCAATGCTTATTTCATCAGTTTCTGCAGCGTTTTCAGCAGCTCATCCACAACTTCGTCATTCCCGGCACGGATATCATCCGCCACACAGGTGCGGATATGGTTTGCCAGCAGCTCACGGTTGAACGCGTTCATCGCCGCCGTTACCGCCGCCGACTGCACCAGAATATCCGGACAATACACTTCGTTTTCCACCATCCCACGGATGCCCCGAATCTGCCCTTCGATCCGGTTCAGTCTGTGGACCAGGCTTTTATACTCTTCTTCACTGCGATGCTTTGTTTTGTGTGCACAGCAGCAACACGGTTCCTTCTTTTCGTTTTCCTGCATTATGTTACCCTCCCATCACATGCTAGGTACCCCGGCGGGGTATATTCACTATATACCCCGCCGGGGTACCTTGTCAAGTAGATAATATAATATTTTTATATTATTTTATGCGAGAGTTTTTTACTATAGCAATTTTTAAAATTAAAGCGGATATCCGCATGAACAAAACCGCCCTGAACAGTCAGAAAGAGAAACATTCCATGCTCTCCTTGCGGAGAGCGACCTTCGTCGGTCTTGCCGCGCATCGGTTGAGAAATATTTCTATCCACGCTCTCCTTGCGGAGAGCGACCTTGTTCTGCTCGCCACCGAGATACAATTTGAAAATTTCTATCCACGCTCTCCTTGCGGAGAGCGACCGCACGGGCGCGCCGCAGCTGGTTGTGGTATCCACATTTCTATCCACGCTCTCCTTGCGGAGAGCGACGATGCTTACCTCGCCGCCCTCGGCAAAGGTGTTCAAATTTCTATCCACGCTCTCCTTGCGGAGAGCGACTACCCGAAGCAAGAGAATTATCCTCAATCAAATATTTCTATCCACGCTCTCCTTGCGGAGAGCGACCCGATAATGCGGAAATATTGCCCCTCAACTAAAATTTCTATCCACGCTCTCCTTGCGGAGAGCGACTGGTGCCGGTACTGTTGTCCTTCTCGTACTCGATAATTTCTATCCACGCTCTCCTTGCGGAGAGCGACCGCACAAGATATTTTAACGGCTCTCAATAATATATTTCTATCCACGCTCTCCTTGCGGAGAGCGACGTAAACCCATATAAGCTTACTATGATATTTGGAAAATTTCTATCCACGCTCTCCTTGCGGAGAGCGACGATATGTGCCAGTATCAGAATTGCGAGTAACCTCTATTTCTATCCACGCTCTCCTTGCGGAGAGCGACTTTTACCGGGTCGGATTGGGTTCTTGATTTTCCCATTTCTATCCACGCTCTCCTTGCGGAGAGCGACCGTACAAGCGCAGCAAGCCACAACAAATACAATGCATTTCTATCCACGCTCTCCTTGCGGAGAGCGACGATTGACTTGGTGGACAGTCCTGTGGCAAAAGAATTTCTATCCACGCTCTCCTTGCGGAGAGCGACCCACACGCGGCAGTGCTGTGCCGTGGGCCCAGTAACCATTTCTATCCACGCTCTCCTTGCGGAGAGCGACGCCATCCGCAAACGTCAGGTCATCCCCGTAATACATTTCTATCCACGCTCTCCTTGCGGAGAGCGACTATATGTGTCCTATAATATGTACAATGCCACTAATCATTTCTATCCACGCTCTCCTTGCGGAGAGCGACCGCGTGGAATCGTTTTACTCAAAGACGCGATTTTATTTCTATCCACGCTCTCCTTGCGGAGAGCGACACGAAGCGATGCCAGGCATCGGACATATCAGATATTTCTATCCACGCTCTCCTTGCGGAGAGCGACTTTACGAGTGCTGGATGGCTCCAAATCGTCCATTATTTCTATCCACGCTCTCCTTGCGGAGAGCGACAGACGTTCGGTCAAGCTGTTTCGGCAGAATTACATTTCTATCCACGCTCTCCTTGCGGAGAGCGACGCTTAAACCTCCCATCAAGCCCCATAGACAAGAACATTTCTATCCACGCTCTCCTTGCGGAGAGCGACTTGGCAACGTGGTAGCCGGGTCACGTACGTTGAGATTTCTATCCACGCTCTCCTTGCGGAGAGCGACTTTAGCGTTTCAGGCAGCGCGAAACAGGCAGCGTAATTTCTATCCACGCTCTCCTTGCGGAGAGCGACAGCAAAAGTGCACAAAACAGTGGGGCACTTTTGCGCATATGGAACAAATTTTATGGGGATTGCATCTTCATGCTGACAGGCAAGGCTGTATTTTACCCTTTCTGCCCCTGTTTTTTCCATATTTTCTGGTGCGAAGGAAGCGGGAATTTTATGATTGCCTTCCCCTCGCACTAAGCAAACAAGATTCCATCCTGATCAAAATCCGGGTGCAGACCCACATGCTCGACTTTGCTTTTGTAATGGTTTCCCAGTTGATAAAAGCGCAGGCTGTCCGATTCCGAATCGATCAGTTCGGTCAATTTTGCTTTGAACATCGTGTATTGCGCGGCATCCAGCAGGCACTCAAATACGGAGTTTTGCACCCGCTGGCCGTAGTCTACACAGACTTTTGCTACTTTGCGCAGCCTGCGACGACCGGCGGCTGTTTCGGTGTTGACATCATAGGTTACAAGCACCAACATAACGGCACCTCACTTCCAGAAAAACGGTGGGTACACTTCCAGGTCGCCGCGCAGAGCACGGGCCAGCAAAAGCGCCTGAACATAAGGCACCAGCCCCCAGGGCAGTTTTTCTTTCAAAAACGGATGGGTGATCTCTTCCTTCTTTTTGTTCTGCCATGCGGTCAGGAAAGCTTTGCGGCCATCATCCGTCAGCAGTACGGCACCATTTTCCTGTTTTTGCAGGTGTTTTGCCGTGATGATCTTTTGATTGATGCAGCTGATGACCAGCCGGTCTGCATAAACCGCCCGCAGTTCTTCCATCAGGTCAAGTGCCAGACTTTTGCGGCCGGGGCGCGGGCGGTGCATAAAGCCAACATAAGGGTCCAGGCCCACAGCGGTCAAGGCGGATGCACACTCCCGCGCCAGCATGCTGTAGGCAAACGAAAGCAGCGCATTCACATTGTCCAGCGGTGGACGGCGGCTGCGGCCCTCAAACACAAAATCCTGCTTTTGCTGCAGAATCAGGTCATTCAGGCAGTCAAAGTAGCGCTGGGCTGCCTCGCCTTCCAGGCCGCGCAGCTGTTCCGGATCATCGCTGGTCTGTATCAGCGGCAGCGCGGCGGCCAGCTGGGTGGAGGTGCGTTTCAGTTTTTCGACCGGGACACGCTGGGGATGATCGCGGGTTGCGCGTTCCAGCACCCAGCGTGCGTTATACACTTTACCAAGGATAAAGCTCCAGGCATAGCGACAGCTCTGGGCCATGTCATCCGACACGCGGTACTGCGTCTGACGCAGCAGCACATTGCCGCGTTCTTCCCCCACGGTGCGGGCCTGAAATCTGCCATACGGGTCAAAAAAGCAAAGGTCAATGCCCCGCCGGGCACAAGCTCCCATCAAAGCGGGGCTGGCACCTGCGTAAGTAAAGCAGACGATGCCTTCCAGCGTATGCAGGGCATGGCGGTGGGTTTCCTGCTTATTGCGGGTAACAACAAGGTTTTCGCCATCCAATGTCAGGTAAGCGTCCTCATTGATGACAAACAGGGTGTTGAGCAGCTTTCTCATGGCGCGCCCTCCTCAATATGCTCCCGCAGATACGCCGCCGGGTCTGCCTGCTGATACAGCGTCGGCAGGCAAAGCTCTTTCAGTGAGCAGGCATTGCAATGCTTGCCGGGTTTGCTTTTTGGGGTATAGCCGCGCGCAAACAGGCGGTTCATCTCATCCGCCATGGTCTGCGCGGTGCTGCGCAGTTCCGGTGTCAGGGAAACATGTTCCCGCTGCCGGGTTTCTTCATAAAAGATTTCCCCTTCCGGCACCTCGCACACCAGCATTTCTTCCAGCGCCATGGCCTGTGCGCAGAGCTGCAAACGGTCGGCATCGTTTACCTTGCTGCGGCCATGCTTATATTCCACGGGCATAGGCTGCCACAGGCCGCGGCGGCCCTGCAATGACACGCCGTTTGGATTCTTGTGAAACTCTACCACATCGCAGTCGCCGGTCAGTTTTAAGCGGTGGCTGACGACCCTCATACCGCGGGCGATCAGCAAATCGCCGCGTTTTTCCGTCAGGGTAACATCATGGCAGCGGGTATGCTGCAGGCGTCCTTCGGCGGTGCGTTGGTTTTCGGACCATTGTTGTTCCAAGTACGCAAGTGCCCATTGGCGGCGGCAGAATGCAAAGTGCTGGATGCCAGACATTTGCAGATAGTCATCAGTATTCATCATACACTTCCGGTGTCAATCCGTTCAGGGTATCGCAAGTAATATTATAATCTTCCACCCGGTGTGCTTGTGCCACACTTTCTTTTAGCTCCACATGCAGACAGCGATGGACCTTTGCCGAGGAATACTGTCCGCTTTTGCAGTTATGACGCCACCAATACAGGCGAACCACCTCCATACTGCCATCCGGGCGGGCAGAGGAAATATCGTTTTCAAACAGTGTGCGCAGCGCTTCTTTGATGATTTCTGCATCTTCATCTGTAAAGCCGGTCTTTTCTGCCAGCTGGCAGTTAATGCTGCCAAAGGTTGTGTACACGCCAAAAGCCACACGGTGCTTCATACCCATGGTATCGCTTGACTTCTTTTCGCCAGTCGTACCGTTCACGCTCTTTGTGATCTGGATATCATCGACATCAATCGGGTCCACGCTGAAAGCCGGATGAATAGATACCGGGCCGCGCACGCCAACGGAAACACCATCGCCCTTGGATTCTTTCCCCTTAAAGGCAAACACCTGGCCAAAGCTGCGCACATCCAGCCAGGTTTCACAGGCAGCCTTTGCATAAGCATCTTTATCTTTTTCAGCCTTTTTCACTGCTGGGCAGCCGTCTGCACGGTCTTTCAGGCTTTTGAAACCATCATTGCAGCGGTCGTCCGACTGGACAAACACATTCTGGCCAAGGTCCATCATGCGGTTGCGGATCTTGCGTTTCAGGCACACATCCGAAATTTCACCCAGTCCCTCATACGTTTCGCGCGGGCGGTTTCCGTTCAGCGGGTCACCGTTCGGGTTCGCATGGTTTACAGCAATCACAAGTGCAAAGTCGATTTTATTCTGCAGCACAGCCATCTTTTATTCCTCCTGCTTTTTTGCTTTCGCTTTATATTCTGCATTTTCGGCCTTAAAGTCCATCATCTGGTCGGCATAGCCAACCAGATACAGCTCACCAAGTCTTTTGTTCGTAAAGTTTTCTGTGCCAATCTTATGTAATAATTCTTGCATCATCGCATACCTTTGGCTATCCATTCCGTTACGGTTTTTCATTCTGTTCAGGTACGGATTTAATTTTTTATCCAAAAGAAGTGTTGTTGCTGCCGGGTGCAGAGCAAACGCGGTTCTTAAACGTTCTGCATTTGTCAAACGTTTTTCGTTCTCATTTCCTAGCTGAATCAACGCCCGTCTTTCAATCTGTTCTGCACAGGCTAAAATTCTCCCAAACAAATAGTTTCGGTCTTTAATGGTTTCATCAACATTCATCGGATAATCCACCTTCTTATTTCTATGATAGTACCCACGCACAAGGGCGCAGGCAATGTTTTGTGTTTTTTGTTGTTCCCAATAATCCAGGCCAATGCTGTTTGTTGCCCGATCTACCGCGCTGATCATCAAATCCCGCGGGAAGCGCTCCCCATTGGTAATACAGGGAATCAGTCGTTCGATTGTCGCTTGTTTCAGCTTTGCATCCACTTTTTCGCCATAGGCTGCTTTTGCAATGTCCGCCGGGGCAGGCGCACCAACAAAGACAACTTTCTTGATCTTGGGCTTTTTGCCCAGTTCCGTCGGCTCCTCTACACTGCGGTATTCCAGCTGCCATTGGAACGTATCGTGCCAATCTTTTATATTGGCAAGCAACTTAGAGCCCTGCAGTTCCTGATAGTACCGGATGGACAACCGGCCAGGTGTAGCAGAATCCAAAATCATGACCGCCGTTTGGGAATTGTCCTTCAACTGGTGCTGATACCCCAGAATGGCCCGGTTAAACTGCCGTGCAATTTCTTCTTGGGTATCCGCAGGCAACCTTTCTGTATCTTCCTCAAAATCGTCCCAATCATCGCCTGCTAGTGGATTATATTCCTGGGCAATATCGAGAGTATCCCCCAGCACATTGGGTACCGCTTCGTTCTGTGTTCCCCAAACAAGTACAGTCTGGTCCCCTGTATTTACCCCTTGCTTGCTGACCAACCATCGCAAGGCGCTGTGTGCCTTTTGGGTTGTTTCATAACCAATCGAAAGTGCCTGCGCTGCATCCGCAAAGCGCCCGCGGTAAGTATAATTCGTATTGTCATTGCTGGATATCAGCTTTGCACGGTCACCTGGGTTGCGGATCTTATACGGGCTTAATGTAGAAACCGGCATTTTGATTCCCTGAACTGTGCAATAGTCAATATCTTTTAACTGTGTTTCATAAAAGCGGATAAAGCTTTCTCGGACTGTTGTATCACGCGACAAATCAACATTGTCAACGCGGAACCGGACAAAAGATTCCGTCTGGTCACTACCGGTCAGCGTATCCAAAATAGGGGGCTTGTCTTCTTTGTTTCCCTGCCATTTTGTTGGCAGAGTTCCATTTTCATCTATAAACAAAATATTTGCCTTGACCAGGTCTGCGATCAGGCATTCTTTTTCCAGGTAGTGCAGGACTGTACACACAGCCGGGTGGGCATAAGGAGATGTACACCACGCTTGTAACTGCTTGTGGTAAAGCGGCCATCCGGATTCTTTACTACCACCAAAAGTGGGATAATCTGCCGCAATATATTGCAGTTTATCCACTAGCGGGTGCGGCACCATGCCGGATGTCCGCGCCGAAGATTCCTCTGTGCAAGGAATGATCGTTGTCCTTTGATCTTGTGCCAGCAAGCCTGCATACTGAAAGTTTCCGTCCTTGTCCAGCTCCACTTCAATGTTGACCTGCTGCGTCGTGTGAGCCACCGGCAGTAGTGGAACTTTCCCAGGCTGCTGCTTTCCAATTTCTGACACGCTATTCTGGTAAGTTTTATAGCAATAGCTAAGCCAGCTCATTTCTGTATCACCTCCCTGTACAAATCATCGCAGTCGCTGACTGTTTCACCCAGCGTAAAGGTCTTTATCTTTTGCGGGTGGATATCACGCACAATTTCGCATTCTTCCGGACGGCAAAAACAGATTTTTCCGTTCTGCATTACCGGGTGCCAAAAACGTTCCTGCATCACGCCTTTCCCGTTTTCGTCCGCATAGGTAATGCCGTGCTCCATTAGGCCTAGGTCCAGGGATGAAACATCATCATAATGCCCTTTTCCCAGGCCAAAAATGCAGGGTTCAATATACCCCTGGCATTCGCGTGTTCCCAAAAAGATATCTCTTCTGCCGCCGCGTTCCAACATACGCTTTGCAATAGCGTAATGTTTGTTTTCATTGCGGTCTTTTTCCAGGTCTGGGCGATGTTCGTTCCATTCAAAATGTGCCCGCACCTGGTAGCAAACATCGGAAAGGTACGTATAGATGGAAAGATCGTTTTTTCCATTGTTATACATAATGGGACGGATGCCTTTGGATTGTCTTTCAATCGGGTTCATCACGCGCAGTTCATCAATTACCCAGGTGAACGTTGGTTTCCAATAGCAGCTTTCATAAATGCCCTTCAATGCCTGGTAGGTGGGCACCGGGTAGCTGAATTTTTCGCCGCCTACGCGGGTAATTGGGTCGCTGAACAGTGCATAACGCCCATATACCTGCATGGATATTGAATTTTCGTATTGCAAAGTCTAACCCTCCTTGTTAAGCAAATTGTATCGGCATAAATCCGGGGCTTGTCTGAATTCCCTTTTCGTCATCGTAATATTCCTTGTTAAGAATTGTCACTGCCCCTTCTTTTACTGTGTACAGTGCACCTTGATCTGCCAGGCGTATTTTTTCATTTGTTGTAATACCAACGGTAAAGCGTTGTGCGTCCCGCAGCATTTTGGGGGTAAGCGGTTTACTGGACGAAAGTCTTGTTGCCATATCTGCGCCATCTTCCCCATAGGGAACCACCACCGGCGTTGTAATGTCCTCCAAAGCATGGAAATTCCTTTCTGCCGTGGCAAACGCCTGCCGGAGCAAGTAATTGGGGAACTTTTGTTTTCCTGTTGTCTCTTTCCAGGCTAGCACACTTTCCTGATTATCTGACAAAAGGTCAAACAAATTCACTGTTTTTGGGGGAATGTACCCCTTTAATTCAACCGGATCGCCCATCCGTTCCTGTTGTTGGGACTCTGCATAATAAAGCTGGTAGTACCTCAAAATACTTTCCGGCTCTAACAGGTCCGCATCCCTTTGTAATTGCTGCAGCAGGTGCCGTGTGGCTTCCCTGCCGTTGCGCAGTTCCGGAAGTCGATCCAGATTTTCCAGATTGTAGGTTTTAACAAGATACACCGTGCGGCATTTCCTTTCCGCATTGCGGTTGCATCGGCCGGAAGCCTGGGCCACACTGGGCAGCGCAGCCATACTTCGAATGACGCAATCAAAGCTTACATCCACGCCTGCTTCTATCAGTTGGCTGCTTACACAGATCAAACGTTCCTGACCGTGTAAGGTGTTTAATTTTTGCTTAACTTCTGCGATAACATCTGCACGGTGCTTTGCACACAGGTGCGTGGTCAGGCAGTAAAGTTGTGTATGTTCCGGCTGGCATTGTTTCAAAGCCTCAAACACCTTTTCGACCGCCGAACGGGTATTCAAGATGACCAAAATGCTGCCATTCTCGTCTTGCTTGCTCCGTACAAATTCTGCGAGTTCTCCTGCCTGAAATCCATTTCCTGTTTCGGGCACTTCAATCTTTGTCCTTCGGAACTGCGCAAAGCGCAGCTGGTAATCCGGGACCAGGTCCACCGGCGATGCAAACCGCAAAGGGTTTGCTACTTCGCTTAGCGCTGGCTGTGTTGCCGTACACAAAACAACAACGCACCCCAAATAGTACGCCAAGAAATTTGCCGCCTGGTTGAACAAGTATGTATGGCAAATGGGCAGGGACTGTATTTCGTCAAACACCAAGATAGAATTTGCCAGTGCTGCCATGCGGCGCACATTCTGCCGCCTGCTGCAAAACAGGGTTTGCAGCATCTGTACCATAGTTGTACATATCACCGGCGCTTCCTGCCAGCGTTCCAGCTGGCGGAGAACTTCGGGGTTCTCTGTATCCAGCACCGCATCCGTATGGTGCTCCAATAGATATTCACTGCCGCCTAATGCCTTTTTGAACTCCTGTACATTCTGTCCGATAATCGACCGGAACGGTGCAACATAGAAAATATGCCGGGCCGAAAGTTTTTTGGCCGCATGCACACAATATCGCAGCCCGGAAAATGTTTTTCCTCCGCCTGTTGGCACATACAAGCGGTAAATACCCCGCTTTGCACATTCGCCTGCTGTCTTGCACTGCTCCGAAATTTCTGCACGCAAGGTATCTATTTTATGTCGGGGCTGCAAATTGTTCAGGAATGTTTCAACATTGCTTTCTATCAGATCCCATGGCGGAAGCTGCTCTGGGGGAAGGCATCCTTCTTGATTATAATAGTTGCCTGAATCCAACCAGTCTGCATCGATCAGGGCTGCAAACAAAAATCTGTGTGCCAACCCCAACATGACCTGATAGATACAAAGCCGCGGCTTCTTTCCTTCCTGCGTTCGGATTTTCCGCACAAGACATTCTACCTCCTGCGCAGCTTTGGCAAACATTTGCCGTATCTCTGTTTCACTTATGCAATCCGCAAAAAAGGCCCGGCAGCTTTCTTCATATAGCTCTTGAGCCTGCTCTGAATACATATGTTTTATCCAGGGTTCTACTCCACCCAGGTCGAAAAGATCCATACGTTCAGAGTGATGGGATCCGATTGCCAATGCTGCCATTTGCGCAGTCAAGCGAGAAGGTGGTGAAGCTGTTTCTCCGCCATAATTTTCCCATAGCCACCGCATTCCGGCGCTGGAATGATTGATTCTTTCGTTTGTCTGACCTCTTAGATGTTTTTGCACGTTGCTATGAGATTTCCCAGCGTCATGGAGCCAGCCCGTAAGACGGCCCAAGTTTTCAAGTCCCAGCGGCTGGCACGCCCGTGCGCAGTACTCGGCCACGTTTTCACTGTGTTGTTTTAGGGATTGTATTTTCCAGACGCCATTGATTTGTTTGGTATGACCGAGTAGCATGGTAATCATCTCCTTATATTTTTATTTTGGATTATGTAAAAGTTTCATTTGTAATCAATATAACATCATAAATAGGACTCTGTCAATCCTCTTTACTAAAAAATTTGCTTTTCATGATAAAATCATGTACACTACTTTATGTCAGAAAGCGACCTTAAGGCTTTCTGTGGATAGAAATGGATTTTATAATAGTTCCACATTTCTTCTTATTCCTAGCCGTCACAGCCCGACTGTGGCGGCTTCTTTGTTTCTTTTATTATAGCAGATCACTCATCGCATGATTCGAACTTTCACTCCAGTTCTGCAATCTTTGTCATACTATCCAAATTTATCCATGTAGAATTGTTAGCTATTCCCATTAGCAGATATTTTTGATAAAATAAGATATTATAGGGTTTATGAATTCACTTTCTTATATTACTTCTTCATCTTACCGAAAAATCATTTACGCAAGGAGTGAAAAGCCATGAAAAGGAAGTTATTCTCATTTTCAGCCAGTGTTATCACCGCAATAATGCTTACCGCTTGTGCTGCAGCGCCAGAAAATAAACCTGCTTCCTCCGCTGCTCTTTCCCCGACCAGTGAAGCTGTTGCCACAGCTATACCATCCACTAGCAATGCCAACTGGAAGTTACCGCCGCAATATGATTTTGACGAGATGATTCCTCTCTTCTCCCGCGAAACCCACACTGCCGGTTACGCCGCTGCCCGAAATCTGTACGCTGTGCGCAAGGGCGAACGCTGGAGCCTGTTTAATGCTGCCAACTGTAATGCTTTTCTGGAAGATTTGTCAGAAAGCATCCCGTACCTGTATGGTGAGCAGGAGCTCTCCATTGGGGTAGATGATACATACGATTACCAGAAGCTGAATGCCCTGGAAGAACAGATTAACCAGGAGCTGGTTGCCCAACAAATGCCTTTTATAACCATGCTGGGCGGGCACGGCGGGTATGGCATCCAGTGGATTTTAGGTGACAGCCAGATTTACCGTTCTGCTATTGGTGTCTATACATTTAGTGGCACGCCCATCGAACAGGTGTATGCTCCTGATTTGGTTGGCATCCAGCAAGGCATTTGGGATGATGAATATGCCGGTTATCTTGTTGACAATTCTGCACCTTTTGCCGTTGCGGATAAAAACGGTACAATTTTAACCGATTTCGACTACCAGGATGCCTGTATGGCCGGTGAATCTTTAATCGCGGTAAAGGATGCAGCCGGTAACTGGGGATATTGCGACCAAAGCGGTGCTTTAGTAATCCCCTGCATTTATCAGCCGCAGATGAGTTTGTCCATCATGAACGAAATTGTTGAATATCCTTACGCAGACTTATCTGGCATGGTAGTTGTGAAAAATCAATCCGGACAAAAGCTAGTTCTGGATGTTTACGGCAATGAGATAATTCCCGCTGGGCAATATGAAGATTTAGCCCCCGCGCGCGATGGCTGCGTATGGGCAAAACAGAATGGCCTTTGGGGCTTACTGCAAGTACAGGATTACACCGAAAACAATGCCGACATTATTCTGCCGGATGGATGCGTTGCACCAGATGTAACGCTTAGCCGAATTGATAGCCTTTGTACCTACACCACTGCTGATCATGGGCTGGTTATGCGTAAAGGTCCCGGTACAAATTATGAAAAAATGGATAATATCCCCTACGGTATCATCATATGGGAATGCGGCTATAGCAGCAATGTGCCTGACTGGGTTGTTGTATATTACAATGGGATTTATGGTTGGGTCAGTGATGAATACTTGGCTACCACTATTTATTCCACCAGTAAATAATAAATAAAAAAGCAGGTGTTCATGTAGAAACGATATCGTCTTCCACGTGAATACCTGCTTTTTATAGCTTCTTTTATTATATCTGTTCTGTGCCGCTATTTGTCTCTGTATGAAATAAATAGCCGCTATATGCATTTGAATGAAGTGTTCTGTTTGTTTGCTTTTTTACCTAAAAGAATCGCGTAGGAGGCTCTCTTAACGAAAGCGCCGACCTCTCACACCACCGTGCGTACCGACCGGCACACGGCGGTTCAACCGCATAAGTGCAAGGACTCGTAGTAGCGCCTGAGGATACTAAAATATCCTGCTTCTGCGAGTCTTTCGTTTGCAATGGAACCTTTTAATACAGGACTACCGGCGATACGCCAATAACCCAGTCTGGAATTGCCCCACTGGTACTATTCCAAAATTCTTTGTTTGAGTTTCATTACTCATCGATATAATCTTTATCGAACCACTCGCCTAGCGAGTGGTTTTAGATATACAAAAAAGCACCTTAGCTAAGCTAAGGTGCTTTTCCTGGTGACCCGTGCGGGAATCGAACCCACGTTAACGGCGTGAGAGGCCGCTGTCTTAACCGCTTGACCAACGGGCCATAATAAAAAAGAGAAGCCGGCATCTACCTATTTTCACAGGCCGTTTCCAGCCAACTATCTTCGGCACAAGTGAGCTTAACTTCTGTGTTCGGAATGGGAACAGGTGGCTCCTCACCGTCATCGACACCGGCCATTCCTGACCTTCGTCAGCTTCTCTTTCTTAGAAGGCATATACCTTCAAAACTGAATATCGAACTGCTTTCAGCAAATGAAGTATCAATCGAAAATGGGGTCAAGCCCTCGACCTATTAGTACACGCTTGCTCAATGGCTCACGCCACTTACACATTGTGCCTATCAACCTTGTAGTCTTCAAGGGGTCTTACCTGATTATCTCAGTGGGATATCTTATCTTAAGGCCGGCTTCACGCTTAGATGCTTTCAGCGTTTATCCGATCCGAACATAGCTGCCCAGCTGTGCCACTGGCGTGACAACTGGTGCACCAGAGGTTCGTCCATCCCGGTCCTCTCGTACTAGGGACAGCGCCTTTCAAATATCCTGCGCCCACGACAGATAGGGACCGAACTGTCTCACGACGTTCTGAACCCAGCTCGCGTACCGCTTTAATTGGCGAACAGCCAAACCCTTGGGACCGAATACAGCCCCAGGATGCGATGAGCCGACATCGAGGTGCCAAACCTCCCCGTCGATGTGGACTCTTGGGGGAGATCAGCCTGTTATCCCCAGGGTAACTTTTATCCGTTGAGCGATGGCATTTCCACTCACATACCACCGGATCACTAACTCCGACTTTCGTCTCTGCTCGACCCGTCAGTCTCGCAGTCAGGCTGGCTTTTGCGTTTGCACTCTCTCTCCTGGTTTCCGTCCAGGACGAGCCAACCTTTGAACGCCTCCGCTACTCTTTAGGAGGCGACCGCCCCAGTCAAACTGCCCACCTAACAATGTCCCCCGCCTTGATTCAAAGGCGCAGGTTAGAATTCCAATATCGCAAGGATGGTATCCCAACGGCCACTCCACAAGCGCCAAAGCACCTGCTTCCCAGTGTCCCATCTATCCTGTGCATGCAACATCGAAACCCAATATTAGGCTACAGTAAAGCTCCATGGGGTCTTTCCGTCTTGTCGCGGGTAACCGGCATC
>ENA-OROP01002395-OROP01002395.1-human-gut-metagenome-genome-assembly--contig:-NODE-2395-length-14038-cov-3.315884_pt1 | contig 14038 bp, 8 predicted proteins | sample MGYA00242132_ERZ509056 | MGnify/ENA primary metagenome ERZ509056 (study PRJEB26280, sample SAMEA2338768) | human gut metagenome | biome: human gut; feature: human-associated habitat; material: faeces...
TATTGAGAATCAGGATACATTTGCGGTGATCGGTGCATCTGTTGCAGAAAATTTTGGGGTACAGATGCCGGAAGGCACGATTGGAAGATCAATATTGAAGGAGTTGCAGTAGGTAAATAAAACTGCTGGTGGGGAGAATATGGGCGAACTGTATTTATATCAGAAATTCCCCTTCTTAAGTCAGAAAAAAAGGAGCTGTCTGAAATATATTTTCGGACTGCTCCTTCTTTTTACTACCTATCGAATGCCTTTGAAAGTGACAGTTTTGCGCATCCCTCGTTTCAGGAATAATTTTTTATAATTTTTGGCCTGTTTTCTTGGAACATAGACTTTCATTTTTGCAGGTGTTCCTTTAAAGGCATTTGAACCAGTGTATTTCTGCGATAATCCTGGAGATTGAATGTTCAGTGTTCTTAATTTCTTACATCCGTAGAAACATTGCTTTCCAATTAACCGAACGGATCTTCCAACTTTTACAGAAGACAGTTTAGGGCATTTATAGAAAGCATAATTTTTGATCTGAACAACGTTATTTCCAATGGATACCTTCTTCAGATATTTGTTGTTTTTGAAAGCTTTGCTTCCAACAGAGGTTACAGTGTAATCCAGACCATTGAGTGTAATGCGGTCCGGAATATTAATAACACTCGATTTTTTATTTACGGGTTTTGTATACTCCAGAGTTTGAGTGCCGGTTACCTTATATATGCCATTACTTGCTGTATGTTTGACAGGCATTCCAACTGGGTAAGGTCTTGGAGCTGGAGTACTGGTAGGCTGTGGCTTCGGAACCGGAGTATTTGTTGGTCTTGGAGTCGGAGTACTGGTAGGCTTCGGAGTCGGAGTGTTAGTCGGAACCGGAGTATTTGTTGGTACTGGAGTACAGGTAGGCTTCGGAGTCGGGGTGCTGGTAGGCTTCGGAGTCGGAGTATTGGTAGGCTTTGGAGTCGGAGTTGTGACTCCTTGAGCAGAATCATAGAATTCTACTTGCGCGGTGTAGGATTTCTTTGTAACTCCGTCCGGTGCAGTTAATGTATAAATGACCGGATTGGTAAAATCATGTGGGGTTCCACTCCAAAAGGCAGACGGAAGGGAAGTACCGTAACTGTAGCCAAAATCAATAGATGGTTTCAGGGCAGTTACATTTGTGCCTTTTGGCAGCCGGAGAATGATCGTGTCCGTTCCAATCTCTCCGATGACATCCTGTTTAAGTTCCGGGTTATCCGAGGCATGCAGTACGAAACTGTAAAATTTTGCTTCACTGGAAGCAAGTACATGTAATACAATTTTTACCGATAAGGTCGCTTTTGTCTGAGTATCCTGAACGGTGTACAGTGACTCGTAAGTGCCGACAGGAGCAGTAACTGTTCCTGAGTAATAGAAATAAGAGTAACTGGAACTGTCAGGTATATTATTTCGGCTCAGTCCGGACGGAAGATTCTCGCTGACAACGGTTGTCTTGTACTCGCCACTGCCGCCGGTTACGTTGCCGGAATAAGCATATTGAGTGTTCTTGGTTCCAGTGCACAGATGAAGCTCTGTATCTGTGATCTGCAGAGGAGCCAGTACACTGAGAGTCGAGGAAACTGCAGTTACAGTTCCATACTGTCCTGGTAATATATCTGTAGCATAAAACAGAAGAGAGCTTCCGCTGTCCGAAGCAGTCATAATATGCTCTTTGTCAATCGCAGTAACATTTGAAGCAGCGCCAAGTGCTATATGAATTCCATAGGTATCCAGAGTATCAGTAGTAATTATTGGAGAAAGGGTTCCATTGCTGTAAACAATCTGAAGCTTTATTCCCGAAAGATCCAGCTTATCTCCGATGGTGTACTGAGTCTTTGATGGCGAAGAAAGAATATTCAGTTTTGTTGGTGTATTTGCTGCAACAGAAATCTTCTGTGTTACTTTTGCACCAAAATAGTCAAAAGTAACTTCTGTATCAGAAGAAGTCAGCGCACGTGTTTTATCATAAGTATATCCGCTGTAAATATAGGCATAGCGACCGCCTATGGTAGCAAAGAAGCTGACACCGGATGGATTGAACAGATCTCCCTCTGTATAGGAAAGTCTGGATGGTTTTGCTGATATCTGGAGACTTGTAATATCACTTGTTTTTGGAGTAACGACAGGAAGTAAATAACTGGTCTGTCGGCCTTTGTATGTTACAGTAATCTGGCAGGTATGTGCCGATGTATTATCAAAACCGCTGACCATATCCCGCGTAATGGAAACTTCCGTTTTGTTGTTTATAACAAGCGTTCCGAAGCTCCATGGTGTTTCACCAATATAACAGGAGGACGGAGTATATTTTACAGAAAGTGAAGTAATGTCTGAGGAATCGATTCGAGCCGGGATTCCATCATCAGACATTTTCCAGTCAGCTCCAAAAGACCATCCCTGGTAAGAGGAAGAATCCTTCATCTGTGCATCTGTCAGCAGACCACCGGTTGAAGGCACTGCAGCAGTAGAACCGACCAGATTTCCAGATCCCGTTTTTCCATAACAGTTCAGGATGTGACCATTTAATCCGGTTGAAGAATTTATTACATTTGCAGCTGCAAGACCGCAAATTTGTCCAACAGAAGAGGAACCACCGGAAACTTTAATTTGACCGGCATGCAGACATTCTTTGATCACACCACCCATACCACCGAATTTTTGGGTTTCACCGGCAATACCACCGACATAAAGAGGATAAGAAGTGCCGTTTTCCTGGGTGACAGAGATGATTCCATTGCTGACACACTTTTCTATTGTACCAATATTTACTCCGGCAATACCGCCGACACAGCCTTTCATAGCTGGCATAGACAGATTTATATTCAGGCGGGCCGTACACCCACTGATGATTCCGGCAAGTTCGTTCTGACCGGCAATGCCGCCAAATTCAGGAAAGACCATGGATCCATCGCCACCCATATGTCCGGTGACCGTGCCGGAAACAGAACATTCCTGAATCTTTCCCTGATTATATTGTGCAATGACACCCTGTACATTCTGGCTGTCATCGTCAAAATCAGCTACAATTCGCAGATTTTCAATGGTTCCGTCATTTTGGGCGATAAGCGGTTTTTTCAATCCGTAAATAGTGTGTGAATTACCATCTAAGTGTCCACTGAAATAATTTACAGAGAAATTAATATTTCCATTTGTCTGAATATCTTTGGTCAGACTGTAATAAGCACCCGGATGATCCGAGATAAGGTTCAGTTCATCGAGAGAAGTGATCTTATATGGATCAGAGGCAGTACCACTACCTTCAGATGGAGCTGCAGAAGTGGTGCGATTTCCGACGATACGGTAAATAATGCTGGAGCTTCCGTTGGCAGGAACCGTGAATTTCCCATTTTTCAGTTTTATAATGACTGCAGAAGCTGCAGGCAGCGTATAGTTTTGGTTACTGTTTCCGGAAAAAACAGGAAATGTTGCAGCCTTTCCGGCGGCAATACGGTCACCAGAGAAACTGTAATTGCCGTAGAGATCGCCGGCAGCGATTGCGGTATAGAAATCAGCCATTAATGTCTTAAATGGAATGCCGGTTACCTGCGTCAGGTATTCTTCACAGGTAAGGGTGGAGGCATCTATCTGGTAAAATTTTGGCAGAACATCCATTGGTTTATAGCTTCCGGCCATACGGTCGATCACATAACGCATAAAAAGATAAGGCATGCCGTAATCCTGCGCCGTATCATCACGGTAGGTCTGATAGATCAGGGAAGAGCCGCTTCGAATAGCGGTACTTCCGGCAATGCCGTTTAACCATCCGCTGGAATCAATGCCACCCCAGAGATAGTCCATAGCAGTCACAGCCAGTCCCTCATTGAGCCACATATATCTGCCGGTATTGGAAAATCTGGTTTTCAGCCAGAGCAGTGCATGCTGTCCTTCGTGTACAAGCAGACCGTTTCTTTTGGACATTTCGCCGGAAACATAGGCAGATGCAGTAGGAGTGTTGATATGGATTGCTGTGATGCCTGTGTCGTACATGTACATGCCGCTTGCGGAAGATAAAGTTTCGAGAAGAATTGAAATTTTACCGGAATTATCTTCATATGGGATGTTACCACCGGCCAGAGTATTCAGGATTCGATAAGGTTGTCCGTCATATACACCGGCCATATCCTTTGCGATTGAGGAAGTCTTACCAGCTGCATCGTAACTGGCTTTCATATCTTTATCCATCCAGATATAGCAGTGTTCACCAATGCCGATGCATACATAAGTTTTGCCTGTACTATTTGAACGATAGATATATTTTTCCTGCCCGATGTAGTAACTTGTGGCAGCAGACTGTGCAGCTGCTGCGGAAAGAACAGATGAAGAAAGAACATTATAATCACTGGTGTCAGAAGCTTTTTTGAGAATCTGGGACGCAGGCAGATTGGCTGCGCTGCTGCCAGTGCTGAGATAAGAAGAGACAGTATCTGTACCATCGTCAAAAACCAGAGTTCCGGTATTTTGAGATGAAGAGGTGTCTGTATTTATAACAACGGCATATTCTCCGGAAACAGTCTGTCCTGGTGAGCCTTCAACAGCATCTGCTGATACAGAAAAACAGCAGAACAGACCTGTGAACAGAAAACCGATTCCCATAGAGAGAGGAAAAAATTTTTTCTTTTTCATAGGGTTCCTCCAGTTTTATTTTTCGGTTTTTATTTTACCATCAGACTGGTGTAAAAGCTATTCTTTTCGCAGAAAATGTAATATCATGAAGAAAAGTAAACAGAAACGTAACCTGCCTGTGATTCAGGACAATAATTTGTTCTGTTGGCGATATTGTCTTGGTGACATCCCGTAAATGTTACGGAATGCTCTGGAAAAATGAAGCTGGTTTGGATATCCAACTTGAACACTGATGTCACCAATGGACAGGCTGGTGCTGGTAAGCAGAGAGGTTGCTTTACTCATTCGATAGCGGATCAGGAAGTCCTGTGGAGACTGTCCGATCATATCTTTGAAAACTTTACCAAAATAGCTTCGGTCAAGATTACAGCGATTTGCCATATCTTCGACTGTGATTGGCAACGTATAATTTTGTTCAATAAAAGAAAGTGCTTCCTGTGCGTAAAATCTTGAAAGCTTTCCGCCCTGAAGTCTTTTTTTATTGGAAGAACCCTGGATAAGGGCATCCATAATAAGATATAACTGACCAATGATCCCAAGTGGGCGGGAATTGTCCGGATATTGTGTCAGACGCAGCATTTCATCGCGAAGCTTATTTGCTGCTGTATCGGAAATGGGATGAAAGACCGGATGATCGTTGGACAGTCCGGCTTCTTCCATCAGCTCTTTTGCACGCAGTCCATCGAACTCTACCCAGACGTATTCCCATGGAAATTTCTGGTCAGCACTGTAAAGATTGATACGCCCCGGTTCAATGAGAAAGCCGGAATGTGCTTCCATATGGTAAACAGCATTGTCATCTTTTTCTGTAACACTCAGCATTCCTTTGCCGGAAATAATATAGTGAAAAAGATAATGATTACGTACAAATGGACCATAAGAATGCAGCGGTTCACATTTCTCGTAGCCGTATTGGTATACGGTCAGGTCAAGAAAAAGTTCATTGGAAAATATGTGAAAAATAGAATCTGACATGGTTTTTATCATTTCCTCCTACGGGATATAGTAAAATATGCATAAAAACGAGATACAGAAATCATACAATTTTAACGAAATATCGTTATTTAGTACTATTATATACCATAATGCGTAGTAACATCAACATTATTCTGGAAATAACGCATTATGGTATATTTTGATGTTATCGATCTATGTACGAAGCTTTTCTTTTGGTGTTAGAATCAAATCAAACAGAGATGACCGGTCTGAATCTGAACTGCCAGATGGCAGTGAATAGCTGTAAAGAAGGGAGAAACAAATGGGAAAGCATAAGGTAGGTGCTGTTTTCCTTGCGGGAGTTCTGGCAATGGGAACAGTTATGACAGGATGCTCCGGAAAGGACGAAACAGAGGGCAAAACTGTAATTGAAATGGTACAGTATAAACCGGAGGCGGTAGATATTTTTGAACAGTTTCAGGATGAGTTCAATGCGACACATGATGATATTTATTTAAAGATTGATTCACCGAACGATGCAATGACAATCCTGAAAACAAGATTTATCCGCGAGGATAATCCGGATATCATCGGAATTGGCGGGGATATTAATTATTCCAATTTTCTGGATGCAGACATGCTGATGGATATTTCTGATTTTGAAGGACTGAACGATATTAAAGAGAAATATCTTGAGATGAACAAAGATCTGGAATATGTGCCGAAAGATGGTGTTTATGCCGTTCCGTATATGGCAAATGCAGCTGGAATTCTTTTTAACCGGGATATGTTTGAAGAACATGGCTGGGAGGTTCCGACCACATGGACAGAATTTACGAATCTTTGTGATCAGATCCAGTCAGAAGGAATCCAGCCATTATATTTTGGTTTTAAGGATACATGGACTACACTGGCACCGTGGAATGCAATTGCAGTAAGTCTGTGCGATTCTGATCTGACTTATCAGGTAAACAGTGGAAAAACAACTTTTGCAGAAAATTACAGAGAAGTGGCAGAAAAGGAAAAAGCGCTTCTTACATATGGACAGAAAGATCCGGTGTCTCAGGGATATAACGATGCCTGCACTGCATTCGCAAGAGGAGCATCTGCGATGTTTACAATTGGAAGCTATGCGATCTCTCAGATCAAATCTGTAAATCCGGATATGAATATTGGTTCTTTTGTATTTCCGGCAAATGAAGATGCGGATAAAAATGTGCTGAATTCCGGAAATGATCTGATGTTCTGCGTGATGAAAGATTGTAAAAATAAAGAGGCAGCCTATGAAGTGCTCAGTTATATGCTTGAAGATGAAAGCATTAAAAAATATCTGAATGCACAGAGTGCTGTTCCATGTAAAAAAGGTGATTTTGAGGTTACTCCGGAGCTGGAAGAAATGCGTGATTATATCGAAAACGGTATTGTAGCGGATTATCAGGACCATCATTACCCGAGCGAAATGTCGGTAGATGCAATGATCCAGACATATCTGATGGATGACAGTGCTGATGCGACAGATACATTTATGAAACGATTTGACAAAGAATGGATCCGCTATAACAGAGATATCGTGGCAAAAGTAAAAGCATATGAGGAGGGCAATGATCATGAATAAAAAGCATGGTGCGTGGAGCAAAAATGAAAAGATATTTCTTGGCCTTCTGGCGCCGATTCTGGTTCTTTTCTTCTGCTTTAATACATTACCGCTGATCAAAGGTTTTTATTACGGACTTACAAACTTCCGCGGATATGGAAGTTATGATTTTGTAGGACTGCGGAACTTTGCAGAAATTTTCCAGGATTCCCGTGTGGGTCACTCATATCTGTTTACATTTAAATATGCACTGGTTATGACAATTGTGGTCAATCTCCTCAGCCTGATCCTGGCACTGGGACTGAACAGCAAGATTCGTGGAAAAAATGCACTCAGAGGAATCTATTTTGTACCAAATATTCTGGGAGGTCTGGTTGTCGGTTATATCTTCAGCTTCATTTTTACCTATATTCTGCCGACGATCGGAGAAGTAACAGGAATTGGTTTCCTGAAAACGAGTCTGCTTGGAAGCACAAAATGGGCATGGCTTGCAATCGTGATCGTCGGAGCATGGCAGGGAATCGCAATGAATACGATTATCTATATTTCCGGTCTGCAGACAGTACCGGAAGAAGTTTATGAGGCATGTATGCTGGATGGAGCATCCGGATGGAAAAAATTTAAGAGCATTACACTTCCATTGATCATGCCATTTGTAACAATTAACCTTGTCCTTTGTATGAAAAATGCGCTGATGGTATTTGACCAGATCATGTCTTTGACAAAAGGTGGCCCGTCACAGAGCACAGAGTCCATTTCTTATCTGATCTATAACAATGGTATGAGTGGAGGACAGTTTGGTTTCCAGAGTGCGAATGCATTTGTATTCTTTATTGTGATCGTTGCGATATCACTGTTTCAGATGAAATTCCTGGGAAGTAAGGAGGAGCAGTTATAATGAGCAGAACAAAGAAAAAAGAAGGCGCTGTTCGTGGTAAGACTACAAACAGGATTATTAATATTTTACTGGCACTTGGCTGCCTGACGGTTTTATTTCCACTGTATATGACAGTGATCATTGCATTTAAGAAGCCATCGGAAATGACAAATGATGTAGCTGGTGCACTGGCATTCCCACAGAAATGGAGTTTTGAAAACTTTGCAGAGGCAATGCGTGTAACTGATTTCTGGCATTCTCTTGGAAACAGTCTTCTTATTACCGGGGTAACTGTGGTATTATGTATATTAATACATTCACTTGCCGGTTATCTGATCGGAAGAAAGATGAAGCAGCGTAAGATATTTAAGATTTCTTACTATTACATTGTAAGTGGTATGTTTGTACCGTTTGCGGTTCTTATGATGCCGCTGGTAAAAGAAACTGCACAGCTGGGAATCGCAAACCGCTTTGGTGTTATTGTATTGTATGTTGTGTTTTTTATGCCGATGAATGTACTGCTTTATTCAGGATATCTGAATAATATCCCGATGGCACTGGAAGAGGCTGCCTGTGTGGATGGAGCCGGAGTATGGCAGACTTACTGGAAGATTATTTTTCCAAATATGAAACCGATGCATGCAACAGTAGCAGTTCTCACAGCAATGAGTACCTGGAATGACGTTATGACTCCACTGGTCATCATGTCCGGTACAGATCAGAACACACTGCCGCTGGCACAGCTGAATTTCCAGACACAGTTCGGAACTAATTATAACCTGGCATTTGCATCTTATCTCCTGGCACTTTTACCAATTCTGATCTTCTATATCATTTGCCAGAAGCAGATTATCAATGGTGTTGTAAACGGAGCAGTAAAATAATTCTTGAAAAAGACAGAAAGGGAAAACGACAATGGCTATCAATATAAAGAATCAGATTTTTACTCTTCATACAAAAAACAGTACTTATCAGATGAAAGTGGACGAGCAGAATATGCTTATTCACACTTATTACGGAAACCGTACGGATGATACGGACTGTTCCTATCTGATTCGTATGGCAGACCGTGGATTCAGCGGAAATATCCCGGGGACTGACAGAGAGCGTGTATATTCTCTGGATTTTCTTCCGCAGGAGTTTCCGGTATATGGCGACGGAGATTATCGTGTAGACTGTCTGAAAGCAGACCTTGGAAGCGGTGTACAGGACGGGATGTTTTTCTTTGACAGCTATCAGGTAAGAGAAGGAAAATATAACATTCCGGGGCTTCCGGCATTCTTTTCTTCTGAGAAATCAGAAGGAGAGACACTGGAGATCGTTCTGAAAGATGCTGTTGAAGAAGTCTATGTACATCTTCTTTATGGAGTCTTTGAAGAGCTGGATATCATTACAAGAGCAGCAGTAGTTGAAAACCGTACAGAGGGTGATATCCAGATTTCCAGAATTATGAGTGCGTGTCTGGATCTTGGAATGGGAAAATATGATCTGATTCATTTTTATGGAAAACATGCCGGTGAGCGTCAGATGGAAAGAAACAGTCTGCCACACGGCATCACGGAGCTTCGCAGTACCCGTGGAACTTCCAGCCACCAGCATAATCCTTTTGTGATTCTTGCGGATAAAGACACTACAGAGAGTACTGGTGAGTGCTACAGTGCATCTTTTCTGTACAGTGGCGGTTTTCATGCACAGGCAGAAGTAGATCAGTTTAATCAGACAAGACTGGTCATTGGAATTGATGACTATGATTTTTCCTGGAAACTAAAAAAGGGTGAAAGCTTCAGCACACCTGAGGTATGTCTGACATACAGTGCAGATGGATTTTCAAAGCTGTCCCAGACTCTGCATCAGGCAATCGTGTCGAATCTGATCCGTAGCTGCTGGAAAGACAGAGTGCGCCCGATTCTGGTAAATAACTGGGAAGCAACCTATTTTGATTTTAACAAAGACAATCTGATTGCAATTGCAAAAGAAGCGGCAGAACTGAATCTGGATATGCTGGTACTGGATGATGGTTGGTTTGGAAAAAGGGATGATGATTTCTCCGGTCTTGGCGACTGGTTTGTAAATGAGAAAAAGCTGTGCGGAACCCTTTCTGAGCTGGTGAAAGAAGTACATGATATGGGACTTTCTTTCGGGCTTTGGTTTGAGCCGGAGATGATCTCTGAGGACAGTAATCTGTATCGGGCACATCCGGACTGGGCACTGGTCATACCGGGAAGACAGCCGATCAGAAGTCGTTCCCAGCTGGTATTGGATATGTCCAGAGAAGATGTGACAGATTATCTGACAGAGCGGATCTGTGATATTGTAGAGAAAGCGGATATCCAGTATATCAAATGGGATATGAACCGTTCACTTATGGCTGCTTACAGTGCGAAGCTTCCACGTGACCGTCAGGGGGAACTGAGACATCGTTATGTGCTTGGCCTTTATAAAGTACTGGAAGCTGTGACTCAGAGATTCCCGGAACTTCTGCTGGAAGGATGCAGTGGCGGCGGTGGACGGTTTGATGCAGGTATGTTGTATTACTGTCCGCAGATCTGGTGTAGCGATAATACGGATGCGATTGAAAGACTGCGTATTCAGTACGGTACTTCCTTTGGCTATCCGATGTCTTCTGTTTCCGCACACGTATCGGTTTGCCCGAATCATCAGAATCATCGCGTGACACCATTCAAGACAAGAGGAATCTGTGCAATGCAGGGAACATTTGGATATGAACTGGATCTCAGTAAGATGACTGATGAAGAAAAGAAGATGGCGGGAGAACAGATTGCGTTCTTCAAAGAACATGGAAGACTGTTCCAGTTCGGAGATTATTACAGACTGACTTCACCATTTGAAAACAGAGACTATACTGTATGGGAATATGCGGCACAGGATGGCAGTGAGGCCTGCATGTCTGTCGTTTATACAGATATGTATGCAAATGCAGCATCTGAGATCGTGAAATGGAAAGGGCTGGATCCGAAAAAGGTTTATCAGATGCAGCTGGATGGAGAAGACGCTGGAAACTTCTCCGGCGCGGCGTTGATGCATGCCGGAATCCTGCTTCCATTACCAGAGCAAAATTATGATGCATTCCAGATTTATCTGAAGGCAGAATAGAATAAAGAAAAATTACAGAGAAAGCTCCTATGGTGTCGAAAGGCATTGTAGGGGCTTTTTTTATATGAAAAATCCACAAAATAAAGCACAAAAAAGGAAGAACGGAGTCGAGCAATGCCTTAACTAAATGACATTGCGGAGTCGAGTTCTTCCTTTTTTGAGATATACTTAATTCGATTAAATTGCGTCCAGTGCCTGAGCGATATCTGCGATCAGATCGTTTTTATCTTCAAGGCCGCAGGAGATACGGATCAGTCCGGCTGGAATTCCGGCAGCAGCGAGCTGCTCGTCATTCATCTGGCGGTGTGTGGAGGTTGCCGGGTTGAGGCAGCAGGTTCTTGCATCTGCTACATGTGTTTCAATTGCTGCAAGTTTCAGATTTTTCATGAATTTTTCGGCAGCAGCACGTCCACCCTTTAATTCAAAGGAAACAACACCGCATCCACCGTTTGGCAGATATTTCTTTGCAGTTTCATAGTATTTGTTGGATGGAAGTGTCGGATAGTTTACGAATTCTACTTTGCCGTGTTTCTCAAGGAATTCTGCAACTGCCTGGCCGTTTTCAACATGTCTTGGCATACGTACATGAAGTGATTCCAGTCCAAGGTTCAGAATAAATGCACTTTGTGGAGACTGAGCGCAGCCGAGGTCTCTCATCAGCTGAGAAGTACATTTGGTGATGAAAGCGCCTTCTTTTCCAAATTTTTCAGCATAGGTAACTCCGTGATAAGAATCATCCGGTGTGCAGAGTCCCGGGAATTTGTCTGCATGTGCCATCCAGTCAAATTTGCCGCCATCGATGATCGCACCGCCGAGCGCTGCTCCGTGTCCATCCATATATTTGGTTGTGGAATGTGTAACGATATCTGCGCCCCATTCGATCGGACGTAAGTTGACTGGTGTTGGGAAGGTGTTATCTACGATGAGCGGCACACCATGTGCGTGCGCTGCTTTTGCAAATTTCTCGATATCAAGAACGGTAAGTGCCGGATTGGCGATAGATTCACCGAAAACAGCTCTGGTATTTTCTTTGAAAGCTGCGTTTAATTCTTCTTCTGTGCAGTCCGGGTCAACGAAGGTAACGTCTACGCCCATTTTTTTCATTGTAACTGCAAGAAGGTTGTAGGTTCCTCCATAGATGGAAGAGGAGGAAACGATATGGCTGCCGGCTTCGCAGATATTGAAGACAGCGAAGAAGTTTGCTGCCTGTCCGGAAGAAGTCAGCATACCAGAGGTACCGCCTTCGAGAGCTGTGATCTTGGCTGCAACATAGTCGTTGGTAGGATTCTGTAATCTTGAATAGAAATATCCTTCAGCTTCAAGGTCAAAGAGCTTGCCCATGTCTTCGCTGGTATCATATTTGTAAGTGGTTGACTGAATGATCGGAATCTGACGTGGTTCGCCGTTTCCTGGTGTGTAGCCTGCCTGCACGCATTTTGTATTAATAGTATAGTCCATGAATTTGCCCACCTTTATATAAATTGTAATATCTTTATGTTATACTTTTTTTTGTTATATGTAAAGAAAAAATACATACTTGATCGGTATGAGAAGGAGAAGAAGGTTATTGCTTATTATGTAAACAATGACGAGAGAATTATGGGACAAAGTAACAAAGCATTACACGAGAAATATGAATTCCGCAATATCAGACGGGATGAGATTGAACAGGCAGTGAAAATTGAGGCAATCTGTTTTCCACCAAATGAGGCTTGTACATATGAGCACATGGTACCACGAATCGAAAATGCACCGGATCTTTTTCTGGTGGCAGTGGACCGAAAAACTGGAAAGATGGCAGCTTTTCTGAATGGTCTGGCAACGAATCGGGAACATCTGACGGATGACTTTTTTACGGATGCTGACCAGCATGACCCGGCTGGTACAAATATTATGCTCCTTGGACTGGATGTGCTACCGGAGCACCAACACCAGGGACTGGCAAGAGAACTGATGGAACAATATAAGGAAAGAGAACAGGTTAAGGGAAGAAAGAAGCTGATCCTGACCTGCCTCCCGGATAAGGTTGAGATGTATAAGAAATTTGGCTTTAAAGACCATGGAATCGGCGATTCTGTGTGGGGCGGCGAAGCCTGGCATGAGATGGATATTGTGTTGGAGTAGAGTAAGATATCCTTCTTTGCAGACTTGAATTTACATTCGTTTGATATTATAATCAAAGGGATTGAAACGAATCCTGAAACAGCGGGAACATTTAATTTTAAGGAGGAATCTTATTATGATTACCTGGAACAACCTGGATACTCTTGCATCATTTAAAGAGCTTTCCAATGTAAAAAAAGTAAACCTTGTAGAAGCCATGACCGGAGAAAATGGTGCAGAACGTGTAAAGAACTACAGTGTACCGATGGCTGCTGGTCTTGCATATAACTATGCTGCAAAGCAGGTAGATGATGAAGTGCTGGAAGGTCTTAAAAAACTGGCAAAAGAAGCACAGCTTACTGAAAAATACGCAGCTCTTTACAATGGCGAAATGATCAATACAGGTGAGAAACGTCTTGTTCTTCATCAGCTGACACGTGGACAGCTTGGTGATACTGTCACAGCTGATGGTGTTGACAAACGTGCTTTCTATGTAGAACAGCAGCAGAAGATCGCTGACTTTGCCAATAAAGTACATGCAGGTGAGATTACAAACGCAGCAGGAGAAAAATTCACAACTGTTGTTCAGATCGGTATCGGCGGAAGTGACCTTGGTCCTCGTGCAATGTATCTTGCACTTGAAAACTGGGCAAAGAAAAACGACAAATTCAAAATGGAAGCAAAATTCATCAGCAACGTAGATCCTGATGATGCAGCTGCTGTCCTTGCTTCAGTAGACCTTGCTCATGCTCTGTTCATCGTTGTATCCAAATCCGGTACAACTCTTG
>ENA-OROP01002396-OROP01002396.1-human-gut-metagenome-genome-assembly--contig:-NODE-2396-length-14024-cov-2.536330_pt1 | contig 14024 bp, 7 predicted proteins | sample MGYA00242132_ERZ509056 | MGnify/ENA primary metagenome ERZ509056 (study PRJEB26280, sample SAMEA2338768) | human gut metagenome | biome: human gut; feature: human-associated habitat; material: faeces...
ACTTTCTCTCATACCAAAATAGCTATAGCCATTTACAACAGTTTGAATCGAAGTAACAAGTATCGCTTTTGAGTTTGAATAGTTATAATCATCTCTATCTTCTGTTACAGAAATCCCCAATCTCTTAGCTTCATCAACGACTTGCTTAACCAAATAATTATCAGGCACTACATATATAGCTGGTCCCTTTTCTTCATTTAAACAACTCTGAAGCATAATCAACCCAACTACTGTTTTGCCACTACCAGTATTCATTTTTAAAATAACATTTTTTTCATTTCTTATATCAAACCACTTTTTCCAGACTTCACTTTGAACATCTCTGGGATATCCATAACCAGGTGCTTTTGAAGGTAATGTCATAAATATTTCTCTAGGCTCTATTGTTTTTGTTTTGGCATTAGAATTAAGTTTTGATAAAAGATTCATTATTACACTCTCCTAACTCATTAAATGCTTGTACCCCTGCACTTATATAAAATATAAATAAAAAATCACAGGCATACTATTATTTACCGGAACATTTGCAAAATTGACAACTATAATTGTCTCTCAGCAAAACTATATTAATTATAACACAATCTCCTTTTCCTCTCCACAGAAAAAGGCATCCTATGAATATCTCCACAGGATGCCCCATTTATCACGGCTCACTTTTTCTCATCGAAACGGTGTATCTTTCGCCTCCTGCCAGCCATCACGCCCTGCACTTGGTTCCGTTTGTTCCTTACTGTCACCACTTTTCTGCTTTTCCTTGCTCTCTTCAAAGGACTTTCTCACTGCTCCATACAGTTCTTCCCGAAATTCCTTCGTTACCGGAAAGCAGATATCCTGATAGATACTCTTCCCCTGCTCATCAGTCTGTTTCGTCTTATAGGACGGCATTGCCACAAAGAGTCCGTTCTTTCCCTGCAACAGTGATACATTATTAATCACAAAGCAGTCCTCCAGGTAAATTCTCGCAAGTCCTCGGATGTTGCTTCCATCCCGTTCAAACGGAGTAACTTTCACATTGAACTTTAGTTCCTGTGATTTCTCCTGATCCACCTGACTGATCTTAAGCTGCAGACGGTTCTCTTCTATCTGCTGTACCTGTTCATAGGCTTTCATAATTCCTTCATAGAGTTCTTCACGAAATTCTTTTGTGATCGGATGGCAGATATCCTTATATCCACTGTCGTCTTTACTGCTTGCATATCTCGGCATAGATACAAAGCACTGACCATCCTTATTCTCAATGACAGCAATGTTGCTGACCTTGAAACTTTCCTCAAACACTACCGATACAAATGCACGGATGTTCCCATCCCCTTTGTTTAACTGATTAACTGTAATCTCATAATTCATACAAATCACCTTTCCTTCCATAAAATAACGCCACAGTTGCTCATAAGTTTCCGTGGCATATACTTTCTTCTTTTTATACTTTGTTACCTGCTATCTTCTTCCAATAATGCTTTCAACGCCTCTCGGATGTCTTTGCCGTCAATCTCATTTCCAAGACACTCCCAGCCTTCGCTCTTTTTCCTTGCAAAAAGTTCAATCCTTGGCAGATTTCCACAAAGTTCTACAATCCGGTCCCTTATCTCATCTGGTTTTTTACTGTGTTCTCCACGATGTGCGATACATAACTGTCTGACATTTGGTGAGGCTCGATGAGGATGTCCTTTGGTTGCTAATAAACATACCTCCGAACAACTCCTTGTCCAAAAACCAAGTCCTACAAAAAAGGTATCTGCTTTCGGATTCTGCTTTATCCAGTTAAAAGCACAGGTCTTATACTGAAATCCCCAGCTTTCAATAACTGAAAGCCCTTCTCTGAGTTTCGGAAACGTAACCCACAAAAACAGCACTGCATCATCCGCCGCAATCTCATTTACCGGAATCCCCTGAATATCAGCAATAGACATTGTCTGATATTTGGCTGCGGCAACACCTTCCCCCTTCTGGCGATCATATTTCCAGGGAGGATCAGCATAGATAATGTTGTATTTTTTTCTCATACCATCGGTTTTATCATCCACATTACCCCTGTTTGTTTCCAAAATAATCTGCTCTTTTACCATATTTTTTCTCCTTTCCCATCAAAATAGCCGGTCTTTCCCCGACTTGTTTAGCGGTAAACACCCCCTTCCCTCTGATCTGCCTGTTCTCCATCCTGTTGATCCGTATTATTTTCCGGCTCACACTTCACTACAAATCGTTTTGTGCCATGCTCCGCACAAGTAAAGAGCGTAAGGCTTTCCTCCTCTGTCTGCTCCGTCACCCATTCATCGTATGGATTTACGACGTTCATCTCTCTTACCGTGTATTCATGCTTTTCCTTCTTTCTATTCGTAAGCACGACCTTCGCCCCGGCTTCTATGTTGCATAGATAAGTAAAATACACTCCACGGCGGCTGCCATTATGTCCGGCAAGAACACAGTTTCCTTTCCCACAAAGCTCTGTTGTATTAGTCATATGACCAATGCCCTCATTAAGCTGCACGCTGCCGGCTCCTTCAAATACCGGATATTTAATGTCTAAGCTCGGTATTTCAATAATCCCGACAACACCCTCCTGTAATAAAAGGGAATCTTTCTTTTTATGATCTTTTTTGTTCTGCTTCTCTTCATTCTGTTCCTCCTCAAACGCTTTCATATAACGGTTACTTCTCTCCTGCTCTTTCATCCGCAAAAGAAAGGGGATTGCGACAATGGCAACCCCCAGTAAAATCAACACAATATCCTTTTTTATTCGTCTCTTCATCGGTAATCCTTCCTTTCTCCATACGGATAAGCATTCTCTGCTACCTGACTGATCTCCTGCCCGTTTTCTTCTGTGATCGGTTTATTCTCCAGATCAAGCTGGGTATTGAGTTCAAACTGTCTGGCAGTCTTGCTTTTCAATTCTTCCTCGTAGGCAAACGGCTTTTCGTATTCTGCCTTTGCCTGTTCCATATCACGCTGATACTGCTCTAACTTCTTCTCCAGAAATTCAATATTTCCATCCATTCCATTGAAGCAGTTTTCCAGTTTGACCATACATCCCACCGGGGAGTTGGATAATTCCACCTTGTAATCGGTTCGCCCATGCAGGATCAGATAATTCACACCGATAAAGTTTTTCTCCACCTGCACCTCAAAACCACGGTACTCTCCGATTCCGGTTGCCTCTCCAACCTTGCATTTACTGACTGCTGCCAACACCGCCGTGCCGCCATCCACACGCTCATGAAAGGTCATATTTCCCACTTTAATGGCAAACTCCTCATCCGCTGCAAGCACCTGTTCATCCCGTTTCTTAATATCTGCATGAACACAGTTCAGCTTTTCATTTGCCGCAGCGATCAGTTTCGGAAATTTGATCATAAACTGATCCTGCAGGCTGTAATGCTGACTGTCATAGGATGCCTTTAACATCTTGAGTCTCTGCACCTCATTATCCACTTCCATCTTTTCTTTGATCAATGGATTTCCGGTTGCCACAGCCTTAATCTCTGCATATGACAATGTTGCTTCGTCGATATCCTCACAGCTTCTCGAAATGGACTTGCTGGTCATCACCTGTGAGATAAAACGCTGTTTGTTCTCCACAAGGCTCCAACTGTATGCATCAAAGGTTCCTTTCGTAACATAACGGTATACCGCCACTTCACTGTTTTCATTTCCCTGCCGCAAGCCTCGTCCTTCTCTCTGCTCGATAGAGGAAGGCTTCCATGGACAATCCACATGATGCATTGCCGTAAGATGTGTCTGCACATTAACACCGGTTCCGCATTTATCGGTAGAACCGATCAAAATCCGCTTTGTTCCAGACCGCATTTCACGAAAAAGGGCATCCCTTGCAGCGTCAGTCTTGGCATCATGAATAAATGCAATCTGATCCGCCGGGATACCCTGCTTTACAAGTTCTGTTTTCAGATAATTATACACATCAAAGGTATCTGCCTCTGCCCACGAAACGGTAAGCATCTCTTCTTTCCAACCGGATCTTGGTGTACCGATATCGGAAAAGATAAGCTGTGTGCCAATGATTCCCTCCTGCTCTGCTTTCCGGTATTCATACAACACATTTTCCACTACCTTATTAAGCTTTCCATCAACATTATTCGGTGCATCCGGCATCAACAGCCGTGCATCCGTACCGAGAAGCCTTGCCTCATGAGTGATCTTTAAGAAATTATCCTCACTGGGATCAACCCCTCCGCTTCGGATACGCTCTGCCCTTGCAACAAATTCCTCCATGACCTGCTTCACATACCAGTCCGGCTCACTCTCCACGATGATATACTTACCGCCACGAAGTTCCGGCACATCCAGATCCAACATGTCCCTTGTCTGAATATCTGCCACCTCTTTGAACAGATTCATAAGCTCCGGCAGATTTGTAAACTTATTAAATCTCGTCTTAAAACGAAATCCGCTTCCCTCAACAGTAAGCTCTAATGCTGTGGTCTGTTCTCCAAAGTTTGCCGCCCAACTGTCAAAATGGTAAATGCCTAGCTGCTCCAAGGTGTCTTTCTGCAGGAAACTCTGCATGACATACATCTCGCACATCGTATTGCTGATCGGTGTTCCGGTTGCAAATACAATGCCCCTCCCACCATTTAACTCGTTGATGTATTCACACTTCAAAAACATATCCATGGCTCTCTGGCTGCCGGTCCCGGTAATCCCGGAAACATTCATCTTACTAAAGATGGCAAGGTTCTTAAATGCATGTGCCTCATCGACCATAATAGAATCAATGCCAAGCTCCTCAAAGGTAATCAGATCATCTTTCCTCTCTTCCGAGGTCATCTTTTTGATCTGCTCCTCAAGCCGCTTTTTCTGTGATTCCATCTGTTTGATCGTCCACCGCTCACTGTTTTGTGACTTCATCTCATCAATCGCATGGGCAATCTCCTCAATCTGTTTCCGGATCATCGCCTCCTTGCGCTCCGGTGAAATAGGAATCTTTTCAAACTGCGAATGGCTCATAATGATACAGTCATAATCTCCTGTCGCAATCCTTGAGATAAACTGTTTCCGCCTGCTCTTTTCAAAGTCCCGCTCGGTTGCCACCAGAATGTTTGCCGATGGATAAAGCCTTAAGAACTCACTTGCCATCTGCCCGATCAATGCCTTTGGCACAACCATCGCTGTCTTATTTGCAAGCCCAAGCCGTTTCTGTTCCATACATGCTGCCATCATCTCAAAGCTCTTTCCTGCTCCGACACAGTGTGCTAACAGCGTGTTTCCTCCCATCAGCACTCTGGCGATCGCATTAACCTGATGTGGCTTCAAATGAATATCCGGATTCATCCCTGGAAATTCCAAATGACTGCCATCATACTCCCGAAGCCGGACATTGTTAAAGGTTTCATTATAATAATTCACATACTTATTACGCCGCTCCGGTTCTGCAAAGATCCATTCCTTAAAGGCTTCTTTCATCTGGTTCTGCTTCTCTCTTGCAAGCATCGTTTCCTTCTGATTGATCTCATAATGGTATCTGCCATCTCCATCCTCAATGCGGTCACGCACGGTTACGGTTCTGAGATTCAGCGTTGTCTCAAAGATCGTATAGGCATCCATACGGGAAGTACCATAGGTTTTACTGGCAGCCACCGAGGATTTGTCATATGACTTATTCTCAATAAACCACTCCATCGTATATTTATTCAGATGGATCTGTATGCCGGAACTATAGTAGGTACTCCGTACTGCCCGTGACCGGCGTGGTGTGTCAAGAAGTTCAAAAATAAACGCTTCATAATCTTCCGGCTCGATCCATGTTGTTCCGATACGCACATCAATCTCGGATGCATCCAGATCTTTCGGCTGTACCTGCTCTAAGGCAGTCACATTATCCGCAAACAGTTCCGGATGTTCCTTTGCCACAGCATTTGCAAGGCGCAGCTTATCCCGGACATTGCCGGACAGGTATTCGTCTGCTGTTTCCCATCCATGATCCGGATCGTGTTCGTTATACTCCATCGGATTTAAGAAGATCAGTCCATTCAGCTCCTCAATAAGTTTTGCTCTGGAGAGCTCTGCTGCCAGATCATCCGAAAAATGAATCTCCTCCGGTGTGGTGTTATTCTCTTTTGCCAGCTTCTCTTTTACTAAAGTCAGATCCGGCTGATAAATACTAAGCATAAATGCGATGTTTACACCGTTAAACTCATTCACGGATACATTCAGTGCTTCTACGGCTGTTTCCACATGATCCACTGCCTGCTTTGCCTTAATCGTCTGCCGGGTAAACATATCTGCCTTTGAAACCACTCCGTCCTCATCCACCATTTCCAAGGAACAAAGTAAAGGGTAATCACCATCGTCCCGAAAGGCTCTGGCATTCCCCTTTGCTGTGATATAACCATATTTTTTTGTAAATTGGTCATATACGGTATTTAATTCCTCCTGTGCCTGCCTTAATGCCTGTTCACTGCACCCGGACAACTGAATGTCGATCAAATGCCTTGTAGCGGTGCGTATGACATCCATGCCCTTAATTCTTTCAAGCACCTTATCTCCCACCTCCTGTCTGACCATCCGTGAGTCCTTCCGGAAATAGAGAACACCATCAATGAATGTATAGGTAAAGTTCTTCACATCAGGATCTGCCGGAAGATATTCCTCCGGTTCTTCCCCCTCCTCTACCGTGCGTTCAAAATCGGTGATCTGAGCATGAATATTAGAAACCGCACGGGAAAGTGCTTCCTGCAGGTCAAAATCCGGATCATCGTTGACACAGGCTGTCAGATTACTGTTTTCTCCAAACCTTCCTGTATCCCGTATCATGTACCCCAGGATCATCTCCGGGTGCTCCACAAAATAGCTGTTGACCGGGATTTTATCCTCTGTCAGTCCCAAATGCACCCAGTCCGGCTCCGTCACAATCTTTCTCTCCCGTTTCTGAAAGAATAGAATATCACTGGTCACTTCCGTTCCGGCATCTGCCTTAAAAGCTGTATTGGGAAGTCGTATTGCTCCTATGAGTTCAGCCCTTTGTGCAAGATATTTACGCACCGTACTATTCTGCTTATCTAATGTTCCCTTTGTGGTAATTACCGCCACAATACCTCCCGGTCGCACATGATCAATTGACTTTGCAATAAAGTGATCGTGTACCTTAAACTCCATCGCATTGTGCTTGCGGTCATACAGCTTGAAATCTCCAAACGGTACATTTCCAATGACGGCATCAAAGAAGTTATCCTCATAATCTACCATCTCAAATCCTGCAATTCGGATATCCGCGTTTGGATACAACAGTCTTGCAATACGACCACTGATATCATCCTTTTCCACACCGTATAGCTGACAGTTTCTCTCCAGCTCTTTTGGCATACTTCCAAAAAAGTTACCAATACCCATGCTCGGCTCCAGAATATTTCCCTTGGTGAATCCAAACTGCGATAATGCCTGATACATTACCCCAGCTATCTCCGGCGGTGTATAAAACGCATCTGTCACGGTTTCTCTTGCCGCCTGATACTCTGCCTCCGTTAACAACTCCTTTAACTGTTCATACTCCTGTTTCCAACTATCGTTATCCGGATCAAATGCCTGCGGCAGTCCACCCCAGCCGACATACCGGGCTAAAATATCCTGTTCTTTTACCGTTGCCGGACGGTGTTCATTCTCCACCTTTTTCAAGGTTTTGATCGCCGTAATGTTCCAGTCAAATCGTGCCTTGGGACCGGCATGGGTTTCCGTAAAAGAATCCATGTGATAATTCTCTACCGGATATTCTTCGGGATGCTCTGCCTCATAGCGTTCATCCGCCCGCCTGCGGTCTTCCTCTAAGATTTCCTCAATCTCATCATCGGTAAGCTCATGCTCCTCCTCTTCAAGAATCTCCCGATACTCTGCATCAATGACTTCATCTTCTTCCTCGTAATCCGGTTCGATATCCTCCTTTATCACAGGCTGGTAATAGTCCCCGGTTAAGATCAGTGCACCGATCTCTGCCTCAATGGTTGTCCAGCTTACATAACCTTCCTTTTCGCCTTCCTCATCTCTCCACTGCAGCCGGAGTCCTTTCCCATGAAAGGTATCATATCCATGCAGTCCGTAACCTTCCAGTGGCCAGCCGGCACCACCCTGCCCATATTCCTTTCGAATGGCTGACACTCTTTCCTTTTTATCCGTAATATTCTGATAGAATCCGTAAATTCTCTCTTTTCCATTCTGAAAGCCACTGCCGCGAAGCAATGTCTGCACCACAAATTCATGAGGAATGGTTTTCTCCTTTTTGGGATTGAGGTAGGTATATTTTCCCGATGCTCTGGCAGCTTCTTCCTGTGCTCTCAGTTCATCCATAAATGTACTGGCAGCACGATCAGGAAGTCCGACTGCAGGTGTCCCCATAAAATCAAAAAGAGAAGCCTGATGGTAAATGGCTTCTCTTTCTTCACTGCCAAATGAATCCAGTTCATTCAGCTCTCTATTCAGTTCTTGTTCGGTTTCTAGTGATATTTGTTCACGATCTGGTGAAGAACGATCTCCTCTGCCATCCGCTGTCCCTGCTCCCGGATCTCCCACATCTCCATGGTCGATGCCGGATCTTTCGGTTTGTGGCTTTTCAGATACTTCTCCATGATCTGCTCCAGAAGCCGGTTTGCTTCCTCCTCCACCTTCGACAATACTTCCGTCAGTCTCCCGAACCGGATCAGACTGCGGTAACGGCTGTAATAATTCTCCTTCAGATAATCCGCTGCCATGATTCCGAACTTCCCTAGTGTCCGTCCTGTGTCCGGCTCCGCTGTGATGTTCGGATACAGCATTCCGTCCTTCCCTTCGTGATAAGTCAGCTCGATCGTATCCATGCTGCATACTCCTTTCTCGCTTCATCTGCGATATACTGTGGTTAATGTTTCTAAGAACAGTACAGGAGACGTCACATACCAGAGTACCAAGTGCGTAAATATCATCTTCTCTTTTGATATTTACAATCTGACTCAAATCTTGTTCTTTGCTAGACAAGTCAAAACCACATCTTGTTCCTACGACATACAGAATACTATTATAAATCAGTTCCCGTGCCGCAAGCTCCGGCGTTTCTTTCTCTTCGCCAATTATCACACGCCCTGTAAGCGTTTCGACCTCAGAAAAACGCTCTCTGAAATCTTCTTTTATTATGCCTTCTATTTGCGATTTTGTAAAGTCTTTCAGAACAAACATTCGATCTTTTTTTAGATTCCCCTCATGCTTTTCTACTGCTCCTGTCTCTTCCAGATAACTGACAAACTGCTCCAGATTATCTCCTGCAAGGCTCCATGTCAGCTCTCTTTTTCTTCCTCCGGTATCACTGATATCAAAGACATGCCGGATATAGGACTTACTAAGTGCCCTTGATGGATAAACCACAATCCCCTTGCTGCCCCGTTTCACATAACGGTCTACCTTTTTCCACGAATCATAGTCTGCCACCAATGTTGCAGACGGCTTCTGGGCATATACCATTAAGACATTATCAAACTCATAACGGTAGATCTGCCCTGCCAGCCTGCATACATCTTTCCATGCTTCTTCTGTCTTTGTAACCTTATCAATGACATCGGCGTAAATAATTCTTGCTTTATAATCTACGCTCATACGCCATCCTCCTATCTCTGTGTATGCTTCACAGGAATGTAGTCCACTCCCTTATAATCGTCTGCATTCAGAACAACCTCAGATCGTTCATACATTTCCATTGCCTTATCAATCGCATCTCCCAATGTGTCTGCCTTGATGTTCTCGACACGAGACAAAATTTCACGGATCTCAATGTCAAACTCCCTGCCCTCGATCTGATACGGCTTGCTGTACTCTCTTTTGAGTCTCGCAAAATCAATCACTGATGGCATATTGGACAGATACAGACCGTGTCCCCATTCAATCCCAATCTCACCCTCCTGTTTCTCTGGTGCAAACTTCGGCTGCCGCAGGTACAATCTCGTATCAATTCCAACTAAAAACTGCCCTGAAGAGATATCCATCAATAAAAGATTATGCTCCGAAAATCTTTCAAGCAGTTTATAATCGCATCCATTAAAGTTGTGAAGAATCTCTCCAACAACCAAATCCCTTCCCAGCTCCTGATAAGAATATTGACCAACCGTGTGCTTTCCATCTGTTGTCATTCCTCTGCTACGAAGTTCTTCCAGGCATTCTTTACTGCTGATATCCTCATCAAATCGAAAGTTCTTATCATCATTAAATGTTCCACACAAAAAATAACTAATCTCCTGACTATTTGCACAGATTCTGGCATAAAATGACTGATTTGCGGAATGATACCAATCCGCCCATGAATCAATCTTTTTGCTTCGTATATCCATAAGTTCCCTTGCCATCAAAACTGCTTCCAACTTATCGTTCGCAAATGGAACAATACGCTGCTTTATAAAATCATCAAAAGTCAGAAGTGAATTTGTTTCCTGTCCCTTTCTGTTTTCAATCACCATTACCATATCCTCTGCTTTCATTACACTTGCTCCTTTCCATCTGCCAGCCACTAATACGGTCTGGCATAAAATACCACATGGTTTGTCCGAAGGGGATCTAACACCACACCCCGGTTTTCGTTCGCTGCATGTACCATCTTTCCATCTCCAACATAGATTGCTACATGAGAGATATTCCGAAATTCTCCGTTTTCTTTATACGAATAAAAGATTAGATCTCCCGGTTTCAGATCCTTTTTGTTGATGATCATGGCATTCTGATAGCAGTATTCTCCCTGCGTGGATGCAGTTGCCGGAAGATTGATACCAACCTCTTTATACAGCCTCTGCACCAGTGAACTGCAGTCATAGTACCCTTCCTCATATCGTCTTTCCTGACTGTAATGGCACCCGATCTTTGTCATGGCAAGTTCTGCCACGGCTCCACCACCTGCTACATCATAGTAAGAATCCCACAGATCCGAATCCATCATTTCTTTTAATAACTTCACCTGGTCAGCACTTAACTTATCAAGAGCGATATAGTCCTCATAAGTCAGATTGTGCACCAAGGTTCCGGACATGGAAACCTCAACCGTGTTTTCATCACCATCTGCAAGATATGCCTTTACTTTCCGTTTTCCCCATGCCTGCGCCTCGGCATGAGTATCAAAATAAATGTCAAAGTCTGTTCCATATCTCGCAAAGTTTCCGGTATCCTCTACCTTATAGGTATGACCATTCATTACAATCTTTGTTCCCATCGGCACTTTCGGACTGTGGGCATCCACGGCAAGTGTATGATTACCTTTTGGAACCGTTCCGGATGCCGTATGACCTCCCGCCCACTGACCGCAGCAGATGGAACAACTGCAGTATCCAGTAGTCACTACTTCTCCCAAAGATGCCCCTGCCGGAATCTGTGCCGTGCTGCTGGAAGAATCATAATAATTCATCTCATCAAACACCTTTTTCAGATTCTTCTTTCCCTCTTCATCCATCACAAATCCAGCCTGTCCGGTTCCATATTTCACCATATACACCATGAGCGTATCATTGAAGTTAGACACCGGAGCACCATCCTCCGTGTTTTGATAGGTGATGACATAATCATCCTTTTCCAATTTCATGATCTGATCATTAAATTCCTTGTAATATTCACAAAGCACGGTGCGTGGACTGTCATATCCCGTATCCGGCTGCGGAAAAAAGATGGATAACGGTGAATTATAAATTACTGCGATCACCGCAACCACGATCACACCGATAATCCCAACCACCGCAAAAAGACCCAACAAAACAGGAGCTAATGCTGTCATAATCATCTGCACAGCCATCATCACAGCAGCCTTTGCTGTTTTTGTTGTGCCTTCTATCAATCCGTCCTGAGAAAACTCTTTCTCTGTTGAAAATTTATCCAGAAACGAATTTAACATCTGACTTTTCACAAAAGAGTGGACACCGGAACCGCCCTGCCTGCTTTTATTCTGTCCCTTCCTGCCTGTCTCTTTCTTACCAGCCGCCTTTCTTCGCATTTTATTGGAAACCTGAGCATGTTCCGTATCAGAATGTACTCTGCTGTTTCTCTTTTTCTGACTGCTTCTGTCCCGATGCTTCTTTCTCCGGTATAGCTGTTTCCCCTTTTCGGCTGCCGACTGCACCGGATAGACTGCCGTCTGGATCATTTCCACACTATCCCGGATCTCCTCCCCTCCATCCATCTGCTCCGATGCCTTTTTCACACTGACAGATGCCATCGTATAGAGTTTTCGGTTACGAACCTTTACAGAAGAATCTGGTTTTTCTTTTTTATCCGCTCTGCCTTTTCCTCGCACCTGAATATAGGATTTTGGTTTATCATTGCCTGTCAGTTTCTTTTTCTTCTGTATATGAAGCGTCGGTTTCTTCCGGGTATGAAGAACCATCGGCTTTTCCTCAACTTTTCTAATCTTCATTCGTTCTTCACCACCTTAAAACAAGAACCGGAGAATTGCTCCTCCGGCTCTCTTTTCCTTATTCATAAATCAGCCAGCAGTTATCCTGCTCTTTCTTTTCCTTACTTCGTACAGGCTCATAGATCTTGACATCCGTTTCCGGTGCTTCATCTAAATCAGAATCTCCATTCCATTCATCCGAAGTAAAGACGGAATCCTGTGTTCCATCGTCAGCTTCCGAAAAATCCTCTGTCATCTCATCCGAATGATACCCGTGAAAGATACTATCTTCACCGACCATTCCCATTGCAATCTTCTCATGAATATTTGTGTTATACAGTTTGTAAAGATCACTGTCCTTACTGATCTGATTATCAAAAGGAATGACCACACTGCCACATTTCAACAATCCGGTTCCGCTTGGAGAATTATGCACATACTGAAGCTGCGCATCCGATACTCCAATTACTTCTGCTAACTTGGCACTGTCCACATTTGCCTGTTTTAACAATGCTACAAACTCGCTGTTGGAAAGCAGTGTCATCGCAATATAGTTCTGCAGCAGATCAACCACATTCTGAGTGATACCGGTACAAAGACCTCCCTGCTTTCTCACTTTTTTCCACAACTGCTGTAAATAAGTCGCACTATAATCACTGTTTAAGAGCACATGACACTCATCAATATAAAGCCATGTCGCACGACCACGCTTTCCATTATCAATGATCCTCTGCTGGATCGCTTCCATCATCACAAGCATTGCCACCGGAGCAAGCTGGCTTCCCAGATCCTGAATGCCATATACTGTAAAACGGTTGTCCACATCTACATTGGTCTGGTGGTTAAAGATATTAAGGGAACCTTCTACAAAAAGTTCCAAAGATAACGCAAGCTCTTGTGCCTCCATCTCTTTCTGTGACTTTAAAATATGATAAAAGTCCGTCATAACAGGGACTTTTTTTACTTTCCACGCCCGCATATACAATTCACGAATACAGCGGTCAATGATACTGTGGTGTTTCTGGTTCAATGCGTTGCCAAGAAGCTGGTCACAAAGACTTAGCATGAATTCTGACTTATCTGCGATCACATCACGAATACCCCTCTCGTTCATATGAGCAAGATCGGCAGCTAACGGATTCACATAGTTCTTCGTATAGGCAGATAAATTCACAATCGCCCCGCCAAATGTATCAGCAATGTCAAAATACTCATTCATCGGATCAATAACGATCACATCATCCGGTGTATTTAAGAACACATTTCCCATTTCCTGCTTTGCAAAGAAAGATTTACCGGAACCCGGTACACCAAAGATAAAACCATTACCGTTGATCAGACCTTTGCGGTTCCCCACATTGATGTTCTTACTGATCTGGTTGATTCCGTAGTAATTTCCACCGACGGCATTTAATTCCTGCACATTAAAAGGCATTAAAACAGCCACCGACTGTGTCAGCATGGTACGCATGGTTTCCACCTGTCGTACCCCGATCGGAAGTGCTGTATTTAATGCCTCTCTCTGTTTCAGATAGTGCGTATCAATGGTTACGGAGTTTCGTTTTCCAATGGTTTCCACCGTCTCCGTCACACTCTCCAGTTCCTCCTTACTCTCTGCCACGATGATCAATGTCACTGCCACATAGAAAAGACACTGGTCATTTTCGCGGACATCATCCATGATCTCCTC
>ENA-OROP01002429-OROP01002429.1-human-gut-metagenome-genome-assembly--contig:-NODE-2429-length-13873-cov-6.556738_pt1 | contig 13873 bp, 23 predicted proteins | sample MGYA00242132_ERZ509056 | MGnify/ENA primary metagenome ERZ509056 (study PRJEB26280, sample SAMEA2338768) | human gut metagenome | biome: human gut; feature: human-associated habitat; material: faeces...
CGGGCGCTTGCTGGGCCCGGCAAAACTCAGATCATCGGCTACGATCTCCACCGCGGTGCGGCTGTTGCCGTTCTTGTCCTTGTAATTGCGGGTTTGCAGGTGCCCATGCACGGCCACCATGCTGCCCTTGGAAAAATACTTGGAGATAAACTCCGCTGTGCCGCGCCAGGCCACGACGTCCAGGAAATCCGCCTGCCGCTCCTGGCCCTGCTGCACAAAATTCCGGTCGCACGCGATGCGCACCGTGCACACGCTCACGCCAGAGGGCGTGGTGCGCAATTCCGGGTCAGCTACCAGCCGCCCCATGATCGCCACTACATTCAGCATGATATATAATCCTTTCCGACTTCCTGCATCCAGCGCTCATGCCCATAAAGCCGCTCAAAGGTCTTCTGAGCCTCACCCTTGAGCCAGAGCGCCGTCTCTGCATTGTGATGCACGCCCTCGGGCGGCTCGTTGTGGTGGCGGTGGCAGAGCCAGACCTTGAGGCCGTACCGCTCGGAAAAGTCCCGCAGCGGCCCGTTGAGGACGTGGTGCTCTTCCAAATTTGCCTCTGTCCAGACAAGATACTTTCTCCGGCAGATGTAGCACACCTTGCGCCCCTGCATGATACTCAGGCTCATTTTCTTGGCACCTCCTGCCATTCCATCCAGTAGGCCGTGACGTTGGGGTCATTGACCCCCATCTCGGCCAGACGGTCAAAAATTCCATTGATAAAATCCGCCATCTGGGCAGTGGTGAAGCTGCTGGAGCCCCGCAGGCACTTGACGGTGCAGCGATCATCATCCAGAAGCTCCACGACGTGCACCAGCTTGTAAGCCGTGCGCAAGATGGGGACGGCCCCCGCGGGCACCTCCAGAAAATCAAAGTCCACGCCGTACTCCTCGAGCATCTGGACATAACAATCTTCCGGCTTCATGCCGCCCGCCCTGCCGCCGTTGTAGTGGTCGGCCATGACGGTGAGCAGCGCCCACATCATGCGGTTCTGGCTCAGGGTGCGCCGCCGGGTCTCGGGCTCAAAGGTGAGCACCAGCCGCAGCGGCTTGCCGCGGGCCAGCTCATCAAGCTTCTGGAAAAGCTGGGTTTTCACAAAATCCACAGCCTTTTCCACCGTGAACGCCCGCCGGGCCGGGTCATACACCACGGCCAGCTGGCCGATCACGCCTTTTCGTCCCATAGGACTTTCTGACCATCAGCCCGGAGAAGCTGCACCATGCAGATGTGGCCGTCGTCAGCCCGGGCGAACTTGTCCACCGTGAGCTTGACCGCCGGATAGTACTTGCCTTTTTCGGTCTTGGCCACGGGCACCTGGTCCGCTTTGAGGAAGATGGGGCCAAGCTCCATCACGTCCTCGGCAAAGCCCCACTTGGCCGCCGCCCGCAAAAAGCTGGTGTTTTCCTGCATCCGGTCGGGGCTGCTGGTGGGCAGCTCCAGCGGGCCTGCATCCTTGCGAACATAAAGCCCGGTGACAGGGGACAGCACCTCGATCTGGCACCGCCACCAGCTGCCGGAGCGGTAGTAGGTATCGCCCCAGCCCATGGAGCCGTAGACCTGATTGAGCATGTGCCGGATCACGGCCTCCCGGGGGAGCACCACAACGCGCACGCCATCGGCAGAAGCCTCAGTTACACGCGCCACACAGTCTCCGGGGCCGATTTCCGGGATTTTCGGGCCATTGATGGGAAAAGACACAGCCGGGGCACAAACGGCCTCAGAACGCCTCTTAGCGCTCTCAGACGGCCCGCGCCGGGAGCTGGCTGGTTTATTCGTTGCCATGGATTCACCTCCAATATCACTTTGTGCGCTTTTGCGCTGGCAGCGGCTTTTGTTTTACCACCTGCCGCCATTGGTGGGCTGGCTACTCAAGGCCCGCCAGTGTCCCGCATGGTCCCAATCCATGCATCTTGTCACGATGAGAGTACCCAACATGCGGCCCGCCCAGTGTCGTGGGAAAGTCGGTTGATAGCAGTGTCTCAAGGGGGATGGCAGCGGCTCTTTTTTATCCTCCTGCCGCCAGTGGAGGGCTCAGGCACGCTCGACCTTCAAAATTTGATCGCTGCGCATGATGTATCGATAGTGCATGGCGGCGTGCCAGTATGTGAGTTTTGACAAATGGAGCTGTCGCCGAGTAATCCGAATATCATCAAAGTAAAATGGCGTGGCCACTTCCAGCAGTTCGTCCGCTACGTCGGTTTCTGCTTCAAAAGTGAAACTTGTCTCATGCTTGGATTCTGCTTTTTGTGTGCGGTGAAACGTATAGAAAACTTGAATTTTCATTTTTCGGCCTCCGTGATTTTCAAAATCTTGTCATACTCCGAAATCCAGCGATCATGCACTGCTGCGTGCCAATATGCAATCTGTCCAATGCGTCGTTTGCGCCTATCTTCCCGGAAGTCATCAAATTTGAACGGCGTGCTAACTTCCAGAAGCTTGTCCGCTGCATCATCTTCCACATCAAAAGTGAAGCTTGCTTTTTTTCCTAGCTTTGGGGAAGAAATGCTGCTATAGGTGTAAAAAACTTGAATCTTTTTCATTTTTCGGCCTCCGTGATCTCCAAAATCTTGTCGCTTTCCACCATCAACCGCCCGTGCAGCTCTTCGAGATTCCGCAGCAGCCGGGAGAGGGCATTGGAGCGAGAGCCCATGAAAAGCGCTTCCCGTGCGGTGAACGGCGCCCGCTGGTTCAGCTCCAGCAGCAGGGCCGCCGCCTGATCGTCGTCGATGGTGAACGTCTTCGTGAAAGGCTCTTTGCAGGGGGTGCGGAAATCCTTGTGCGAGGTATAAGTAACGCAAATCCTTTTCATGCTCGCCTCTCATTTCTCCGGGAAGATTCCGCTTCCCAGGCTCACAAAATACTGATCCAGCAGCAGGCCCAGATTGATGGTCTTGCCGCGTCCCTCGCCGCTCCAGCCGTCCGGGAATTTTTTGGCCACGCTGTCCTTGGTGGCCCCGGTGATGAGCGCGGCCTGTTCTACGCTGGGGGAGAGGGTGCCGTACTTTTCCAGAAGACTCCGGTAGGACATCTCCCAGATTTCGTTTCTAAGCTTTCTCGCCACGGTCTTCCAGCTCCTTTCTCCGCCGCTCAAACTCCACCTGCTGGCCGTATGTCCGGCCTGCCGCTTTGGCCCGGGCGCAGACGTCGGCAATGGATTTTCCCTGCGGGAGGGCCGGCTTTTTCCGCTCTTCCCGCTGCTTTTTGTTGTGCTCATCGGCCTGCTTGGAGCGCAAAGCCTTTAAACAGGTGTCGCAATACTTGCGGGTGCAGCCCACGTTTTTCATGGTGGCCCCGCAGAGCTCGCACTGCTTCTGCTTTACGATGTAATAGCTCACCGCTGCACCATCCTCTCCATCCGCCGCTTCTGGGCGGCACGGCGCCGGGCGTTGTCGGCCCGCTTGAACTGGTTCCACTGGGCCAGCAGGTACGGGGCGCCGATGACCAGCGGGGTGATGAGGAGGAGAAGCGCCAGCTTCTCGGTGCAGGCAGCGTGCCAGGCGTCCCGGCCTGCCAGCTCCATCAGGTCAGCAAAAATAAAAGTCATTCCGCTCATAAGAGAAGCGCACCTCCGATCTTGTAGGCCAAAGCCAGAACCACAAGTAAATACGTCACCCAGCCCGCCAGCACACGGCGGTCACGGTTGTGGGCGCCGATCATCACAAGGACGCTCAGGCACCCGCCTGCCACAAAGCACATGAAGCAGGCAAAAATGGCTGTCCTGCTCATTCTGTCACCTCATGCCCAGGGCCCGCTCGATGGGCTCCCGGGGGTTGTCGTTGGGGTAGGTGCCGCCCATGTATTGGTTCACCTGCGATAAAGAAAGGCCCGCCCGGAGCGCCAGCGCCCGGTTGGTGAGCTGGAGCTCCACTTTTTTTTGTTCCGCCCGGCCTTTCCAGGTGCGGAAGTCTTCGTCTAAGACACGCTTGGTACGCGCCATGTTTTCCACCGCCTTGTTAAAAATTACAAATAAAGGAGTTAAAAACATTGCCAAGCGGTAAGAAAAAGTGTAAAATGGTGATGCGGACAACATGATACATTTTTTCAACTCGGCAATGTGACCACAAAGAGCGGCTCGCCGCCGGTCTTTGTGCGGAAGCCCCGCACGCGCATTGGGGAGCTTCCTGGTTTTGGGGAATCCGTTGCCTGTGAGAGCAAAGCACACACCTTGTAGGAGGTTCGGTAGATTCCATGCGCTCCAAGGTAGGTAAGAAAGGATCAACCTCCTTGGAACATCTTTATTATAATTCACATTGATTCACATTGCAAGCAAAATCAAGCTCTTTTTGTGAATCAAAATGAATTTTGGCGACTTGCACAAAAAGGAGGAGATAAATTTGTTCTACGAGAATTTTGAGCGACAATGTGAAAAAGCGGGAAAATTTCCCTCCATTGTCGTTGAGGAATTGGGCTTCGATAAGTCAACCGCTGCGAAATGGAAAAAAGGCACCTTACCTCAGATTGCCAGCCGCAAAAAGATTGCGGACTACTTTGGCATCACGGTGGAAGAGCTCATGGGCACAAAAAAAGAGCCCGCCGGGGAGGGCGGACTCACGGAGGATATGAAAGAGATTTTAGAGTATGCTCAGAAGATGGGCCCAGAAGAACGAAAAGCGTTTATCACGCTGCTGAAATCCAACTCCAAAAAATAAGATCAGATGGCAGCGGGGAGTTTTTGGGCCTCTTCCTCATGCAGCATTTTAAGGGCCTGTTCCACAAGCTCGGGATGCTCATAAAAAAAGGCCATGAACTCTTCAACGGTCATCTGAAACACTCCTTTACACCTAATTGTTGTATTTGTTGGTTTTATAATACAACCAACAACGAGAAAAATCAATAGAAAAGAGGAATTTAACGTGAAAATTGCGGAAAAGTGCCGGGTGGCTGCGGTAGGCCTGAGCCTCGCGGCTGCTGTCGCTTTTTGCCCTCTTGCTTTTGCGGCTACCCCGGAAGAGGTAGAAGCACAGATTAACCAGATCGGCGCGGTCACGCTGGACAGCGCCACGGCCATTGCAAACGCCCAGGGGGCTTATGCATCCCTGCCCGCCGCACAGCAGCAGATGGTTTCCAATGCCGGCACTCTGGCAGCGGCCCAGCAGACGCTGGAAGATTTGCAGGTCAATGCCCTGATCGAGAAGCTCAACTCGGAGCTTTACAAAGAGCACGACGAAGTGGAAAATGTGGATTTTTACTTTTGGAAAGGATTCCCGGCCACGGATCAGACCACTTTCATCCTGCCTTACTTCTGTTCGGTGGGTGGTGACCTCCAGCCCATCCGCCTGATGTATGACTACTATGGGAAAAACTGGATTTTCTTTGACCAGATCATCTACAACGTGGACGGCGAGACCTACCGCCGAGCGGTGAGCAAAGACAAGATCATCCAAAAGACCGTCATCGACTCCCTCGGCTCCGGAGCCTATGTCTGGGAGTACGGCGACGACATCGCAGAGCCGGGTGAAATCGAAATCCTGAAAAAGGCTTGCACCGCTAAAAAGGCCACTTTCCGCTTTAAGGGCAACGGCACGCTGCTGGACTACCACATGGAAAGCTATCAGAATGACCGTGTGGCGATCAGCCGCGTTTTTGATGCTTATGAGTCCTTGCAGGCCGCGTCTCCCACTGTCCGCGCCCGTGCTCTGGCTGGCATGGAAAGCCATAAGCAGGGCACAAAGTTTGTAAGGCTGGCGTTTTAAGCCCGCCGGGGGGATTGCCATGGGCTTATTATTGATTTTGGTTGTTGCAATCGCTGTGATTTGGCATTTTCAGCGCAAAAAGCAAAAAGAAGCAGAAGAAAAAGCAAAATATCAAGAAATTCGGGAAAAGAATCAAAAAATATTTTCAAATTCTTTTGAATCTTCCAGTCAGAACAACGAAGAGGATGAAATCAGCAAAATTATCTGTGAAGCACAAGCGCAAACTGCTCAGGTTTCCTCTCTGTCGGCTCAGCCTCAAAAAGAAGAGCCGAAGCCGATACCGGGAAAAATGCCGCAAGATTATCTTGATGAGCTCCAGCGGCAAAAGGAAAAGCGAGAAGCCGAAAACGCCCACTATGATTTTGTGGTGCTGGATATCGAAGCCACAAGCTATGAGCGGCAGTATGTGAGCAACAACGATATTTTGCAAATCTCCATCATAGACCCAAGCGGAAATGTCCTGATTAACCAGTACTGCAAGCCAAGAAGAAAAACTGAGTGGGTCAGGGCATATAGTGTCAATGCAATCCCATACAGCTTGGTGAAAGATTGCCCACGCTTTGCAGAAGTAAAGTCGTATGTGCAGGACATTTTAGACCGGACGAATTTCGTGGTGACTTTTGACTACAACTTTGTATATGACTTTTTAGAAAAATACAAGTTTGATATGAAGAAGATTCACATAAATTCGCCTGTATACCGTCTGCGGAGATACAACACAGCAAACGGCATTGAAAATCCGAAGTGGACAACGCTTGAAATGGCTGCCCGTCAAGTCGGGATCTCTTATGACTTCGACAACTCTTTGGAAGATGCAAAAGCCATTTTGGCGCTTTATAACTTTTGCAACGAAAAAGACAAAGAGCAAAAGGCAGCCAAGCAAAAAGCCCGCCGGGCAAAGGTGTCCACAGTGGACACATAAAATCCCCGCCGCCGGGTGACGACGGGGACAGGGTTATTCTAGGCTGTCTTTCGTCGATTTAGCAAAAATGCCAAGGATGATAAGCTTTGCCCAGTCTGGTGAGCCATCAGGATTTGAAAACCTCCGGGTGAAAGGCCAGCGCGTCCGTGTAGGTTTCACGGATGTTGATGCCGTTGAGCTCAATCTTGGCATTCGTCTCCATTTTGGCAGTGACAGCCTGCAAAATGTTGATGCGTTTTTTAAGGTCTGCCACGGTAGCGCCATGGCTCTCCAGATCTTTGAGCCATTGCTCCGCGTCGTAGACCGCATACATGTCATCAGCGTTCGTTTTTGTAAAGGCGTTAGCGTAATCCATATAAAATACCTCCAAAAATAAAATTTTAAGCTTAAAAAGCTAAATCACAGGCTAAAAAGTGAAATCCAAAATCTAAATTTCAATCATTTTGCCGTTCACGCATTTTACATGCGCCCGGGGGTCACGCCCTGCGGCCTGGTCTTCCGCCGCTCGCTGTAAAATGCGGGCGGCGTTCGCGTATATGTCTGGCCCGACGTTGTGCGGGGCCAGATGGTACACTAGCGCCAGCGCGGTGTGCTCTGCAAAGCCGGAGAGCATGGGGAGAAGCGTTTTCCGATCGTGTGCCATATCTTTCACCCCTCCCACGGTTTGCGGCTCCTGTCGGGGCTGCTGGGGCGGCTGGCGGGCATACCGTCGATGATGTCCATATCATCGGGGAGCTCACGGACATTTTTTGCAGGAATCAGCATTTTTGCACCTCCATCATGGCTTTTTTTTACAATAATGTTATACCATGGTGGGATGTAAAAATAATATTACCATTTTAAGGTAACTTTTGTGAATTTCAAGAATCGAGGTGAAGCAGAATGGACGAATTTTCGTGGAGAATGGCGAAAGCGCTCGAAACAGCACGAGCACATGCGGGGCTGAGCCAGGAGAAGCTGGCAAAGCGCATGGGTGTCAGCCGCCCCACAATCGCGGCATGGGAGCAAGGGACAACGCCGCCCTCACTCCCAACGGCGCTCAAGTGGTTTACCTGCTGCGGCGTGTCCGCCGTGCGGTATATAGACGCCTGCATCCATCCCGGCCTGCTGGAGTATCTGGAAGATGACCCCATCGACGCGGAGAAACGCCAGATTCTGCACGAGGCCGTGGACGAAGCGAGTATGTACGAGATAAACGCCCTTTTGTATCTCCGGTATGGAGATCATGGGTCTGACCACATCGGCATTCTGTCCGAGGTGCTGGCAAACCTGCACTGCCCGCTGGATAACCGGGTGAGCCATTGCGGCACCATCATCAATGACCATGAAATGGCCAGGGCGCGGGGACTTGACCCGGACCCAAACGGCTTCCAGCCGGAAATGGACATCTTACACCAGGCACACCAGTGCGGCAAGGATGCCGCCATGGCCGATCAGGCCGCATACTCGATCACAAGGGAGGGGGCAGAGGATGCCAAGAAAGAGAAAGGGCCAGCGCGCTGACGGGCTATATCAGTGCAAGCGCAAAATGCCTGATGGTAAAGTAAAAGTTTTTTATGGCCATACAAAGACAGAAGCAGAGGCAAAGTATCTGGAAGCCATAGCCGAAAAAAAGAAAAAAACGGAAGACACTGATAAATTTGAGGTCGCTGCCGCAGAGTACTGGGAAGCGCTGATGAAGCGGATCAAAGAGGGGACGGATAGCACCTACCGCTCAAACTGGCTTCGCTGTGTGGAAGCCTTTAAAGGCCGCAGGATGGACGAGATCACAAAGCAGATGGTGGAAGCTTTTGGGGAGCAGCTCAAAAATGAGGGCCTTTCTTCCAGCACTATACGCAATACCCGCAGCGTCCTGAACGGCATTTTTAAGCAGTGGCGGATCAAGACAAACGCCTCTTATGACCCCATCCAGGACACGCGCACAGCAGATGGAAAGCCCGCCGTGGCGCGCCTGCCGCCCACAGAGAAAGAGCTGGCGACATTCCGGGCGCATCCGGATGGTTTTGGGCTCACGGCCTGGGTGCTGATGTATACCGGGTGCCGCTTGGGTGAGGCCGTCGCCTTGCAGTGGGATGATATCGACTTTGACGCAAACTTTGTCCACGTTTCCAAAGAGGTGACGTGGAAAAAGGGCGTCCATATCCGCACGCCCAAGACAAAGAACGCCGTGCGTGACATTCCGCTCATGCCACACCTCAAAGAGCTGTTGCTAACCCGCCGGGGAAAACCCGGGGAGTATGTCATCGGCGGTATGACTCGCCCGCTGACGGATGCAGAGTATCACCAGAAATGGCTCATGTACTGCACAAAGCTGGGGCTTGTCGTCCCAAGCGATGGCCGCACCCGATACCGGGACAAGCGCTACTCAAAGCGGAAGCCAAAGAAGCCCAAAGAACCCGTGATGAAAGCCAGCGTCACCGCACACCAGTTCCGGCACTCTTTTGCTACAGACTTGTATGATGCGGGCGTGGGTGTGCTGGAAGCGCAAAAGATCATGGGCCATGCCGACATTTCCACCACGTACAAAGTCTATACCCATATCAGAGAGCGCAAGCTTGAGGGCGCTGCCCAGAAGCTGATAGCCTTTTATGATGGGGCAGAATCAGTAGAAAAAGACGTGCAAATTTTCCAGACGAAAAGTAGTAAAAAAGTAGTAAAATGAATGCAAATAACGTTTTATCGCTATGCGCTATAGGTTCGACTCCTGCTGGCGCAACTGAAAAGCCGCCCGTGTGCTGTTACGCACCGGGCGGCTTTTTGCTGTCTTTTTTCGATTTTCAGTGCCGCCGGATCTTCTTCGGCGCATTTCTCCCGTGCCACGCGTTGAGCAGCAGCCAGAGGCCGTAAATGGCGGCGGAGAGGATGCTGAGGGCGATGACCACTTTCAGGTAGAGGCTGTGCAGGAACTCCTGGAATTTGTCCACGGTGAAGAGGACGGCGTTCCGGTTCACATCCTGCCCGGCCACCAGATTGACCACGCCGATGGTCTCACCGGCCAGCTTGAGCTCCACGGTGCCTACTACGTCGCCCTGCTGGATGGGAGCACAGACGTAGTCCGGCAGGTGGAAATATTTCTGGGTGACGGAGCCGTCGCCGGAGGAGGGCAGCAGGGTCATCATGTTGTCATCGGGGTAAAGCTGCAGGGTGTCGGTGTCCGAGGAATACTTGACCGGAATTTCGGCCAAGGCCAAATCGGTGTCCAGCGCGGCCTGGATGGAAAAGCTGTCGAACACCCAGTCGATGAGGTGGACGGTCTCATACAGGGCCGGGCGGCGGTTGGCATAGCCGTAATCGTCGCAGGTGTCCGGGCTCTGCATGATGCAGAAAAGATAGGTGGAGCCATTTTTGTTGGCCCAGGAGACGTAGCTCTGGTTGCCGTTGTCGTTCTTGTAGGCCATCACATCGCACATGCCGCCCTGCATGGCGCTGCGGTAGAATTTGCCGCCGCTGGTCTTGTTCAGGGCCACGTTCTGGCTCAGCAGAACAAAGGACTTGGCGTGTTTTTCCTTGGCGGGCATCGTGAACGTGGGAGCCGAGGAAATTTCCACAAAGGCATCAAAGCTCATGAGATACCGCAGGATGAGGTACATATCCACGGCGGTGGTCACGTTGCCGCTGTCCAGGCCGCAGGCGTCCGTCCAGGTGCTGTTGGTGGTGCCAATGCGCTGGGAGAGGGTGTTCATCTGGCTCACCCAGCCGGCTAAATCGCCGCCGGAGAGGGAATAGGCCAGGCCCATGGCGGCCTCGTTGGCGTTGCGGGTGACCATGGCATAGATGGCCTCCCGGTAGGTGAACGTTTCGTTGGAGCGCATGTCGGCGTTGTCCGTGCTGTGGACGTAGTCCGAGATGGCAAACGGCATCTGGAACGTGTTGTCCAGCTGGTCGGCGTAGTTGGTCAGCAGCAGGGCAATGGTCATATATTTGGTCAGGCCCCCGGCGGACACCTGTTTCTGGCTGTCTTTTTCGTAGACGATGATGTTGGTGTCAGTGTTGACGACATAGGCGCTCTGGGCCTTGACGTCATAGACAGGGCTGGGGTCGAACATGGCGCTGGCTGTCACGCTCAGGCAGCTGAACAGGACGGCAAACGACAGAAAGAGTGCAAAAATACGTTTCATGTGGACAATTCCTTTAAAAAGCGATATCATATAAAAAGCCGGGGCGGCGGTGCTGCGCCCGGAGAAATGAGCAAAAAACAAAGCCGAACGGCTTCATACTTTATAATAACAGGTTTGCCGGGGTGTGACAAGGCTTTTGCAGTTGTTTCACAAAACGGCAGGGAGGAAATGGATGGTATATCTCACAGGTGATACGCATGGCGAGCTGGACCGCTTCAAGCACGGCAAGCTCCGCTGGCTGGGCAAGCGGGACGTGGTGCTGGTGCTGGGCGATTTCGGGTTTGTGTGGGACGGCAGCAAGGCGGAACAGAAAAAGCTGGACTGGCTGCGCAAGCGCCCCTACACTCTGCTGTTTCTGGACGGCTCCCACGAAAACTATGACCTGCTGGCCCAGTACCCCACGGTGGAACTGTTTGGCGGCAAAGTGCAGGCACTGGGCGGCAATGTGTATCATGTCTGCCGGGGCAGCGTGCTGGAGCTGGAGGGCAAAAAATACCTCTGCTTTGGCGGGGCGGAAAGTCCGGACAAAGAGGACCGGGAGGCCGGTGTGAACTGGTGGCCTCAGGAGATGCCCTCCGACGAAGAATATGCCGCCTGCGAGGCGAACCTGGAAGCAAACAGCTGGCAGGTAGATTATGTGCTGACCCACGACGCCCCAAGCAGGTTCCTGGATTTTTCCGCTCTGGCCTCCGGTGAGAGCAACCGCCTGCATCTCTTCCTGGATAAAATTCTCCTCAAGCTGACCTATACCAAGTGGTTCTTCGGCTGCTACCACAAGGACGTGCAGCTCTCCACCAAAAGCCGCTGCATCTTCTGCGACGTGGTCTGCATGGGGGAGCGGCACGCGAAATTTTCAAGGCATCCATAAAGCAAAACGGACGGGCCCGGCGGCTCGTCCGTTGCTTTTTATACCGCTTCAATTCATTGCCCCGGCTTTCTCAAACATCTGCTGCACCTGAGCGGCCAGCAGGGCGTGGTCCGGGTGTTCCAGCAGCGGGTCTTCGGCCAGCAGGGCCACCGCTTCGCTCTGGGCGGCGTGGAGGGTGCGGGTGTCGTTCATCAGGTCGGCGATCTGCAGGGTGGGCAGGCCGTGCTGGCGGCTGCCGAAAAAGTCGCCGGGGCCGCGGGTCTCCAGATCGTACTGCGCCACCGCAAAGCCGTCCGTGGTGCTGCACAAAAATTTCAGCCGCTTTTGTACGTTTTCGCTTTGGTTGTCGCTGACAAGAAAGCACCAGCTCTCCGCTGCACCGCGTCCCACGCGGCCGCGCAGCTGATGCAGGGCGCTCAGACCGTAGCGCTCTGCGTTTTCAATCACCATTACGCTGGCATTGGGCACATCCACACCCACCTCAATGACGGTGGTGGACACCAGTGCGTCCAGCCGTCCGGCTTTGAAGTCCTCCATCACGGCAGCTTTCTCCTTGGGTTTGAGCTTGCCGTGCATCAGGCCTACCCGGCGCTCCGGCAGCAGGGCTTTGGCAATGCCCTCGTAGTAGCTCTTAACGGCGTTCAGCCCGCCATCCGGTGTGTCCTCGATGGCGGGGCAGACCAGATACACCTGCCGCCCGCGCCCGATCTCCTGATCGAGAAAATGGTAGAGGTCGCGCCGCTTTTTGCCGGTGATGCAGCGGGTCTTGACCGGTGTGCGGCCCGGCGGCAGCTCGTCCAGAATGGAGATGTCCAAATCGCCGTAGATGAGCAGGCCCAGCGTGCGGGGAATGGGCGTTGCGCTCATCACCAGCAGGTGCGGATTCGCGGCCTTTTCGGCCAGCATTCCGCGCTGCCGTACCCCAAAGCGGTGCTGCTCGTCGATCACGGCAAGACCAAGCCGGGCAAACTCTACGCCTTCGCTGAGGATGGCGTGGGTGCCCACCACAAGGTCGGCTTCGTCGTTCCGGATGGCGGCAAGGGTGGTGCGGCGTGCAGCGGCCTTCATGCCGCCGGTCAGCAGGGCCACCCGCATCCCAAAGGGGGAGAGCAGGCGGTTGAGGTTCTCCGCGTGCTGGGAGGCCAGAATTTCCGTCGGAGCCAGCAGAGCGGCTTGATACCCGCTGCGGATACAGGCCCAGATGGCGGCGGCGGCCACCAGTGTTTTACCGCTGCCCACGTCTCCCTGCAGCAGGCGGTTCATGGAAGTCTCGCCCGCCATGTCGGTTAAAATTTCCTCCACGGCCCGGCGCTGGGCACCGGTGGGGGAGAATGGCAGCAAGGCCCAGAACGGTTCCGGGTCCATCTTTTGCATGGGGGCACCGGTGCGGGCGGCACCCCGGTTCTTCATCCGGCCAATGCCAAGCTGCAAAATCAACAGTTCTTCGTAAATGAGCCGCCGCCGGGCCGCAAAGGCCTCTTCCTCGCTGGCGGGGCAGTGGATGGCCCGGACGGCCTCCGCCTTGGAGAGCAGGCGGTACTTTTGCAGCATTTCCCGCGGGAGAGGGTCGGGCAGGAGCTCCGCGTGGGGGAGGAGCTGGCGGACGCATTTGGCAATGACCCCGCTGGAAAGCCCCTCCGTCTGGGGGTAAACGGCCTCAAAGGGGATGCTCTCCACCTGTGCATCGGTGCGCACCTGCGGGTTGACCATCTGGCGGCGGAGCATCCCGCCCGTGACGATGCCCTGAAAATAATACTCCCGCCCGAGTTCCAGCTTCTGGGCGGCGTAGGGGTTGTTGAACCAGGTGATCTCCAGACTGGAAACATCGTCCCCGGCGGTGATCCGCTCCATCTGCCGCCCACCTGGCAGGACGCGCCCGCCGGGCTTGGCGAATACCTCCGCCTTGACGACACACTCGGTGTCCAGCGGGGCGGTGGCAATGGTGTAAGGCTTGGAAAAATCCAAATACCGGCGCGGGTAGTGGCAGAGCAGATCGGCCAGGGTCACGATGCCCAGTTTTTCAAACCGCTCGGCCGTTTTGGGCCCGACGCCCTTGAGGTAGCGCACCGGGGTATCCGGGGTAAGGGTGGTGTGAGTCTCGGCAGCCACGGGGCCACCTCCTTTCGTTTGCATTTATTATAGCACAAAGAATGCCGCAAAACAAAAAATCCCGGAAGCCGCAGCTTCCGGGAATCTTTTGGAGGTGACGACCAGATTTGAACTGGTGGATGAGGGTTTTGCAGACCCTTGCCTTACCACTTGGCCACGTCACCATATT
>ENA-OROP01002466-OROP01002466.1-human-gut-metagenome-genome-assembly--contig:-NODE-2466-length-13653-cov-3.057656_pt1 | contig 13653 bp, 10 predicted proteins | sample MGYA00242132_ERZ509056 | MGnify/ENA primary metagenome ERZ509056 (study PRJEB26280, sample SAMEA2338768) | human gut metagenome | biome: human gut; feature: human-associated habitat; material: faeces...
TTTGCGGTGGAGTGTTTTTCAGTCTTCTGGTCTGGAGCTGCGGCATGGCCGGAGGCTTTACATTCTCTATGACGACGTTAGGTGCGGCTGTGGTCTTTTTCATGAGAAAAGAGGGGCAGAGCGAAAAGGTGCAGAAAGCCTTTTTAGGCTTTGCCGCAGGCGTTATGATAGCCGCAAGCGTGTGGAGCTTGCTTATCCCTGCCATAAACGAGGCGGAAGCTCTCGGCAGGATAGGCTGGATACCTGCCGCAGGCGGCTTTGCGCTAGGCGTGCTGTTTCTTATGGGGCTTGACAAGGCAATGCCTTATTTTTTACCTGAGCCTGAAAGGGAAGAGGGCGTCCGCAGGGGGCTAAAGCGTTCGGGAATGCTTATTTTCGCTATCACACTGCACAATATCCCGGAGGGCATGGCAGTAGGTCTTGCCTTTGCGCTGGCGGCACATAATGACAGCTCGGTACTGCTGGCTTCTGCTATCGCACTTGCCATAGGCATGGGAATACAGAACTTTCCGGAGGGTGCGGCTATCGCACTGCCGCTGAGGCAATCGGGTATGAGCAGGGCGAAAGCATTCGGTCTTGGCACTCTTTCAGGAATTGTTGAGCCTGTTTTCGGACTTCTCACCGTTCTTGCCGCAGGTGCTATCCAACCGCTTCTTCCATGGCTTCTTGCCTTTGCCGCAGGAGCAATGCTCTATGTGGTGGTTGAGGAGCTTATCCCCGAAGCACATCTGGGGGAAGGTCACATGGGAACAGTTGGCGTAATGCTAGGCTTCTTGCTTATGATGATACTTGATGTGGCACTAGGATAAAAAGGCATATTTGTTAAAAACTGCAGTGGAGTTTTTCACCGCAGTTTTTTTTGTTGTGATAACGCACAAGTATCATGTGTTGACTTTGTGAGTTATTGCTTTGGTCTTTTTGACGTTTTTCGGTTGACAAACGGGGCATGATTTGGTATAATTGAATATGTGTAAAATATGTTCTGCTAAAAAGATAAAAAGAACAAAAAGAGAGCAGCGATAACCCTAAGACAACGAAAGGACAGATGAGAATTGACAAAGATAACTCGCACCTTTATTGCCTTTGCAGCGGCGTGTTTACTCGCCATTATGCTTATGACAGTAAGGTGCTTTGCTTATGATTATTCCACTATCACCGGCACAAAAGCCAGTGGAGCGGAAATAAGCGGATATTCGGGAGCGCTTGAAGTGAATGTTGTTGACTTCGGCGCAGACAAAAAGGGAAAGAAAGACTCCTCAAAGGCGATACAGAAAGCCCTTGACTATGCCATTGACAACGGCTCCAACTCTGTGCAGATAAAGGTCGTTGTTCCGAAAGGAAAATACAGGATAGACAAGCTTTTGGAGATATATTCAAACACTTGGCTGTATCTTGAGGACGGAGCGACTATCGTCAGAAATTTTGACAAGGGCTGTATGATAAAGAACGCTCAGGCAAACGGTGCAGGCGGATATGGCAGCGAGAGAAATATCGTTATCGAGGGCGGCTGTTGGGACGGCAACCCTTCGCCTACTTCAAGACCATTTTCTAATATGAGATTTGGTCACATGAAAAACCTTTGGATAAAGAACGTTGAGATAAAAAACAATTACAATGGTCATCATGTTGAGATAGGCGGTGTAAAGGGCATCACTGTCGAGGATTGCGATTTTCACGGTTATACGGGAACATCTCAGAAAGAGGCTATACAGCTGGATACCATAAGTAACAGTGATGTTTTCCCGGCGTATGAGCCTTTTGATGATACCCCTTGCGACAATGCTGTAATAAAGAACAACAAATTCCATGACCTTATAAGAGGTCTTGGCTCACATTCAGCTTGTCTTGGTGTATATTATACTAATACACTTATATCAGGCAACTCATTTTATAATATGAGCGGAACAGCTATCGTACTTATTAATCATAAAAAATGTATAATCGAAAACAATACTATGAAAAACGTTGGCTGTGCCATAGATTTCAAGTACATGACCGATTATGAAAATGCAAATTTCCATGTGCCTAATTCAGGCTATGCAGGCATAAAGGATCGTCTTGACGATAATGCCAACACCATAATAAGAAACAACGACATAACTGTAGTGGGTACATATTATTATCCCCAGCCGTATGCTATCCAGATATTCGGCAAGAAGCTTGAAAAGTCATACTCACACCCTGATTACAATTACACTGTAAAGGGCGTGAAGATAGTAGACAACACTATAAAAACAGCTGGTTCGGCAGTAAGGCTCACGGACGTTTCGGGAATTTTCATAGGTTCTAACGATATAAGCTATGACTATGACAGATATAATTATTCCATGGATCTTATATGGCTCAGTGAATCGTCACAGGTGACTGTGACCAAAAATAAGCTTACAGGCACAAAGCAGAACAGCGTTTATATAAGCGGTGGTTCAGGCAATGAGGTAAGCTCAAATACCATTAAAAAGCCAGGCGTGTCGGGAGTTTATGTTTCAGGCGGTTCTGATAAAAATACCATATCAGGCAATACTATAACCTCCGCAGGCTCCAACGGCATAAAGATAACCAAAGAAGCTAAGGCAGATGTGAGAAAAAACACTGTTAAGAAGTCTAAAAATCACGGACTTATATTTACTGGCGGAAGAGGTAAGGCTTCTGACAATATCCTTGAAGAAAACGGTCTTAGCGGTTTTATGGCTGACAACAGCGCTTCTGTGGAATTTTTCAACAACACCTGCAATAAAAATAAAGGTTACGGAATAAAAGCTAATAAGAAATCTCAGGTTAAAATAAGCGGAAACAGCTTTGCTGACAACAGCAAGGGCGATATTTACGTCACAGGCAGTGCGGCAGTGCTTCTGAACGCACCTGATAACGTAAAGTCGCAGGATATCTGCTCTGATAAGCTCACTTTAACATGGGACGAGGTGTCGCAGGCTGACGGCTATTATGTTTACAGAAAGACCGACGCTGAGGACGCAGAGTTTGAGCAGATAGCAACTGTAACAGACGGCACTTCATTTACAGACTATGGACTTGTTCCAAAAACAAGATATGTTTATAAAGTGAAAGCTTTTCTTGACACTGTTGACAGTGTCCAAGAGGGAAGCGACAGTGCAGATATGAGCATAAAAACAAAGCTCACTATTGTGGGCTGTACCACAAATATGCGTGGCTCTATGTCATACACTGGCAAGGAGAGAACACAGATATTTGACGTTTTTGTAGACGGAGAAACGCTTATTCCTGACGTTGATTACAGAACAGTTTACTCTGACAACGTGAACATTGGAACTGCAAAGGTGACGGTTATAGGCATTGGTCAGTATTGCGACTCGGCTGATTTTCAGTTTGACATAATGCTAAAGTCTGACAATGTGATGGTCATAAAGCCGCAGGAGCTTAACAACAAGTCTATCGTGTCAGGCAAGCCTACAATGAAAGCACAGGGCTATGAGGTAGCCGAGGCGGTGGAGGATAAGCTTGACTATACTTCTCACAGTGAGCCTGCCACAGTGGTGAACTACAATTCACCTGCACAGGTAATCGCAAAGGCGAGAGCTGATATGCTCGGCCTGAAGGTGCGCTCATACCGTGAACTGACGGGCGAAACTATTTACGGCGCTTGGCTGTAAGCTATAAAAATTGGCATAAAAAACACGGCTGATATTTTCTCAGCCGTGTTTTTTATATGTTTTTATTTTGTTATCTTTAGAAGATCAACATAATACGCCTCATCAGATAGTCCTTGCATATGAATTGTTATCGCCCTTGCTTTATCTTCTGCCGCATATACAATGTTTCGTGAAGATAAAAACATAGAAACAATCAATGTAAATATAACAGCTACTATGCTATTTTTTTCACTACAATTCCTCCTAGTTATGATATGTATAAAATATTGCTGAACCCAGACACCTACATTAATTAAAATTATTCGCAAAAAATGAGCAGAAAAAATATAATAACTCTGTAAATATTGAGGATGCTCTATACCACCTAACTTAGATTGAACTATTTAGACTTATTGCTGTCGATTAGTCAGTATATTATATATACCAATTAGAATTGAACAAAGTAATGCTATCCCATTAAGACTATAACTTAGAATCATACCGAAGCCGCTTCCTGCATTAGGTGTTCCATAATCACCATTGAAAGCCATAAATATATGAATAAAAAAAACAGTATCGTAAAATATATAACCGATTATAACAGAAAAACAAATGGTCAATATAACACCCAAACAATATATTTTTATATTATGGCTGCTTAACTTAACAAAAAAAGTCAACTGTACCGCTGCATAAATAATAAAAAAAATAAATATAGAAATAACAGAAGCTATCCCTGCTCCTAAATATGCAGTTAAATTAAACAAAAGAGCATATATGAAACTCATCAATACATATTTAACATATTTCATTATAATAATCATATCCCCTTTTGATGAAATCTAAGTCATCCTGTTTTGTATGTCTTTATTTTGTTATCTTTACTGCGGAGTCTGCTGAACGTCCTGCATTTGCGGAGCAAAATTTGCAAGGGAATAGAGCCTGTTCATGAAATCACCGTCAACAAAGAGGTTTTTCACAAGCACCTTTGTGTCAGGATTTTTGTTCTTAGGGTTGATTGTCTGCTGATAAACTGTGAGATAATTCTCATTGCCTGACTTGCTCACATAGCAATCTATCACCATATATGTAGGCAGGAATTGAGTAACAGCCGTCTGATAATCAAAAAGCGTGTAAGGGCTTTGCTCCATTGAAACCTTAAATGACTTTATGTCCTCAGGCACCATGAATTTGTATGCACCCTTGAGGTTTTTGTATTCTGCCCAATCGTCCTCAGACTCGATAAAAGGCTCTTTTGACTTGATTCTCACGCCGCCCACAAGGAAAGCCAGCAGAAGGATAAATTCACTGCCCCATACTATCCACAGGATCGTGCCGTTCACAAGCGAGCCGTTATCTCTTGATGAATGTGATGACTTGTAAGACCAGCGACCCTCCTTGTTGATAGACTTTATATCATTCCAAAGGTCGGAAGGGTGTGCGATTATGTCAAAAAGTCCTGTTTTATCATAATCTCTGTAATCATAAGTGTAGTCGTAAGCGTTCATGGTGTATGACTTTTCAAGGCTTTTCTGTGCGGATTTTTTATCCTTGCCGAGAAGCTTGTCAAGCTCGAAAAACTGCCATACAGACTTTTTCTGCATGGTGGCAATGTCCTTGTCTGTGAAATCGCCTGTTGAATCGTTGCTGAAAAGATCATATGCCTTGGTCTGGTGATAAAAGTCATAATAATCACCGAAACCGTCTGTGTTTTCATCAAAAAGCATATTCAGCTCGTCATAATAATCATAGGCTGTGTATTCTTCCATAAGCTCATAGCCATATTTTTTCAGATCGTTGTAATCATACAGCGCCCATTTAAAATATGAGGCAAATAAAAAGCCCACCACTGCACAGGCAACTGCCACAACTGTGTTTCGCATTTTGAATGCTCTGACTATCTTTCCACCCACAAAGCCAAGTGCGCATGACACTGCTATCGCAGCGATAACATTGAGATAGATGATAGTGCACCAGCCCTCAAAAAGCAGATAGAGCCAGAAAAGCAATCCGCCGCATACTGCTGTTGCAAGCACCATGAGCACTGCTCCAACTGGGCTGAATTTGCCCGACTCTTTGTAATGTTTGTGTTCTCCCATTTAAAATACCCCCTTATATACTTCAGGCATAAGCCATGAAGAAATTATATCACAGATTTAAAGATTTTTCAATGGTTTTGCTGAATTTATTCAGGCATAAAGAGAAATTTTTGTGGAAAACTATTTGCAATTATGAAAGGAGCGAACTTAGATGATAGAAAAGGATACAATAAAGCTTCTCAGGGAGTGCGATGCAGGAATAAAAATGGGCGTGCAGTCTATTGAGGATTCGCTGAAATACACTTCAAACGGAGAGCTAAAGCGAACGTTAGAGAAAAATCTTGCAGGGCATGTGGAGATACAAGAAAAGCTTCAGGGACTTTTAAAAAAAGACCTTGACCTTTTTAGAAAACTTCAAGCCGCCTGCTATGGCAAAGGGCATGGCATGGCTTAAAACCAACTTCAAGCTTGCGGCAGAGAGCAGTGACGACGCTGTGGCAGATTTTATAACAGACGGCTGTAATATGGGCGTGAAGTCCCTGTCTGGATATCTCAACAATTATAAGGCGGCAGACGAGAAGTCCAAGAACATTGCCAAGGAGCTTATATGTCTTGAGGAACGCCTTTCTGTAGACATGAGAGGATATCTCTCTGCAAAATAGGCATGAAAATGGCAGCCGTGGATTTTTTTTCTACACGGCTGCCTTGATTTTATTTAGATACAACGCAGTTTTTGCCCTGATTTTTGCCCTTGTATAGCAGCTTATCCACTTTTGAGATACCCTCGTCATAGTTTTCGTTCGGAGTCACTGAGTAAACTCCAAAAGTCATGGATATATTGAAACTTCGAGAATTTTCCTTAAATGTACACTCATGTATTTTCTGGCAAATGCTCTTTGCTATCTTCTCACAGCTTTCTGTGTCTGTATTTGGAACAACGAATAGTATTTCCTCACCGCCCCAACGGCACACATAGCCCTCGCTAGGCACGTTTCCAGCTATAACATCTGATACCACTCTAAGTACCTTGTCACCGACTTCGTGACCATATGTGTCATTAACGTGCTTGAAATCATCGATATCGCCCAAACACATAGAATATACGCTGTTTGTCCTGCGGCTGTTGCTTTCTATCTTTTTGATAAAATCCATCATGGCACGGCGGTTGAAAAGCTGAGTTAGTGGGTCGATAGTAGCGAGCTTTTGAAGCTTTTCGTTCTGTGCTTTTGCTTCACGCTTGTTATGCTCATTTGTGAAAATGTATATGGAAGATACATAGATAATTATAATAAAGCTGCATAGAGTATTGTAAATATATAAGATATTCTCTCTGTTGGTATCAAAGCTGTAAGGTGCGACCCTGTTTGTGACTATGATACGCATGACTATGAACACTACAACATCAAAGGACGAAAGTATATATGGTATCGCTTTCCTGTTTTGTGAAATGAAAAATGGAATAGGTATTATACACAGCATTATCTGCGTAAATCCTGCTGACCAGCCTATGTAATAAGCACCCATGCAGGCGTGTACTATTATCTCGCCAAGCACAAGGTAAGTAAATGACATTTTGCCTATCTTCTTAAAATGAAGCAGGAAATACATCACTGCATAGAATGCTACGCTGAAATAGTTGTAATATACCATTTGGTATACTCCAAACCGATAAAACAGCGCAAGATATATTATATGACCTAACAGCAGTATGATATCACCATAGCGATATATTTCCTCTGCGGTGAACATTCCCGCAAAGAGGTTTATTTCTTTTTTTATTTTCATACATTTGTTTCTTTCTTTGATATTTGGTTTGATGTTATAAACAAAATCACTTTACTTTAACAGATATATTATATACTATTTTAGATGTTTTTGCAAGACTAAATTTGAACAAATTATCATGATGAATTTTGTAGGTGCTAGTCTAAAAAGTGCGAAAAATGGCACTTTTTTGTTGCTTTTTATAGAGCACATAAATCATATTATATTGATATGAACAATATGAAAAAATATAGTGAAAAAAATATTGCCGGCAAGCCATGGGCTATTGAAAAATCCTGATGGATATGTTATAATAATGTTTATGAGTATTTTTTTAAGAGGGTTTTATTATGCAGGGTTGTAAAAAGGTTGTTTCCATTCAGGATATATCAGGTCTTGGCCGGTGTTCACTAACAGTGGTGATACCTGTGCTTTCCGCTATGGGCATTCAGGTGTGTCCTGTGCCTACGGCTGTGCTTTCGGCACACACGGACTACAGCGAGTTTGTTATGAGAGATCTTACAGACTTTATGAAGCCTGCATTGGAACACTATAAAAAAATGGATATGAAATTTGACTGTGTGTACAGCGGGTTCCTGGCTTCAAGCGAGCAGATAGACCACTGCCTTGAGTTTTTCGAGGCTTTTCCTGACGCCCTGAAGGTCGTAGACCCTGTTATGGGTGACGGCGGAAAGGCATATAAGACCTACACAAAGGAGCTTTGCAGCCGTATGGTCGAGCTTGTAAAGGTGGCGGATATAATCACGCCTAACCTCACAGAGGCGGCTATACTTCTTGGTGAGGAATATCCTACGGCTTCAATGCGCAGCTCTGAGATAAAATCATGGCTTGTAAGGCTTTCAAAGCAGGGCGCAAAGATCGTTGTTATCACAAGCGTAAATCTTGCAGACGGCGGAATGTCAACTGTAGGCTATGATAAAGAAAATAACAGCTTCTGGAAAATAAAGAATGATTATGTTCCTGCACACTATTCAGGAACGGGAGATATGTTCACAAGTGTTCTTATTGGAGGACTTCTCAAGGGTGACAGCCTGCCTATCGCAATGAACAGAGCCACAGCGTTCACAGAGCTTACTGTCAAGACTACATACAGCTACCAGACCCCATGGACAGACGGTCTTATGCTGGAGGGTCAGCTTCCTTGGCTCACAAGCTATCAGGAGCTTAGGGACTATACGAATTTGTGATATTTGGAAGTGTTACCGAAGATGAACAGACTTAATATCGTGCTTGTAGAGCCACAGATACCGCAGAACACAGGTAATATTTCAAGGACTTGTGCAGTGACAGGTGCGGCACTGCATCTTGTGAAGCCTTACGGCTTTGAGATAAGCGACAAAAAGCTAAAGCGTGCAGGGCTTGATTACTGGGATAAGCTTGAAATATACGAGTATGATAATATTGATGACTTTTTTTCTAAGAACAGCGGCGAGTTCTATTTCTTTACCACAAAGGGCAGAATGGTACACTCAGATGTGGATTATCCGCAGGATAGGGAAGTGTATATATTTTTCGGCAGGGAGGACAAGGGTCTGCCAGAGAAACTGCTTTATGAAAATCCCCAAAGCTGTGTGCGGATACCAATGAGGAAAACGCTCAGAAGCCTTAATCTGTCAAACTCAGTGGCGATAGCCTGCTATGAGGTGTTAAGACAGTGGGATTATCCCGACCTTGGCAGAGAGGGCAAGCTGACGCAATATACATGGGACGAATAAAATAAATAAAAAACGGAGGGTGAATTTATGGCAAAAATAAAATTTCTTACCGACTCAGCGAGCGATATCACTGATGAGCTTGAAAAGAAGCTGGATATCCAGATAATGAATTTCAAGGTGGCAATGGGTGATGACAGCTACACATCAAGGATAGATTTCGACAACGAGAAATTCTACAAAATGCTCGACGATTTTGACGGCATACCTGTTACATCGCAGATAACAGCCTTTGAATATCAGGAAACTTTTGAGAAGCTCTACAGCGAGGGCTATACTGATGTTATAAACACTACCATAAACTCAAAAGGCTCGGCAACATACAACAACGCTGTTATGGCGGCAGAGGAGTTTTATTCCGCTCACCCTGAGGCAAAGGGCAAGTTCACTATATACAATATAGACGGCGAGAGCTACTCAGGAGCGTATGGTTATGCAGTAGTTCAGGGCGCAATGAAAGCCACAAAGGACGTTCCTGCGGCTGATATCGTGGCATTTATGGAGGACTGGATAAAGAACTGCGTTATTTTCTTTGCACCATATACACTCAAATATGCAAAGAAGTCAGGAAGGATTCCGTCTGCGGCTGCTTTTGTGGGCGAGGTAATGGGTCTTAGACCTATCATGAGGATACATGACCATGCTATCGTTACAGAAACAAAGGTAAGAGGCGACAAGGCTATTGTGCCAAAGATACTTGACCTGACTGTAAAGGAAATGATACCGCAGACACCTTACTGCATCGTTTACGGCAATGACGAGAGCGTCAGGGACGAAATGGCACAGGCTATGACGAAAAAGGTGGGCTATCCACCTGTGGAGTGTTTCCAGATAGGTGCGGCAATTGCAATAAACGCAGGTCCAAAGGTGACGGGCGTTATCTTTAAGGCACAGAACAAGTAAATTTGATATGGATATAAAAAACGGACGTTTCGCTTTGAAACGCCCGTTTTTTGTCAGCTCATGTTGTTATTTGTTTTTGCGTGATCTTCTGCCTGCGATCACAAGTCCGCTTCCTGTGATAAGGATGGTAAAGAGGATACCGCCAAGGTCATTGCCTGTGTTAGGGTTTGTGCTTCCTGCGTTGTTCTTGGCAGGGGTCTTGCTGTCAGTGTTTGAGTTGCTGTTTGTATTTGTGCTGTTGTTTGAACTTGTGTCTTTGTTGTCTGAGCTTGTATCGCTGTTGTCAGAGTTTGTATCATTTGCCTTTGGCGTCATAGTAAGGTCAGTGATGACCCACAAGGTGCCGTCAGAGCCGTCGCTCGTATCATTTTCATAGCGTTTGTAATTTACAAATTCACCGTTTATCTTAAGCTTAGTGTCTGGTCCGAATATGTAAGAGGTATTTTCACTTTCAACAAAACCAACAGCCGTCACATATACACCATAATAGTAAGTCTTTCCGGCTTCAAAAGCGCTGATCTTGTTTTCATAAATTTCGCTTCCCCACTCTGGCTCTGTAGAGATCAGACCGGTCTTGCTGTCAAGCTCCCACCACGCAGCTCGGAGCGCATAGTTTGCGCCGTCTGGCACATTGCCGGTAAACACGGGTTTGTCGCCGTCCTTGAAGTTGATGGAGGCGTCGTTGATCTCCACCACGTCAATGACTTTCACCGTAGATGCAGTGATCGTTTTAACAGCTGGGACATACATGAAGCCATCGACGAAATGTGCGGACACTTTTTGCCCGTTTACAGTAACTATAGTTTCGCTGCTGAAGGAATATCCGTCCTTTGGCTTTAGCATAAGGAAATACACATATTTTTTGCCGCCTTCAAATTCCTTAAATGTTGGCAAAGAGCCATGTGAGCCGTTGTCAGAATACCATGCGGCAACTGGTTCATTGTTTTCAAATTGCTGCCAGCATTCATAAGCCACATCATATTTTTCGTAATCCACTGCTGTTACAAAAGCCGACGCTACAGGTGCTTCGCCAGCCCCATAATTAAACCTAACATCTTCAATAGTGGCATTGGTGATCTCTGATCCGTCAGGATATTCAGAAATCTGCTTAAAGTGAGCTGTGAACGTCACATCACTTTTCACGGTAATTTTGCTCTGTATTTGATCAGAGGAAAGAGCGGTGCCAGCAGAAATGGGAGTATCACTGCCGATCAGGTAGACGGCAGCATCGGCAGTCCAGTAGGCGAACTCATAGTCTGGACTTGGTGACAAAACATTGATTATGCTGCCGGCAAAGCTGAGAGTTTCTGTCTCGGATACATTCAGCTTGTAGTAGTATGGCTTGTTAACATCATCGTCAATGCCATAATATACAAACGGGATCTGGTCGTTTTTGGTCATGGTCCCATGATCTCCTGGGTAAAATTTAACAGCATACGTTTCAGAATCTGCAAACGCTGTCATTGGCATCAGTGTCAGCACTATACACAGCGTAAGCAAGGCTGTCAGCAGTTTTGTGGTTGTTCTTTTCATAATATACATCTCCTTTTGATATTATATTTTTTCTCATGTTCGTTATTATCCTATAAGCACACCTCCATTACTTTGTATTTTCCCTAATGTGATATCCTTTATCACATTATAACAAATTCATGAATAAATTTGTGATTTATTTCATAATAGTCATATGCCAATTCTGAAATTATATATCGTGGGGGACTTCCTTTTTTGATAAATATGATATATAATTAACGTAATACCATATGACAGCGGGAGGGATCGTTAAAATGAAGTTTTGCGAACAGCTTGGTAAGTATATAGAACAGCTTTCTTGTACGGCAAAGGAGCTTTGTGAGTTGTCAGGGATATCTCCCTCAACATTTAGCAGATACAGAAGCGGAGAGAGAATACCTGAGATAGACACTGTGGCGTTTGACGGGCTTTGCAACGCTCTTGAGGCTGTGGCAAGGGAAAAAGGCTATGGCGATATGACAAGGGAGAACATAAAAAGAGCCTTTCTTGACTGTGAAGATGTCATACCTGCCGACAGAGAGTCTATGCGGCAAAATTTCAATACCCTTATCTCAGCCCTTGATATAAACATCAAGCGTATGTGCAATGAGATAAATTATGATGTTTCCACCGTTTTCCGTATACGGAACGGTACTAGAAAGCCCGCCGACCCTGAACGCTTTGTCGCCGCAATAGCAGGCTTTACTGCAAGGGAGCTTAGAACCCCCACAGAGATATCAGCGGTCGCACAGCTTGTGGGCTGTAATGAAAGTGATATAGAGGATGTGTCACAGCGTTATGAAGTGATATGCAAATGGCTGTTCAGCGATCATGCCAGACAGAGCAGAGAGATAAAAAGCGGTGGAATTGAAAAGTTTCTTGATAAGCTTGATGAGTTTGACCTGAACGAATACATAAAGGCGATACGTTTTGATGAAATGAAAGTACCTGCATTGCCTTTTCAGCTTCCTGTGTCAAAAAGTTATTTTGGCATCAAGGAAATGATGGAAAGTGAGCTTGATTTTCTGAAAGCCACAGTCTTGTCACGTTCTAATGAGCCTGTGATAATGTACAGTGATATGCCTATGAAGGAAATGGCTGATGATCCCGAATTTCCGAAGAAGTGGATGTTCGGTATGGCTCTGATGCTTAAAAAGGGTCTGCACCTTTGTCAGATACATAATCTTGACCGCTCCTTAGATGATATGATGCTTGGCCTTGAAAGCTGGATACCGATGTATATGACGGGGCAGATAGCGCCTTACTATTTGAAAAACGTACAGAATAATGCTTTTTTGCATTTACTGAAGGTATCAGGTGCGGCGGCTCTTTCAGGGGAAGCCGTGGCAGGCTTTCACAGCGATGGCAGATATTATCTGACCAAGTCCAAAAAGGAGCTTGGATATTATCGTAAACGTGCCAATGATCTGCTTTCAAACGCCTGCCCGCTTATGGAGATATACCGAAGTGACAGGGAAAAAGATTTCAGCGATTTTCTCACTGCCGACTCTTACAGACGTGGCGGGCGCAGGAGTATTTTATCTGCTCTGCCTGTTTATACTATGGATAATGACCTGCTCAATAGTATACTTGACAGAAACGGCATTGACGACCGCTGGGGCAGAGATATAAAAGCTTATGTCAGCGAGCGTAAAAAGCGAGTTGAGAGCATACTGGAAACCATGACCATAGAAGATGAGATATGCTGTCTTTCCCGAGAGGAATTTGAAACACGTCCACATGCCCTTGACCTGTCGGGTGTATTCTGTGACAGTGATGTTCTTTACAGCTATGATGATTATTCTGCACATTTAAAAAGCACAGAACGCTATGCACAGACACATGAAAACTATAGCCTTAAATATGCTAAGCGGCAGACCTTCTGCAATTTGCAAATACTGATCCATGTAGGTCAGTGGGCGATGATATCAAAGGGAAACGCGCCTGCTATACATTTTGTTATACGACACCCGAAGCTTCTCGGCGCCTTAGAGAATTTCATTCCGCCTGTTGAAGAACAATAAAATGCAGGATCATACTATCCCCTTGGTGTTCCTGACGAAAAACGGACGTTTCCATCGGAAACGTCCGTTTTTA
>ENA-OROP01002476-OROP01002476.1-human-gut-metagenome-genome-assembly--contig:-NODE-2476-length-13589-cov-15.558667_pt1 | contig 13589 bp, 8 predicted proteins | sample MGYA00242132_ERZ509056 | MGnify/ENA primary metagenome ERZ509056 (study PRJEB26280, sample SAMEA2338768) | human gut metagenome | biome: human gut; feature: human-associated habitat; material: faeces...
CCCCACTGCTGCCTCCCGTAGGAGTTTGGGCCGTGTCTCAGTCCCAATGTGGCCGGTCACCCTCTCAGGTCGGCTATGGATCGTCGCCTTGGTGGGCCGTTACCTCACCAACTAGCTAATCCAACGCGGGTCCATCTTATACCACCGGAGTTTTTCACACTGCATCATGCGATGCTGTGCGCTTATGCGGTATTAGCAGCCGTTTCCAACTGTTATCCCCCTGTACAAGGCAGGTTACCCACGCGTTACTCACCCGTCCGCCACTCAGTCACAAAATAATCAGTCCCGAAGGAAATCAAATAAAGTGCTTCGTTCGACTTGCATGTGTTAAGCACGCCGCCAGCGTTCATCCTGAGCCAGGATCAAACTCTCATGTTAAAAGTTGATCTCAGTCAAGTTAAACTTGGCTAATTCGTTCATTCAGATAGAATCTGAATTTACTGTTTTAAAGGTCTTCAATTTTCATTGAAGCGTTCTGATTGATTCTCAAAATCTTTCAAGGTTTCTCACTGTTCAGTTATCAATGTTCTTTGTTTTGCTCTCTTGCGACAGCTTGATTATTTTATCAAATCGCTGTTCGTTTGTCAAGCACTTTTTTATTTTTTTGAACTCTGTTTTAAGTTCTCTGTCTTGCGACAGCTTGTTTATTCTATCAAAATGTTTTTCATTTGTCAAGAACTTTTTTCACAACTTATTTAATCAGCTTATTTCAAAGCAGTATCTATAAAGTCATGTCTGTAAATTGTAACTCACAAGCTCTACAACTCAATGTGTCCCGCGAGTCAGCTTTGATATAATATCATCCCGGCACACATATGTCAACGGATTTACTGCAATTAATTAAAGTAGTAAAACTATCTTAAAAAACACAAATTTTCTAAATTGTCTGTTTATTATATACAATTCTCACAATTACTATCTGACAGCCTCTATTGCTTCCTTGATATTTGCCACACCGACAATCTCAATTCCACTAATATGTGACACTCCCGCAAGACACACTTTGGGAACAATACACTTTTTAAAGCCAAGCTTCTTTGCCTCAGCAACACGCTGCTCGGACATGGTAACTCCGCGCACCTCTCCGCTTAAGCCCACCTCTCCAAAGCATATGGTATCCTCACGCACAATAATATCCTTTTTGCTTGATGCGATTGCAAGCACTATCCCAAGGTCTATCGCCGGTTCGTTCATCCTTATACCGCCTGCTATATTCACATAAGCGTCACAGTCTGACAGTGACAGGTTGGCTCTTTTTTCAAGGACCGCCATGAGTAGATTTACTTTATTATAATCTGTGCCATTTGCTGTACGCCTTGGATTATTAAAAAAGCTGTGACATACAAGAGCCTGTATCTCGAGAAGTATCGGACGGCTTCCCTCTATGGAACATGTGACAATTGATCCTGATGCTCCCTCGGGCTTACCGCTAAGCATATACTCCGACGGATTTTCCACCTCAACAAGTCCCTCCGCCTTCATTTCAAATACGCCTATCTCATTGGTCGAACCAAATCTGTTCTTAACACCTCTAAGTATCCTGTACGACTCATACCTGTCACCCTCAAAATAAAGCACAGTATCAACCATATGCTCTAACGTCCTCGGCCCCGCAACCGCACCATCCTTTGTCACATGTCCTACTATAAAAACAGAAATACCCAGAGTCTTTGCAAGCTGCATAAGCACTCCGGTTGTCTCCCTGACCTGTGAGACACTACCCGGTGCCGACGCTATCTCCTCATTGTACATAGTCTGGATGGAATCTATTACAACAACCTCCGGTTTTTTTCGTTGAATCACGTCCTTTGCTATATCAAGACTTGTCTCACATAAAAGCTCCAGTGAATCCGTAAAATCGCCAAGTCTGTCGGCACGCATCTTTATCTGATGCAGGGATTCCTCACCTGACACATAAAGTAATGGCACCTTTTTTTGTGAAAGTTCCCTGCATACCTGAAGTAGAAGCGTGGATTTTCCTATACCCGGATCTCCTCCCACAAGCACAAGCGACCCCCTCACAATTCCTCCACCAAGCACTCTGTCAAACTCGGCTATACCTGTCACTATACGCTCCTCTTTCTCGCTTTTTACAGCCGAAAGAGGCAGAACCTGTGCCGCCTTTGATTCTTTTTTTACTTTTCCCGACGAGCTTATCGACTTTTTATCTACGGTTTCCTCTACAAATGTATTCCATTCCTTACAGGCCGGGCACTGTCCCATCCATTTTGCCGATTCATAACCACATTCCTGGCAGAAAAATACAGAGGTCTTTCCTTTTGCCATATTGTTCTCCTTTATAAAATACAAAAAGCCCGGCTTTCACCGGGCTAAAAATATGCTCTATTTTCTTGATACTTTGATATCGACTGAATCAACACCCTCAAGCTCTACGCTTAAACTGAGCTTGCCGCCGAGATTTGTCTTCATAGTACCTGCAACAGCTCCAGCTATATCAATTTCGTACTCCGTCTCCTCTTCAAGGCCAAGAGTAATCTGAGCATCCTCAGGTCCCTCCACAGTAAATGTCACTGTATCAGCAGTCTCCTCGAAATCCATAACCGCTGTTCCCGGAACAGACTCGTATACAAAGAGTCCGTTTCTTTCGAGCTTTGTAATCTCCTTAAAGGTCTTTACCTTGTAGATATCTCCATCCTTCTCAAAATTGTCAAGCTTTGCCTTTGCAGCCAATGTATAATCTCCGAAGCTGAGCTTTCCGTTTTCCTCAGTACGGATTAATTCACTTATTACAGCCATTTTTATCCTCCCGTAGCTATATTGATATATTAATTATAAATCCAATTCTACTCAACAGTCAATGAAATTTGTTTGTTTTTCGTAGAAATTATTACCTTATTGCCGCGCTTAATTTTGCCGGTAATAATATCCTCTGACATACGGTCTTCAATCTCCTCCTGAAGTTTTCGTTTAAGAGGTCTTGCGCCATATTTTCTGTCATAGGCTTTGTCCACGATAAAGGATTTTACACTGTCGCGCACTGTGAGCTCTATATCAAGCTGTTCTTTACAGCGTTTCTTAAGCTCCTTTACAAGAAGTGTCACTATATGCTTCATGTCATCCTTGTTGAGAGCTCTAAATACAATAGTCTCGTCGATTCGGTTCAAAAACTCAGGTTTAAATATACGGCGGACCTCCTCCATGACACTGTTCTTCATACGCTCGTGATCCTGCTTTTCATCCTCACCAGCGCCAAAGCCAAGGCGCTTTGGTTCTATAATAGAAGAAGCTCCTGCATTTGATGTCATGATGATTATTGTATTCTTGAAATCAACCGTGCGTCCCTGTGAATCAGTGATTCTGCCATCATCAAGCACCTGTAAAAGTATATTGAACACATCAGGATGTGCTTTTTCTATCTCATCAAACAGTATAACAGAAAAAGGATTGCGTCTGACCTTCTCTGAGAGCTGTCCGCCCTCCTCATGGCCCACATATCCCGGTGGTGAACCAATCATCTTTGAAACACTATGCTTTTCCATGTACTCTGACATGTCAACACGTATCATGGCATCTTCTTTGCCAAAGACAGCCTCAGCAAGTGCCTTTGACACCTCCGTCTTACCTACTCCTGTCGGTCCCAAAAACAGGAATGAGCCAATCGGCTTCTTAGGATCCTTTAAACCAACACGGCCTCGTCTGACTGCCTTTGCGACAGCAGAAACAGCCTCCTCCTGTCCTATTACACGCTTGTGAAGTATCTGTTCAAGCTTTGCAAGTCGTCCTGCCTCTGACTCTGTAAGCTTATTTACAGGTATTTTGGTCCATCCCGATACTACATCCGCTATCTCATTTTCGCCGACTACAGGCTGATTTTTGGCTCCTGTGCGACGGTTCTTTCTCATAAGCTTCTGCTGTTTATTTTCAAGTACTTCCTTTTCTGACATAAGCGCGCCGGCAGCTGCGAGATCTCCTTTCGACAAAGCATTTTCCACCCGGTTCTGCTTATCTGTTATCTCTTTTTTCAGAGCAAGCAGCTCGTCAGATGATGTCAGATTCTTAAGCCTTATCCTGGCTGCCGCTTCATCCATCAGGTCTATCGCCTTATCAGGTAAAAATCTGTCATTTATATATCGTGCAGAAAGGTTTACTGCTGCTTTCACACCCTCATCTGTTATGATGACACCATGATGCTTTTCATAGAGTCCCTTTAATCCTGTGAGTATCTCTATTGTCTCATCCACACCCGGCTCCTCAACCATCACCGGCTGGAAACGGCGCTCAAGCGCAGCATCCTTTTCCACGTATTTGCGGTACTCTTCTATGGTAGTGGCGCCGATTACCTGTACCTCGCCTCTGGCAAGTGCCGGCTTTAATATGTTAGATGCATCTAACGAGCCTTCTGCTCCTCCTGCACCTATTATAGTGTGAAGCTCATCAATGAAAAGCAGTACATTTTTGGCATTTGAAACCTCGCTTATCACCTTCTTGATACGCTCCTCAAACTCACCACGATACTTTGATTTGGCTACAAGCCCGGACATATCAAGGGAAACCAGTCTCTTTCCCAAAAGAATATCCGGAACATTACCACTGACTATATCCTGCGCAAGTCCTTCTACTATAGCGGTCTTGCCCACTCCCGGCTCTCCAATCAGACATGGATTGTTTTTGCCACGGCGGCAAAGTATCTGGATAACGCGCTCCATCTCCTTTTTTCTGCCTATAACAGGGTCAAGAAGCCCTGCCTCTGCCATATCTGTCAAATCTCTGGAATACTGATCTAATACAGGAGTCGCAGAATTGTATGATGTACCATAGCTTTTCATCAGATCCCTGTATGCAGACGGATCCTCACCCATCGCACCAAGAATATCTATAAACATCTTCTGACTGTTAACACCCATGGTGTTTAAAAGTCTTGCAGCTGCACAGTCTCCCTGCAGTACTATAGCCATCAGCAAGTGTTCTGTACCTATCTCATTGCACTCAAATCTATCGGCTTCCTCCGATGCACGCTCCAATACTCTCTGTGTCCTTGGTGAATAGCCATCCCTGTCCATCACTTCGATGTTATCCCCCGGTGAAATCAGGTCTTCAATCATCGAAATAAGCTTATCATATTCCACATTGCAGGCTGTTAGAACCTCAGCTGCCACACCGGTGCCCTCTTTTATAAGGCCAGCCAGTATGTGCTCTGTTCCAACATAGCTGTAATTCATTTTCTTTGATATACGTGCAGCCAAATCTATTGCTTTTTTAGCCTTACTTGTATATGGTTTCAAGTCATATCCTCCAGTCATATTCACTAATTTAAGTCGATGAACTGCAAATCATCATCCTCGCTGTCATCTTCATTATCATCCTTTGCACTGCTGTCTATAGTCTCAGACGGCTTATTTCCCTCATTGACAAAGCCATCAAGTGCCATTTGAAGCTGATTCTTTAAAGCATCCTCATCAGCATCGTTTTCTGTGTCAGAAACGTTTTCCTGCCTTGAATCGTCTTTTAAATCAAACTCAGAGTTTTCATTCTCAACAGCTTTCTTAGAATCAGGTGTAATTTCTACGGTTCTTCCGACATAGGATGCATTTGATATATTTTCATACGTAGCCATCTTTTGCTCATCTGCAGCACCTTCCGCTGTTTCTTCTGCGACTTCATCTGCCGGCTCTTCTACAGCTTCATCTGCTGTTTCTTCTGCGGCTTCACCTGCCGACTCTTCTGCAGCTTCTCCTGCCACTTCATCCACCGACTCTTCTGCAGCTTCTCCTGCCACTTCATCTAACGGCTCTTCTGTAACCTCTTCTTCCGGCTCATCTGCTATCTCGTCCGCAGTTTCATCAGTTGTTTCTTCCAAAGCTTCATTTGATACATCTTCTGCTGCATCATCTACATCATCATCGTCATCATGATAGTCCATTGCCTTATATTTTCTGTTTTTCACAGCTGATACAATAAGCAACAGTAACAGAATAATGATAATAAGAACCAGTATTGCAGCTAAAACAAGATATTTATTGGCAATTCCCGGAACAAGCTCACTCTTTACCGCATCGTTTTCCTCCTGTGCCACTGTAGGTGTGCTGAGCTCGGTCCTCATATATGTGCCATCTACGCTATCATATGTGTACCAGCCACTCTCACCATTGTCATTCATGGCATATACGAGGTAAAAATCCTTTGTCTGATCATCGGTTTTTTCGGCTTTGGTCTGGTAGGCTGTTGCCACACCCTTGCCCTCTATGGAGAGCGATATCTCATTATATCCCTCAGGTACATCATCCACCTTAGGCAGTAAAACCACGATAAAATGTGACTCGGAATTGATACGGACATACTCATACGCTGCATTTTGGGCAGCATCATATACAAAAAGCCCATTGCCGCTTTCCGACTGTAAATACACAAGCGTGATATCACCGAAGGTGCCATGAAGGGTATTGTATTCAAGTCCGTCAATCACTGTCTTTGAGTGCTCAAAGCCTTCAGGAACAACATCCTCCGGAATGTCATTTACCATAGTCCACTCTGTGCCATTTATATCGAACTTCTTCCAGTTATCCTGCTTATCTGCATTCTCCGGATCATCCTCGGCTCTTCTGGTAACAACTATATTGTATGTGCTTGTGCTGCCGTCCTCTGCTGTCACAACAACGCTGACCGTATTCTCTCCAACCTCAAGTGAATCATTGCCTGTGACCGATGTCACACTCGCCTTGGAATCAGCCGGATTTGCTGTAACCGCAAGGCTTGAACAGCTGTAATCTACTGTAGCTGTGTAATCCTTTGTCGCAGCAGAAAACTCAGGGGAAAGCATACCTGCTGAGATAACAAGCGAACCAAGAGATGCGTTTGAGGATTTCTTTTCCTCTTTGTTTTCATTATCTTTATTTGCATTGTTGTCATTGCCGGTATTGCTGCCGGAATTGTCCTTGTTATCCTTGTTGCTGTTTGAATCATTGTTTGATGAAGCACTTTTTACCGTCACCTTCGTGCTGGCACCGGTAATTGTGCCTCCGGCATCGTTACCCTCTGCATCTCCTACAACTGTACAATATGCCTTTATAGTGCAGCTTCCTGCAGCCTTCGCCGTAAATGAAAATGACTGCGATGTGGGATATCCTGCGGCGTCACCAATATTGGCCACACCATCTCCTCCGTTACTCAGTACTCCCTCGTCAGAGCTTGAGATAACTACAGTACCAAAATATCCGGACGGCATGGAAACAGTCACCTTAACTGTTTTTCCAACAGCTACAGAGCTTGAGCTGACACTGAGACCAAGTCCCTGCGCATATACATGCTCGGCAGGTGTGAAAACAAGCATCACCGCCACAACAAGTGATAATATACATCCAAATAATTTCTTCATATCTTTCCTCACATTTCTAATTCTGCGATATCTTTGATTTGCCCAGTATGTGTCTGTTCATGATTATCATATCAAGGGCATTTCCACCATCACGCTTTCTGTTAGCATCAGCTGCCTCCAGATAAGCACCTGTGAGTGTTCCCTTTCCTAAGATATGTCTGTTGAGCTTAATCATATCAAGAGCATTTACAGCGCCATCACCATTGATATCTCCATATATAACAATATCGTATGTCTTTTTCAGATTACCTGAAGCATCATAAACAGCCACTTTATTGCCTGTTGCAATCTTTCCGCTGTTTTCTGAGCCTGAGCTTGTCAGAAGCTTTACAGTACCTGATGCTGATACTGCTATATTCTTCACAAAATCAGCTGCACTGGTTCCAGGCTCAATGCCTGTAATATAAGTACCTATACTGTATTTACCTGATGTTATGTTTACATCTGTATTATTTTGGTTATTATTGTTCTGATTATTATTGCCACCTGCATTATTTGCAGATGCCGCCTGCCTGTTTATATTGATAGTGTATGTTCTTGTATCACCGCTTTGCGACTTGCATTTTACCTTAATTGTATTATTTCCGACAGCAAGCGAATAGCTTCCTGTTCCTGAAACACCACTGTTTCCTGAAACTGCATCTGCCGAAACAGTCACTGAGCTTATAGCATTTGAAACAACTGCTGAATAGCTTGTTGTCGCTCCATTGAAGGCCGGTGTGAGTGTTACACCGCTTATCGCAAGCGACTGCAGATAGTTATTGGTATCGCCTGCTTTATCGAAGCCCACTGCTGACGATGGCATATTGTTGTATACAGGTATTTTAAATACAAAAGCCTGATTCTTGTCTGAATATCCTTTAGCCAGACTCTGTCCCTCAGTAAGAGCCGCTGTGGCATTGCCCATGTACTGATGGAAATACAGCGAACTTGTATTTACTACATTAAACTTCTCAAAATACAGTGTATTTTGACCCTTATTTATATAATTGCTGCCCACCTTTACAGCTCCGCCGCTTATGGACTTTACTCTTGTATTCCAGCCCTGCTTCTTGGCAAAAGACAGACCATTTTTATAAATCTTATCCTTCGTGTTTCCGGTTGCACTAAAATTAAAATAATTATAATATCCTTCGTATCCGGAATATGTACCCGAAATAAGAGGGCTCGTTCCCTTTTGTCCCTGCTCCTGCTTTATACGCGATGCTATATGGTATGCACTTACTCCACTGCTCTTTGCCACATCCATGAATGTGCTTGCATAATTGATTTTCTCGCCATTGTTGGAATAGGTCTTTGTTCCCTCCATAAATGTGCCTTTTACTATGGACTTGACACCTTCAAGTGCCTCATTCGGACTGTATGCCAGACTCTGAAACTGAAAAATATTGGTCTCATCAAGAAAATTCCTTGGATCCATGAGATAAGCAATATAGGCACTGCTTGCTGACACCCATCCCGGTTCGTACTCAACCCACGTATTTGTTGACCAGTTATATGCTCCGGCAGCTGTGGATTTCTTGGCATTGTCTGCTGATTTGGATACCAGATTAAGTCCGTTTACACTTTCATTTTCAATCACCGTACCCCAATTCAAACCTGTATTTACAGCCTCAAATGTCCAGCTTGGATACTTATTGTGAAGAGCTGTAAGGTTTGGAATATAGCTATCAGGAAAGCCTGCATTCTTCATAGCCGTGACAAAATCAGTATTGTCTCCGCTATTATTGTATGTCACCTTTATGTATGTACTGATAGTCCAGCCCGTAAATGCCTTGCCGTTTAAAGTACCCTTGACATTATACCAGACCACACCGTTTACCTTAGTCTCTCCAATTATGTCAACCTGATGATTCCAGTTGAGTGAAACAACCTTGGTAGTGCCGGATGTGCCTGCTGCATTGCGGACATACACATTGCCACCTGTAATCGTACCTGTAGCATATGCTCCCGATGCGGTTGCAAGGGCAAGCTGCTCCTCATTATTCTGCTGTATGGCATCCGCATTGCTGGTGTCTGCTGAAGCATCCCCTGTCTGCGCATTGTCTGATGCAGCTGTGCCGGTACCTGCTGATACAAAATCAGACCTGATATAGCTGACACACTCCTCATTATTTGCTACCAGATTGTACTTCGCCTTGTACCACACTTTGCCGTCTGCACCTGTGGTCTGCTCAAGAATAGTAATATCCTTACCGTTTGAAAGCTTGTGCTCCAGCTCATACTCTGTGCCCGGCCCGCTTCTCGCCGCTACCCAATATCTCTCATCACACACAACCTTAGCCGCCTGATCCGCATAGACTGCTATGCTGCTGTATGGTGCCAGGTCACATGCGGCTAATGACAATGTTACGACAGAGACTGCCAGAAATTTATTTATCTTTATCATCAAATCCCATCTTTCTTATGTGCATTGTTTACATTAATCCATTATCCATTTAATTATAATAGAATATGACCTTTGTATCAATGTATTCGGCAGAAATTTATTATTTTTTTATTAATGATAAAAAACTCCCTGAAACGTGCAGCTCATGCTTACGTTTCAGGGAGTTGCCTGATTCATATTCTGCTTATTCTTACTGTCTCCTGTAGCTTTTCTAGCTGAACAGGGATTTTATCTTATCCCATAAATCAATGAAAAAGTTACCAATCTTTTCCCAGAAGCCCGGGTCGTTTATCTTATCGCCAAGCTTTGATGCCCAGTCCTGTGCCTGGTTGATGACTGAATCCCAGTCGATATTGGCATCCTTTAGCTTCATTAAAAGAGATGTAAGCTTTGCAATATCATCATCAGAAAGCTTCAGGTCGTAATCCTTTGCAGCCTCCTTTATCGCATCCTTTATCTGGCTCTCATCCTTGAGCTTTCCATCGGCAAGCTGCTTCTTTAGGTCAGCAATCATTGCCTCGATATCCTGCGAATCGCCGTCAATGCTCTTGTTGAGTTCTCCTGTTGTGACAAGCTCATCCATCGCTGCGTCTGTCACCTTGTCGTCAAGCTTCTTGCCTGTCATCTCCTCGTATGCCTTTAGTGTGCCTACAAGTGCTGCCGTTCCGGAAATAGGGAAAGGGCCTGCGACTATGATTTTAGCATCAGCTATGCCTGCTGTGGCAAGCGCATTCTTGTACATTCCTACCGTACAGTAATTGATATTGTGCGTGGAAACACTAAGACCCGCACCCTTTTTATCCTCTGTAATGAGTACTGAGGAAAGTGACCTTGTGCCAATCTCGCTCTTGCTGATGTATGAATCGAGGTACTTGTGCTCCTCATCATTATTTACATAGACCACATCGTATTTGTCCAGATCAGTGAGCTCGATTCCCATAAATCCAAGCACTGTCGCTCTCTGATCCGGTGTGAGGTCTGCTCCAAGACTTAAGTATGGCTTATCATTTTTGCTGATGGTCACCTTGTCGTTTGCCTCACTGCCGGCTGTAGTTGTGCTGTCTGCAGTACTGTCTGTGTTACTCTTATCAGCTGCGTCACTGCTGTCACTGCCTGATACATCAACGCTTGAAACTGTATCAGTCTGCGTAGCTGTCTCTGTTGCAAATACTGCCGGATTCATCGTAAACAGTGTAACCGCAGCAAGCACGCTACATATAATACTCTTTGCTTTTTTCTTTATTAATCTAATCATTTTTCCTCCAATCTACTGCTCTATATCATACGAAATTGTAAAGTTGCTTCCGTCGAAGCTGACATCTGCCATGCTTCCGCATACCACAGGCATCATCGGCGACATATGACCTATATCCAGATCCATGATGATTGGCACATTAAACTCTCTAAGCAGTGATGAAAGCGCCTGTCTGTGGTCTATGCCAAACATTTCCTCTCCGAAGTGCGCCGGGCGTCCGATAAGGAAGCCCTTTACATTTGAAAACCATCCTGCATTTTTCATCTGCCACATAGCCCTTCTCATGCCCATCACATTAAGGTCACAGGCCTCAAGGAACCATATGATACCATCATTACTGTAGCGCTCATTAAATTCCCTTACATGGTCAAACGATGTACCAAGCAGATTGATAAGACAATCCATGCAGCCACCAAGCAGCCTGCCTCTCATGGTAAGCCTGCTTTCCTTTACCACCGCAGGAATAGAGCTGATGCACGACTTTTCAGTCAGGTTGTAGCCCACAAACGGAGCATTCTCATCCTTTATCGATTCCTTCTCCCACATAGGGTAATTGGTAAATGAAAGCTTCCTGCCACAAAGCAGATTAAATGCATCGGTAAGTGACTCATGCCACACCTCCATGCCAAAGCTGCCCACACACGGCCCGTAAATACCTGCTGTATCTGCAATAGTAGCCTCCAAAAATGTGAAATTCGTGTTGTCGGAATAGCCCATGTACCATTTAGGCTTTGACTGCTTCACGCGCTCAAAATCAATATAAGGCACTACCTCGCACATCAGCTCGCCACCACCACAGGATATAAGCACATCACTGTCAGCAGAAACATAGCTCTCGTTCAGCTCTTCTGCGCACTTCTTAGGTGTATTGCTGATACCTATGCCACTGTCGCACCTGCAGTTAGGTCCCTCTATCGTCTTATAACCCATGCTGTGAAACCTTTTAATGGCATTGTCAAAGGCACTCCTGTACGGCTCTGTTGTACAGCCCATCGAAGGCGCCACAAAGCCTATTGTTCCTCTATCCTTTAGAAATTCAGGGTATCTCATGTTTCTATCATCCTATCACTATTATTTACATATCTAAGCTTCTGTCTGAAGTAAAATATGTAGGATTTTATCATTTCTGTCAAGGTCATTTTACTGTCATAATTAAATATCGTCGTGTACTGCACATGCTGTCTGTTGCACCAGTTGTATATATCATGCAGACTTATCGAATCAACATTCTTCATATTGTTCATAAACACCTTAACCTTTGAAAGCTCATCCTCACTGTCAATGTATAGATGAAAGATAGTATTCGGACATTCAATTATTATCTGCTGTTCTTCTATATTTTTCATCACTGTATCCTCTATTGAATGATGTATCCTGTGTGATTAAAAACATTATCGTCTGTCACACCGGGATGTGAGTAATAACAAAATATCGTAACTGTTCAGTACCTTCACAGCTAAAAAATATCACATAACCATAGTACTACACCGGCGTCACAAAATCCAGTCATTTTTGCCTGCCAATTCTTACTATTTTATTAAGAAAAACGGTAAATATTATACTCCCTCACAGTCAAATGCCGGAATGAAGCTGTCCTTTGCCACGTCACCCTCCTGTATAAATGCATTCGTGATTCCTATTTCGAGGGCATAGTCAACAAGCCTTTCATACTCTCTCCTTGTCACTGTGCGGTTTATCTCAGGATAATCCTTTAGTGCAATCGGCGTAAACTGGCTCATCATGCTTATATATACGTGATCATGATATGTATCATACAGGTACTTAAGTACAGCCTTTGCATCATTCACATGTCCCGGCAGTAGAAGCTGTCGCACAATAACTCCCTTTTGTATGAGTCCTGTCGCATCGTCAATCACGACATCCGGCTGCTGCCTGACCATCTCTGAAAGCGCCTGCTTTGCGACAGACGGATAATCTTTTGCCCTTGAATACCTTGCCGAAAGCGTACTGTCCATATATTTAAAATCCGGAAGATACACATCCACTATACCCTCAAGCAGCTTTAGCTCTGTCACATTTTCATATCCGCTCGTATTGTATATAATAGGAAGCTTCATGCCGCGGCTTTTTGCATCGTTTACCGCCCACACTATATCAGGGATATACTGCCCCGGTGTGACCAGATTGATATTATTTGCGCCTTTGTCAGCAAGTTCCATAAAGATATCACTCAGCCTCTCTTTACTGATTAGCTTTCCCGCTTTTCCGTCAGAGATCTCCCTGTTCTGGCAGAACACGCAGTGCAGGCTGCAGCCTGAGAAAAAAACTGCCCCGCTTCCTCTTTTTCCTGATATGCACGGCTCCTCCCAGTAATGAAGCGCTGCTCGCGCCACCTTTATTTCAGATGAAACGCCACATACACCTGTTTGTCCGGTGCTTCTGTTTATGCCACATTTTCTGGGACACAATAAGCAATTCTCGTATTTATTCATATTTTTCATTTTAACCCTTGCTAAAAATAATGTTTGATACTACAATCTATATGATTATGCGGTGCATATGCCATGCGCCTTCAGTAGTCATTTTCAAATTATATCATAACTATTCTTACAGAAGAGAATAGTTAAAATACACAATAAGGAGATTACAAT
>ENA-OROP01002480-OROP01002480.1-human-gut-metagenome-genome-assembly--contig:-NODE-2480-length-13577-cov-2.356826_pt1 | contig 13577 bp, 13 predicted proteins | sample MGYA00242132_ERZ509056 | MGnify/ENA primary metagenome ERZ509056 (study PRJEB26280, sample SAMEA2338768) | human gut metagenome | biome: human gut; feature: human-associated habitat; material: faeces...
AAGATGGTGTTGAACAAATCTTAATGGAAGAAGTTCCTGGTGTTTTAGAAGTACAAAATATTTCTAGTGCATTATAGTATAAATTTCTTGCATTTATAGAGAGTTTGTAATATTATGTTTTAGTCATTGGAGATATCATAAATTTTATTCGATTTCACAAACTTATTTTAGGTGATGAAAGTGAATGAAAGAAAACAACAACAAATCAAAATTGCTCATATTTTGAAAGATCTTGGTTTGGAAGATGATCTCATAGAGAAAATGACATCATTAAAAAAAGAAGAATATCAATAAAATAAAAAGGACTCTTATTAAGAACCATGAGATGAAGATCGATGAAGTGGTGGCAACCCTATATGTTAGAAGGTGCCTTTACTGAGCAAGTTTATTCTTGAACAATAAGAGAAAGCTTCCTAACGGCTTTCTCTTTAGGAAGCTTTTTTATTTGTTATTTAAGGAGGAAGAAAATGAAAGAAAGAATTTTATTTACGTCAGAATCTGTATCAGAAGGACATCCTGATAAAGTATGTGATCAAATCAGTGATGCCATCTTAGATGAATGTTTTAAACAAGATCCTAACTCACGTGTTGCTTGTGAATGTTTTGCGACAACAAACTTAGTTGTCATTGGTGGAGAAATTACTACAAATGCGAAAGTAGATTATGAAGCTGTGGCAAGAAATGTTTTAAAAGAAATCGGCTATGATGATGAAGCTAAAGGAATGGATTATAAAACATGTAAGATTGAAGTTGTCATGGATAGTCAATCAAGTGATATTGCTCTTGGAACAAATGAAGAAGTTGGTGGAGCAGGAGATCAAGGTATTATGTTTGGTTATGCGACAAAAGAAACAGAAGGGTATATGCCCCTTGCTATTTCAATTGCGCATCATTTAGTTCGTTACGCTTCAACTTTAAGACATGATGGAACCTTTAAATGGGCTAGACCTGATATGAAAGCACAAGTGACAATTGATTATACAGATGAAAAACCAGTAATTGATACTATTTTAATGTCCATTCAACATGATGATGATTTTGATGAAGCAGAATTTAAAAAATTTGTTAAAGAAAACATTATGGATGCCGTTGTTAAAAAATATGATATGAATACAGATTATCGTGTTTTAATCAATCCTACAGGACGTTTTGTTATTGGTGGTCCTCATGGAGATACAGGTCTTACTGGAAGAAAGATCATTGTTGATACATATGGTGGATATGCACGTCATGGAGGAGGAGCTTTCTCTGGAAAAGATCCAACAAAAGTAGACCGTTCTGCTGCTTATATGGCACGTTATATTGCTAAAAACGTCGTTGCGGCCAATATGTGTGATGAACTTGAAATCCAATTATCTTATGCAATTGGTGTAAAAGAACCAACATCTATTTATATTGATACAAAAGGAACTGAAAAAGTACCTCATGATGTGATTCTTGAAGCAATTAAACAAGAATTTGATTTAACACCAGCAGGAATTATTCATACCTTAAATTTAAGAACACCAATTTATAAAAAGACAGCTTCTTATGGACACTTTGGTAGACCTGAAGCAAATTTACCTTGGGAACAATTAGATAAGGTAGAAAATTTAAAAAAATATATGTAGAAAAAGGCTCATGAATTGAGCTTTTTTTATTATGTGTATTTTTTAAGCAGGATAAAAAAGCATATTAAAGTAGGAATTTAGAAAAGTTTATAGTATAATATAGTTATCAAAAAGGAGGAATTAATTATGAAAATTACATTAAGAGGAAAGAACATTGAAATTACTGAAGCAATTGAAGAAAAAGTCAGTGAAAAATTATCAAAATTAGACAAATACTTCATTGTAAGTGAAAATGTTGAAGCCAAAGTACTTGTAAGAACTTATCCTTACGGACAAAAAATTGAAGTGACAATTCCTACTGAATATGTACTTTTAAGAGCAGAAGTTGTGGATCAAGATTTATACAATGCAATTGACTTAGTTATCGACAAATTAGAAGGTCAAATTAGAAAGTATAAAACTAGATTAAACAGAAAATCTAAAGATAATAAACTTGCATTCAATTTAGCATCAATTGAACCTTTAGAAGAGGAAGAAGAAGACGTATTAGTAAAAACAAAAACAATTACTCCAAAACCAATGGATATGGAAGAAGCAATTATGCAAATGGAATTAATTGGACATTCATTCTTCGTATATCGTGATACTGAAACAGATGCTATTAGTATTGTATACCGTCGTAATGATGGAGATTACGGGCTTATCGAAACTGAATAGGTATGATGTAAAAACACTAACCAACTATAATAGGTTAGTGTTTTTTGAGACAAATTTGAAACAAATTTGAGACAAAATAGCTCAAGAAATGATGTATAATAATAGTGTAAAAAAATAGTCCAGAAAAACTGGGCTATTTTTTATATAGATCACCTTGATAAACATCAAGTTCTTTCATTTTTTTATCAATATCATTTAAAATAGTTACCTTTTTAATGGACCATAAAGGAGCAATTAAATCATCGATTTTACCATCACCAGTCAATCTTTCGATAACGATTTCAGGTTTAATGTAACGAAGTTGTTCTACTACGATATCAATATATTCTTGACGAGAGAGCATGTTAAATTCATGATTTTCATACATTTGTTGAAGTTTTGTGTTTTTGACAGCGAATAACATATGTATTTTAAGTGCTTGAATATCTAATTGACCTAAGGTTTTAGCTGTTTCAATCATCATTTCTTTTGTTTCAAAAGGAAGACCATTGATGATATGGACACATACTTCAAGGTTATATTTTCTACATAATGCTAAACCATCCAAGAATTCTTGAAAAGTATGGCCACGATTAATAAGTTTACTTGTTTGTTCATGGATTGTTTGTAAACCTAGTTCAATATAGACATCTTTTTGTTTATTGATGGTACTTAAATATTGAACGATTTCTTCATTTAAACAATCAGGTCTTGTAGCAAGGGCAATTCCCTTAACATCTTCTTTGTTTAAAAAAGGGGCAATCATTTTTTTTATTTTATCTAATGGACCATAGGTATTTGTATTGGCTTGAAAATAAGCAATATAAGCACATTCAGGCCATTTTCTTTTCATGACTTGAGAGATTGTTTGAAATTGTTTTTCTAAATGATCATGAACATTTCCAGCATAATCTCCAGATCCTGATGAACTACAGAAAATACAACCACCATAGCCTTTTGTTCCATCACGATTAGGACAGGTAAAATCAGCATTTAGTGCAACTTTAGCGACTTTTTGATGGTATTTGTTTTTTAAATAATAGTTATAAGTATGATAACGTTTGTTATCTAAAGAGTATTTAAATTGATTCATTTTATCACCGAAGCAATTATAACATAAGGAGTAAGAAAATGGGATTAGAGTTAAAGAATGTCACAAAAAAATTTAAAACAATTGAAGGAGAAAGAGTTATTTTTGAAAATTTGAATGTTCATTTTCCTGATTATGGTTTGATTGCTATTACAGGAGAAAGTGGATGTGGAAAATCAACACTTTTACAATTAATAGCAGGATTGGATCAAGACTATGAGGGAAAGATTCTTTTTAATCAAGTAAAAATAGAAGATATTAAAGATTATCGACAACTTGTTATTAGTTTTGTTTATCAAAATTATCAGTTAATTGATTATTTGAGTGTTAAAGATAACTGTTTATTTTATTGTCACTTAAAAGGAATAAAGGTTGTAGAAAAACAGTTACAAGAATTATTAGAAATCTTTGAATTAAATGAACTAGTAAATCAAAAGGTAAAGAATTTATCAGGTGGGCAAAAACAACGCGTGTCCCTTATTCGTGCTTTATTATGTTCAAGTCCTATTATTTTATGTGATGAACCGACAGGAGCTTTAGATGAAATAAATCGTCAAAAAGTTTATCGTTTTTTAAAAAAAGCGAGTCAAAGACGCCTTATTCTTATTGTTTCTCATGATCAAAAAATTTCAAAATATACACCTTATCATTTGAATTTTGAATGTTTAAAACATCATTATGATTGGAACCATCAATTATATTCACGTTATGAAATAAGAAAAGCAAAATGTGGATTATTGTTTAAAGAAATGATCCAAATGATTTTAAAAGATAAAAAGAAATGGGTGATGATGTTTGTTTCACAAATTTATATGGTACTAGCAATGACGCTCATTATTACTGGTTTAGAAGGATTTAATGGTTATTATCAAAAACAATATAATCAAGCAATAAATAATAATTTAGTTATGATTCAAAAGAAAAATCAAGAACCCTTTAAAGAAAAAGAAATAACAAAACTGAAAGGAAAATATCAATATCATTTAGATATAGGAAAGATTGAAGGTCTTAAAAACTTTCAATCTTTTTCAATTAACAAAAAAACAAAGCAAAATGAAGTTTATGTCAATCATGCTTTAATTACCAAAATAAAACAAAATAAACTTATTTATAAACTTAATCATCATCAATATACATTAAAAATCAAAGGAGTAATTCAAGATGATTATCAAGAACCTGTTCTTTATTATCATTCATTATCCAATGAAATAGCCCTTCAATGCATTGATGTTTCAACGTGTATTGTCTATGTTAAAAATCATAAATATATGAAAGATTATTTAACGCATTTATCAGTTCAATATCAAGGTATAGCACCTATTTATGAAGAATATGAAAGTTATTTTAAAGTTATTGATCTTTTTAAAAAGGTTAGTCTTGTTTTTATTTTTTTAAGTTTTATGATTGCAATCGTTTTAATGGGATATATGGTTTTATCGATGTTTTATGAAAATCAAAAAATATTTGCCATCATGCTTGCTAATGGTTATCAAAATCATCATTTAGCATTTTTTATTTTAAAAAAAATAAGCTTAATGATGATTTCAATTGGGATAGTTTCTTGTTTGGTTTCTAGTGGAGTTTTAAAAATCATTTCATTGTTTGATATTTCTAAAAAGATCTGGGGCATAAGTCATTTGTTTGTTTTACCAAGAGAGTTTCAATGGCCATTTACGTTATATCTCTTTTATCTTTTGGGATATATCGTGCAAGGAATTTTGTTAAGTCTATTTATAGTTTTAAAGATGAAAAAAATAAAAATGTATGAGTGTTTAAGGGAGGAATAGGATGTTAGAAATTAAGAATGTAACGAAGTCTTTTGATCGACCTTTATTCAAGGAGATGTCTATGACATTTCAAGAAACAGGGATGTATGTCATTGTTGGTAAAAGCGGTAGTGGTAAATCGACACTTTTAAATATTTTAGGAGGTTTGGATAATGAGTATCAAGGTGTGATTGAAATTGATGGGCAAGATATTCGACAAATACCACATTATATTAGAAAATACATTGGTTTTATTTTTCAACAGTTTTATTTAATAGAAGAAATGAATATTAAAGAAAATGTAAATCTCATTTCGTATTTTAAAAGAATAATGATTTCTAAAAAAGAATATTATTTAGAACGTTTAAAAATAAAAGACTTACAACGTTATAAAACAGCAATTTTATCTGGAGGTCAAAAACAACGAGTTGCTATTTATCGAGGATTTATTGCTAAGCATCCCATTATTTTATGTGATGAACCAACAGGTGCTTTAGATGCAAAAAATAGTGAAGAAATTTTTAAAATATTAAAACAACTGTCTAAAGAAAAATTAGTGATTGTTATTAGTCATGATGAAATACTTGCTAAAAAATACCATGATTATCTCTATAAAATAAAAGATTATCAATTAAAATTAATTCATCAAAATCCAATAACTCAAAGAAAAAAACAAGAAGAAAAAACAAGTAAAAGATCTTTTTTACAATTTATATTGAAAGAATTGAAAATGACGTGGAAGAGTTCTTTTATTGTTGTACAAGTTTTATTTTTAGCACTTTTAAGTATTTTATTGACCCTCTCATTGACTCAATCAACACAAAAACAAATTCATCAGCAATTAGAACAAATTATTCCTTCAACAACCATTATGTTAAAAAAGAAAAATAATCAAATGATCAAGATGGATGATTTGAAACAAATTCAACATCCAGCAATTCAATACCGTTTTTTACAAAATGATCAGGTGGATTTTTTAGGAATCTCTTTTTCTAAAAAATATCAAACGAAAAAAACACTTTATATTTCTGATTATATTCAGCAACCACAAAAGAAAATTCAAGGAAGAAAGATAAAAAATGCTCAAGAAATCATTTTATCTAAATCTACTTATGAACAACTTTTATATTTATCGCATCAGAAGAATTTAATAAATAAAGATGTATATTTGTTTTTTGAATATCAAAATAGAATTTGTTTTTATAAAGTTAAAATTGTAGGGATTGAAAATAAAAAGACTTTAATGGAGACCGTTTATTTTAATGAATATGCAATGAGTCAAATGTTAAAAGAACTTTATCAAATAGAAGTAGGGCAAACTGCTTTTTTGCAAGTAAAAGATAAAAATATTTTAAAAGATTTAAAAAATAAATATCCTTTATATCAATTTAAACTTGCAAATAGTTCATTATCTTCAAGCATCGATGAAAAATTTCAACAAATTGAATGGATCCTTTATTGTTTTAGTTCTTTATCAGTTGTAACAGCCTGCTTTTTATTAGGTGTTGTTTTATATTTGATGGTCATGAAAAGAAAAAAATATTTTGCTATTTTACAAACATTGGGGGCTTCATTACGGCAGATGATAACTCTTGTTTTGTGTCAAGGTCTAGGTATTTCCTGCACAGCATTTATAGAAGCAATGATTGTTTTAAAAGAGTTATTTATTTTTGCTAATCAGTTGATTCAAAAAAGTATTTCAGATTTGATGGATGAATTTTTTGTTATACAAAATAATGTGCTTTTAGGTGTTTTTATAGGAGTACTTATTTTAACATTATTATGTTGTTTGATCCCAATTAAAAAAGTAAAACAGATAGAAATTATAGAAGCTTTAAAGAGCTAGGAAGTTTTTTATTGCATAAAGTATGTGATGTGGTATAATAGAAAAGCAAAATCAATGAATAGGAGTACTAGCAAATCCCCTATATTTAGAGAGTCAGTGGTTGGTGAAAACTGATTATAGTATTTGTGAACTCGCCTAGGAGATGTATTTTTGAATAAAGTAAAAAATATCGTAGAACTGCGTTAAAGTTTTGAGGTGCTAGAATTTTATTCTAGAACTAAGGTGGTATCGCGTTGAAATTGGCGTCCTTAGATAAGGATGCTTTTTTATATTTAAGGAGGAAAAATTATGCCGTTCGATCACACAAAAATAGAGCCAAAATGGCAAAAATATTGGGACGAAAACAAAACATTTAAAACAGATTGTTATGATGATTCAAAACCTAAATATTATTGTATGGATATGTTCCCATATCCATCTGGAAATGGTTTACATGTAGGACATCCTGAAGGATATACTGCAACAGATATCGTATCAAGAATGAAAAGAATGCAAGGATATAATGTATTACATCCAATGGGATTTGATTCATTTGGATTACCTGCTGAACAATTCGCGATTCAAACAGGTCATCATCCTGCTGAATTTACTAAAAAGAATATTGATGTTTTTAGAAAACAAATTAAATCATTAGGATTTTCTTATGATTGGGATCGTGAAATTGCAACAAGTGATCCAGAGTATTATAAATGGACACAATGGATCTTTACAAAATTATATGATCAAGGATTAGCTTATATTGATGAAATTCCAGTTAACTGGTGTCCAGAATTAAAAGCTGTTCTTGCTAATGAAGAAGTTATTGATGGTAAAAGTGAACGTGGTGGATATCCTGTTATCCGTAAACCAATGCGTCAATGGGTTTTAAAAATTACTGAATATGCTGAAAGATTACTAGCTGATTTAGATGACTTAGATTGGCCAGAAGCAACAAAACAAATGCAACGTAATTGGATTGGAAAATCTATTGGTGCAAATGTTGATTTTAAAATTGATGGAACAAATAAAGTGTTTACTGTTTTTACAACACGTTGTGATACATTATTTGGAGCAACATACTGTGTTATGGCACCAGAACATCCATATGTTGAAGAAATTACAACAGATGCGCAAAAAGCAGATGTTGAAGCTTATAAAGAAAGCTGTGCAAGTAAATCTGACTTAGAAAGAACAGAACTTAATAAAGATAAAACAGGTGTCTTTACTGGAGCTTATGCTATCAATCCTGTAAATGGTAAAAAAATTCCAATTTGGATTTCTGATTATGTGCTTGCAAGTTATGGTACAGGAGCTATCATGGCTGTTCCAGCACATGATGATCGTGACTATGAATTTGCTAAAAAATTTGGTATTGAAATCATTCCAGTATTAGAAGGTGGAAATATCGAAGAAGAAGCTTATACAGAAGATGGTGTTCATATCAATTCTGAATGGTTAAATGGCCTTGGAAAACAAGAAGCTATTGATAAAATGGTAGATTGGTTACAAGAACATCATTGTGGACAAAAGAAAGTATCTTATAAATTAAGAGATTGGTTATTTTCAAGACAACGTTATTGGGGTGAACCAATTCCTATCGTTCATATGGAAGATGGTACAATGCGTACAGTTCCTGTAGAAGAACTTCCACTAGAATTACCAGCAACTAAAAATTTCCAACCTCATGATAGTGGTGAATCACCACTTGCTAACTGTGAAGATTGGTTAGAAGTAGAAATCGATGGACAAAAAGGGCGTCGTGAAACAAATACAATGCCTCAATGGGCTGGATCATGTTGGTATTATATTCGTTATATTGATCCACATAATAGTGAACAAATTTGTGATCCAAAATTATTAGATAAATGGTTACCAGTTGATTTATATGTAGGTGGAGCAGAACATGCGGTATTACACTTATTATATTCTCGTTTCTGGCATAAAGTTCTTTATGATTGTGGTGTTGTTAAATGTAAAGAACCATGGCAACGTTTAGTACACCAAGGTATGATTTTAGGAGATAACAACGAAAAAATGTCTAAATCAAGAGGTAACGTTGTTAACCCTGATGATATCGTTGCTAGTCATGGTGCAGATTCACTTCGTTTATACGAAATGTTCATGGGACCACTTGAAGCATCACTTCCTTGGTCAACAAATGGATTAGATGGTTCTCGTAAATGGTTAGACCGTGTTTATCGTTTAATGATTGAAACTGGTAAATTATCTGATGAAAATGATCATAGTTTGGATCGTGTATATCATCAAACAGTTAAAAAAGTTACTGATGATTTTGAAAAATTAGGTTTCAATACAGCTATTTCACAAATGATGATTTTCATTAATGAATGTTATAAAGCTGAACATGTTTATAAAGAATATGCTGAAAACTTTATTAAAATGCTTTCATGTATTGCACCTCATATCTGTGAAGAAATGTGGCAACAATTAGGACACAATGATTCAATTGCTTATGAACCATGGCCAACATATGATGAAAAAATGTTAGTTAGTGATACTGTTCAAATGGGTATCCAAGTTAATGGTAAATTAAGAGCTAAAATTGAAGTTGCTAAAGATGCAGATGATGAAGCTGTTAAAGAATTAGCATTCCAACAAGAAAACGTTAAAGCACATACTGACGGTAAAAATATCGTTAAAGTAATTGTGGTTAAAAATAAAATTGTAAACATTGTCGTTAAATAAAATATTACAAATGTTTAAGTAGAGATACGTCTCAAAAACCTTGAAAATCAAGTTTTTGAAAAAGTGTCTCTACTTTTTTGTGAATATATGTATTTTTTTGGTGACAAATAAAATCTTTATAAGAATATCATGAAATAATGATTAAAGCTTGGAAATTGTTAAATTTTTATTGATTAAACTAACGATAGGTAGCAATATAACTAACATAAGGAAGTGAATGGGTATGGAGAGGAAAGAAGAAATTATTCAGGCGACATTTATGTTAATGTCTATCATCGTGTTAGCATTATTAGCTATAGAAGCTGCCATTATTGGATATACCATGTTAATGTCTAAAAATGGAATAGACAATGTTTCAATGTCACAAATAGCGACGCATTAGGGATAAAGAAACCATCATTGTATAATCATTTTCGTTCGAAGGATGAAATTGTAAAGGCAATGTATGAGTATTTAAGAACACAAGCAAAAGAAAAACTAAAAATAACGGATCTTGATTATGGAAAACTTGTCAAAGATAAAAGTCTAGAAGAAGTTTTAAAATTAGCGGTTCATAATTATTGTAAGATGAGTACACAAAGTGAAATGTTTTCATTTTATAAAATCATTTATTCAACACGTGCTACAAATTGTATGGCTGCCCAAATTATGTGTGAGGAAACAGAAAAAATGCTTTTAGCAACAAAAAATCTTTTTTATGCATTACAAGTTCATCAAAAAATATTTGTAAAAGACATTGATCAGGCAGCTATCTCTTTTACAATGACAATACATTCTTTGATTGATTATCAATTAGATAGGAAAAGTTGCAGGAACTGGACTAGGAATGTCCATTGTCAAAAAGCTTGTAGATGTAATGAATGGAAGTATTGAGGTTAAACAGAACTAGGTAAGGGAACGAAATTTACCCTGGTTTTACAACATAAGGTTGCTGATAATAATTTATTTTTGACAAAGACAGATATGTCTTTAGTTGATGAACAACAAATTTTACAAGGAAAACACGTTTTATTGGCTGAAGATAATGATTTGAATGCAGAAATAGCGATAATGATTTTAGAAGCTATGGGATTAATAGTTGAACGTGTTGAAGATGGGATTCAATGTGTGGCTAAAATGGAACAAATTCCTGCTAAAAGCTATGATTTGATTTTAATGGATATTCAAATGCCTCATATGGATGGTTATAAGGCAACACAAACTATTCGTCAATTGTCAAATAAAGACAAGACCAGGATTCCTATCATCGCTTTAACAGCTAATGCCTTTGAGGAAGATAGAAAAAAGGCGGTTGCTCAAGGGATGAATGGACATATATCAAAACCAATAGATGTTGATAAGATAGAAAAAGTTCTTCTTTCAATTCTTAAATAACACAATATAAAAGAAGTATATATTCGATATATATATTTCTTTTTTTATTGACAATAAATATAAAATATCCTATAGTTGATGTGTCAACTATAGGAGGAAATATGAATTTATCACGCTTAATTTCTATTCTTCATAATCAAAAAAATAGTTATATGAATGTCCAACTTAAAGAGTTTGGTTTATCCCATGGACAAGCGATTACTTTAAAAATTATTTATGAAGAAAATAATATCAAACAAGAAGATTTAAATAAAAGATTACAAATTGATAAAAGCGCAGTTACGAGAATTTTAAAAACATTAGAAGATAAGGGATTTATTATTAAAAAAACTTCAAAAGAAGATAAAAGAAATCATGTTTTGTCTTTAACTTCTAAGGGAAAAGAATTATATCCTAAAATTAAAGATGTTATTAAAGAGACAACAGAGATGATGATTAAAGATATTGATCAAAATGAGCTTATTCTTTTAGAAGAACTTTTATTAAAAATGAAAATGAATTTGGAGGATACGTATGAAAAATGATGATAAGATGGGGACTAAAAATATATTACCTTTATTAGTAGAATTTTCAATTCCAGCTATTATCGGAATGCTTGTTAATGCAATTTATAATATTGTTGATCGTATGTTTATTGGAAATGCTCCAGAATTGGGGGCAATTGGTTTAGCAGGAATTAGTATTTGTTATCCTGTAACTCTTATTTTAATGGCCATTTCTTTAATGATTGGAATGGGTGGAGCCACTCGTTTTTCAATAGCATTAGGTCAAGGTAAAAAGGAAGAAGCTGGAAAGTATATGGGAAATGGTCTAACTTTAACAATTATTTTAGGCCTAGTCTTTATGATTTTAGGAAATGTTTTTTTAGCACCAATGTTACGTTTATTAGGTGCTTCAAAAACTGTTTTGCCTTATGCTGAAAATTATTTAAGTATTATTTTATATGGTGCTGTTTTTCAATGTATTGCAATGGCAGGAAATAATTTTTCTAGAGCTCAAGGAAACCCTAAAAATGCCATGATTTCACAATTGATCGGAGCAGGGTTTAATATTTTATTTGACTATATTTTAATTTGTATTTTCCATATGGGAATGCAAGGAGCTGCTTTTGCAACGATTGGTGGACAGTTTTTAAGTGCTTTATGGCAACTGGCATTTTTATTTGGAAAAAGAACGATTATTCCTTTAAATGCAACTTTATTGAAATTACAGTTGAATATTTCAAAACAAATTATTCAAACAGGAATACCTGCATTTTTAATGCAAATATCGAATAGTGTTTTAAATATTATTTTGAATGCGTCTCTTGTTAAATATGGTGGAGATTTAGCGTTAAGTGCTATTGGTATTGTTACAAGCATTCAAACACTTATTTTGATGCCAATTACTGGTTTGATGCAAGGTCAACAACCATTGATTTCATATAATTATGGTGCTTTAAAAATGGAGCGTGTTAAAGAAACATTAAAATATGCAATTATAGGTGCTACAATGATTGCTTTGATTGGTTTTATCGCAGTACAATTTTTTACAAAAAGTATTGTCTATATGTTTAATGATGAAGCAGATGTTGTAAAATTATGTAGCCATGCTTTACATATTTGGTTTATGTGTTTACCGCTTATTGGTGCACAAGTAATGTGTGCAAACTATTTTCAAGCGATTGGTAAGATAAAAATATCAAGTGTTTTAAATTTATTGAGACAAATTATTATTTTAATTCCTTGTATCATAATTTTTTCATCGATTATAGGTTTAGATGGTATTTTTATAGCTGTCCCTGTTGCGGATCTATCAGCGTTTATTATTACTGTTTTATTATTAAAAAATGCCTTAAAAAAAGAAGCCTGAGCTTCTTTTTAATTAATCTTTTTACAACGAATCGATTCAATAACAGGTTGATTTTCTTTTTTTACAGTTCCATTATTATCTTCTACTTTTACATCTTTACAAATTTGATCAACAATGTCCATGCCTTCATAAACATAACCAAAAACAGCATATTGACCATCCAAATAAGTAGAATCACTTTGAACAATAAAGAATTGTGAAGAAGCACTATCATTATCTTGACTTCTTGCCATAGAAAGAGCTCCACGTGTATGACTTAAAGGATTTTTTACCCCATTATCTGAAAATTCTCCCTTAATTGTTTCTTTACTTCCACCAGTGCCATCTCCTTTAGGATCTCCACCTTGAATCATGAAACCATCAATAATACGATGAAAAGTTAAACCATCATAAAACTTTTCTTTACTTAACTTTACAAAGTTTGTTACTGTAATTGGTGCTGTATCAGCATCAATTTCAGCATAAATTGTTCCATAATCTTTAACTTTAATTTCAACTTGATAATTTCCTGATAAAGTTTTTGTTTTTTTAGTTGCTTTTTCTGTTGTTGTTTTAGAAGAACATCCAGCAATGGAAACAACAGTCATTAAAACTAAAAGTACTTTTAGCATTTTTTTCATTCATTTCACCTCTTTCAATATTATAACAAATATGAATTATGAAAAAAAGATACTCAATAAGACTTGATTGTGCTAAAATACATGAAAGAGGTTTTAAAG